>MDTE01166642.1_pt1 | contig 14325 bp, 11 predicted proteins | sample 811231 | NCBI WGS metagenome assembly MDTE01 (sample SAMN05326651, study PRJNA326480) | marine metagenome | isolation source: seawater | place: Indian Ocean: Red Sea | collected 2010 | reverse complement strand
TCAGAGTCCAAATTTCAATTACAGTCAACTAAATTACAGCGACTTACATGTCACCAAGGTACTCAGCCAAAGTCTTGACGTTATAATCTTGACTCTCCAATTCTTCGCCTGATGCACCTTCTGATTCAATCGCACAACGAGCCGTGTCTATAGAGGTAAAGCATGGAATACGTTGCATAACTGCCGCTCTACGAATATGAAACCCGTCCTGCAAGGTAGATCGATCACCGGTGACCGTGTTGACTACAGCGCTCACAGTTCCATCTTCGATAATATCAACGACTGTACGACCTTTTCCGCCCTGTAAGCGTTTTTCGACCTCAGTGACATCGACTCCCATCAAACGGATCATTTCCGCCGTACCAGTTGTCGCGTAAATTTTATGCCCCGCTTGGTCAAGTAAACGAACAAGACCGGCAGAATCAGGCTTATCAGGATCAGCAATGCTCAACAATACAGATCCTCCTTCTGGAACGCTGAGCCCGGATCCGAGCAATGCCTTGGTTATAGCTCCATCAAATGTTTGGTCAATTCCCATCACTTCACCTGTAGATTTCATCTCTGGGCCCAAGAAGGTATCGACACCAGCCAACTTGGACATTGAAAACACAGGCGCTTTTACTGCAATCAAATTTTGCTCTTTGGCAAGTCCGCTTGCGTAGCCCTGTTCCTTAATGGTTTTTCCTTGCATCACCTCAGTGGCTATACGAACCATAGGCATTCGAGTGACTTTGGATATGAACGGTATAGTCCTAGACGATCTGGGATTAACCTCAATTATGTAAACCTCCGCATCTCCGGAATCATCTCTATGGTGATCGACATTAAAGCCGCGATATGTACCACCCCCAGCGACGATGAATTGAATGTTCATTAGACCGACAATCCCAAGTGCAATTCCTACCCTACGAGTGTAATCAACAATTTTTTGAATCTCAGCCTCAGTCAATGATTGTGCTGGGTATACAGCCATGGAATCGCCAGAATGGACACCGGCCCGTTCTATATGTTGCATAATTCCAGGAATTAATACATCTTCGCCATCACATACCGCGTCAACTTCAACTTCCAGTCCAGTCAAATAATGATCGATCAAAATAGTCTGATCAGGGAATTCTCTCAACGCTGTTTCGAAATAACGATGAAGCTCAGGTGCAGTTTGAACAATTTCCATTGCTCTACCACCTAACACATAGCTTGGTCTGACTAAAACCGGGTATCCAACGTTCTCCGCTATTTCAAGAGCAGCTCCCACGTCAGACGCCATTCCACCGGGTGGTTGGGGTAGACCATAACGAGCCGTCAACATCTCAAAACGCCCACGATCTGATGCCAAGTCGATCACATCAGGATTAGATCCAAGAATGGGCAGTCCTGCAACGCCCAAAGATTGCGAAAGATTGATAGCCGTCTGACCACCAAATTGAACCATAGATGCCGGAGTTGAATGCCCATCACTTTCATTCTCAATAATATCTCGAACGCTTTCCTCATCGAGTGGTTCAAAATACAAACGATCAGATGTATCAAAGTCAGTCGAAACAGTTTCAGGATTTGAATTAACCATTACGGCCTTGATACCCGATGCTTGCAGGGCTATCGCAGCGTGCACAGAACAATAATCAAATTCAATCCCTTGGCCTATTCTGATCGGGCCGCTTCCCAAAACAACGGCGACAGTATCCTCAGATGGTCGAGCCTCGTTCTCTTGTTCATAAGTTGAATAAAAATACGGAGTGACAGCCTCAAACTCACCTGCACAGGTATCTACCATTTTGTATACAGGTTTTAATCCCCACTCTTTCCGCATCGTCCTCACCTGTTCTGGGAGATAATCTGCAAGCGTTCCAATTTGAGCGTCGGAAAACCCCATTCTCTTTGCTTTCCGCATAAGAATAGGGGTCAATTCTTCCGCCAATAGTTGACGCTCCATTTCGATAATTCTCGCGAGGGCGCGTGTAAACCAAGGATCTACGCCTGTCTCAAGCGTTACCGACTCTGCAGATCGTCCACCACGCAACACAGCTGCCAATTTCCACAACCGATCATCATCCGCAAGAAGTTCTGAAGGACCGTCACCCATCCAATCAGGATCCTCCCATAAAAGTGAGCCACGTCCATTCTCAAGAGATCGGATTGCCTTCTGTAACGCAGCCTCAAATGTACGGTCGATTGCCATTACTTCACCCGTAGCCTTCATTTGAGTGCCAAGAGTGCGATCACCTGTTGGGAATTTATCGAATGGCCATCGAGGAATCTTTACAACACAATAATCGAGCGCAGGCTCAAATGCAGCTGTAGTTTTCTCAGTCACAGCATTTGATATCTGGTCAAGTGTTTTACCCAGAGCAATTTTGGCCGCAACCCTTGCAATAGGGTAACCAGTCGCTTTGGAAGCCAACGCAGACGATCGACTGACTCGCGGATTAACCTCAATAACGTAATACATAGATCCTTCATCGTCATAACCTGCCCCTTCACCAATCGTGTCCGCCACCATTTTAGAAGGACGGTACGCCAGTTGAACGTTACAACCACCTTTGATATCGAGCCCAGTAATAATGTTTAAAGATGCTGTACGAAGCCGCTGGTAGTCTTTATCGTTGAGCGTCTGGCTTGGTGCAACAACAATGGAATCACCGGTATGTACCCCCATCGGATCTAGGTTTTCCATGTTACAAATCGTGATGACATTTCCCTCACCGTCTCGCATCACTTCGTACTCGATCTCTTTCCAGCCGAGAAGAGAACGTTCAATTAAAACCTGTCCAACTTTGCTAGCCGCAATGCCACCGCCCGCAATATTTCGAAGTTCTCCTTCATTTTGTGCAATTCCACCCCCTGTCCCACCAAGCGTATAAGCGGGTCGGACAACTGCTGGGTAACCGATCTTGTCTGCAGCAACGACGGCTTCCTCTACAGACTCAACTGCATACGATGGGAGTACTGGCTCACCAATCCGTTCAAGCAGGTCGCGAAATTTCTCACGATCTTCAGCCATCTCAACTGACGCCACAGAAGTACCCAAAGTCTTAACGTTGTACTTTTCAAGAATGCCCAACTTCTCGAGATCCACCAAGAGATTGAGACCAGTCTGACCGCCAAGAGTTCCTAACACGCCATCCGGACGTTCTCTGGCAATAATTCTTTCAAGAACAGGAACAGTTAATGGTTCGATATAGATACGGTCAGCCATATCTTCATCCGTCATAATCGTTGCCGGATTGGAATTGACCAAAACAACTTCAATACCCTCTTCTCGGAGAGAACGACAGGCCTGTGTTCCAGCATAATCAAATTCAGCAGCCTGGCCAATTATTATCGGACCAGAACCAATTACAAGTACTTTTTTCGGCAACTCAATGAGCGAATCAGTGCTCAGAACTCTTTTCAATAGCGTCTCCTCTTAGCGCCCCAGAACAGCATCATTCCGTGTAATAGACAAAAATGTGTAATTCCCAATCCTTTGTCTCACTCCTATTTGATCATTCTCAAAAAACGATCAAATAAATACTCACTATCGTGCGGGCCCGGAGAGGCTTCAGAGTGATACTGAATAGTCATAATTGGCAGTTCTCGATGCCTAAGTCCTTCAACCGTGTCGTCATTCAGATTGAGGTGACTGATTTCCATCTCCACTGGGAGACCTGCTGGATCGACTGCGTAACCATGATTTTGCGCGGTGACATAAACACGACCAGATTCAATATCCTTAACCGGTTGGTTACCTCCACGATGCCCAAAATGCAACTTAAATGTATCCGCTCCAAATGATCGAGCAATAATCTGATGACCCAGGCAGATCCCCATAATAGGGACCTTACCTATCAATCCTTTGGCAGTCTCCACAGAGCAATCAAGCAATTCCGGGTCCCCCGGACCAGGCGAAAGCATCACCCCGTGAGGTTTCTGACTCAAGATTTCAGCCGCCGATGCGTCATCTGGGACAACAACGACCTCACAACCTCGGGCGCGTAATGATCGAAGAATGTTCAGTTTAACCCCATAGTCATTGACCACAATCTTAATTCGATCCTCGTGGTTATCTCCTTCAGCCAGTGTTGATTTAACTCGACGACCCATTCCTCCTTGAAGAGCCCTAGACCGCAAATCACGATAAGCCCGAGAGCCTTCTCCAGCATCACCTTCCCAGGCATAAATTTCATCAGTGGATACATCTCTTACAACATCAAACTCACCATACCGAGGAGCATTTGACAGTACCTCCATAGCATGGGATACGCTTCCATCAGGAGTGATAATGCCCATCATCACTCCTGATGACCGTAGTTTTCGGGTAACCGCGCGAGTGTCTATCCCCGAGACACCCGGAATGCCATTCTGAGAAAGGTAATCATCAATGGTGCCCTCAGATAACGGATGAGAGGGGGCATCACAATCCTCACGTACTACAAAACCCTTAACCTGCACCCGTGTGGATTCAACGTCTGCCTCACTCGTACCATAATTCCCTATCATCGGATAAGTAGGAACAAGAATTTGACCACCATAGGAAGGATCGGTGAGCATTTCCTGATAACCAGTCATAGAGGTGTTAAAAACTACTTCACCGATAGCCTCTTTTTGAGCGCCAAGCGTTAGTCCCTGAAATACTGAACCATCTTCAAGAATCAAATATGCGTCAGTTCGTGAATCACTCATCCGCTGTTCCTGACTTCAGGTTGAGACTGAAACACAGTCTTACCCTTATATATCGTTCGGACAACACGGCCTGTCATTTCAACTCCGGTTAATGGTGTATTCACACTTTTCGAAGCAAACGTACTTGGATCAACGATCCACAGGGCCGATGGATCAATAAGAGTGACATCAGCAGGAAACCCTTTTCTCAGCCTACCCAGATCACGCCCTAATATGGATGCCGGACGTGTTGTCAACGATTCAATCAATCGCACCAATGAAACTTTTCCACTATCTGCTAAAACCAATACCGAAGAAAATGCCGTCTCAAGCGCGTTGATCCCTGGCGCAGCTTCGTTATAGGTGCACACTTTGTCAGTCGATGCATGAGGAGCATGATCCGTAGCGATGATGTCGATGACGCCTTCTCGCAAAGCATCCACTAATGCCTCCACATCCACCTTGCTGCGCAACGGAGGATTGACTTTTGTATTCGTATCGTAACTTTGCAACCCAACACTAGATGGTACCTCACCTTTCAAGCCGAACACCCACTCTTCACTAAGGGTTAAATGATGAGGAGTAACCTCAGCGGTAACTTTCACTCCACGATCCTTTGCCGAACGCAGCACTTCTACAGATCCGATTGTAGAAATATGCGGTATATGAAGTCGCGCACCGGTTAGTTCAGCCAAATATAAATCTCGGGCAACCATAGCAGTCTCAGCTTCATTTGGAGCCCCTGGAAGACCAAGCCTGGTTGCAACCAAACCCGCGGTCATAACCCCTCCTGCAGCTATTTTTTTGTCTTCAGCATGATTTATAACAGGGAGACCGACTTCAGCTGAATAAGCGAGAGCCTGGCGCATCAAATTAGCGTCTTCGACAGGATTGCCGTCATCAGAAAATCCAATTACACCGGCATCAGCAAGTTCACCCATAGGAGCAAGCTGTTCGCCATTTTGACCTACCGAAATAGATCCTATTGGCAGAACTCTAACTATCCCTTCAACACCGGCTCTTCGGATGACGTCTTCAACAGTGCCTGACGAATCTTGAACAGGATCGGTGTTGGGCATGGCGCAAACTGTCGTAAACCCACCACTAGCAGCAGCATGAGTTCCGGAACTTATCGTTTCTTTCCATTCCTGCCCAGGATCCCTTAAGTGAGTATGAAGATCGATAAATCCCGGGGAAATTATCAGACCGGTAGCATCAATAAGCTCATATCCATCTAATTTACTCCCACCGGTTTCCAGCGTGATCTTTTCGATCCTGCCATTAGCAATTAATACGTCGGATATCCGATCGATTTCCTCGCCAGGATCTATCACTCTCCCACCCGTTATTGCCAGTTTATTTCTGGCTATCAAAAGCATCTCCTTTTATATCGACGGACGGCATCATTTGATCTCCGAGTTTCCGTCATTTCGTATCGCTGAAACAGAATTACCCGGAGCGCAGAGTGTGTATAAAACTGCCATACGCACCGCGACACCGTTACGAACTTGCTCCTCAACAACGCTTTGCGATCCATGCGCAACTTCGCTTGAAATTTCCACTCCTTCGTTCATGGGGCCAGGGTGTAACAACAACGCTGAGTCGTTCGCTAGAGCCATTTTCTGAGAATCAATACCCCAACGCGCCGAGTATTCGCGCAGACTTGGCAGATGCCCAGCATCTTGCCGTTCTTTTTGAATTCTCAATGGCATAACCACGTCAGCTCCATCAACCGCTTCCTCGACCGATTTCGCAATCTGTAACCTGCCAAACCCTGACTCAAGCGCCAATGTAGAGCCCAATTCCCATTCATCAGGAAGTAGCGTATTAGGACTACATACAACGACTTCAGCACCCATTTTTTGAAACGCTATGATGTCTGAACGCGCCACTCGGCTGTACAAGATGTCACCGATTATCGCTATCCTTTTGCCCGACAGGTTTCCTAGGTGAGCACGTACAGTGAAAAGATCAAGTATCGACTGCGTCGGATGCGCATGAGTTCCATCGCCAGCATTCACCACTGAAGCATCAATGTGATTCGAAATGAAATAAGGAGCGCCAGAATGTGGATGACGTACAACCAAAGCATCAATCTGCATCGCTTCTAGCGTCTTCACTGTGTTCAATAAAGACTCACCCTTAGAAACACTACTAGCAGATGCCGTCACGTTAATGACATCAGCGCCTAATATTTTTCCGGCCTGCTCGAATGAAACCCGGGTACGGGTACTGTTCTCAAAAAACATAGTAATGATCGTCTTACCACGTAATGCAGGCGTCTTACGGACATCTCTAGCTGTGATTTCCAACATACCTTCGGCTGTATCCAACAAACCTGATATTTCAGAAGCGCCCAGATCATCAACATCAAGAAGATGCCTGCGAGTTTGTAATCCAATCGTGTTTTGCTCTAAATAACTGGGCGATAAGGTCGATTGTTGCGCCATCAGTGCTCCTCCCCGATCAGTACAGCATCCTCACCATCAATTTCGAGCATTCGGACTTGCACACGTTCACCACGTGATGTGGGAATATTCTTACCTATAAAATCAGGACGAATTGGGAGTTCACGGTGCCCTCTGTCAACCAAAACTGCTAGTTGTATGCGACTTGCGCGTCCAAAATCTAGCAATGCCTCCATAGCAGCGCGAATAGTTCGCCCTGTATACAAAACATCGTCAACTATAATCACCAGTCGACCATCCACACTGGTTGGGATATCAGAAGGCATGAGAGGCTGACCTGAAGCAACCTGGGGGTCATCGCGCCATAGTCTCGGATCAAGACATCCGACTACGGGTTTATAGTGTTCTATATTTTCAATGTTTTCCGCTATGCGACGTGCCAAATGAACTCCACGAGTTTGCAAACCAACCAGAACAGGATCGTCAGATGAAGCATTTTGCTCGAGTATTTCGTGTGAAATCCTCGTCAGCGCTCTGCGAACACCATCACCCGTTAGCAGGATTTTATTGTTGCCACTCGGCAAATTGACTCCATTTTTAGCATTCGTAACATGGCACAAAAAAATCCTTGCATCGCCGGCAAGGATTTAGAATCACTCTGGTGACAATTAGCGCGTGCTCCCGAACAGAAATGAGAAGGCACACCCTTAGTCGAGTTCCCTTGCCAGCCTCACTGGACTGGATTTAAAGGCCCCTAGATATTTATTTAACTGATATTCAGACTACCACTCAAATAGAAATTCTACAATCACAGAAAACTATTGACGTGTCAATCTAGATCATTACCCAATCGGAATCTTGACTTCGCTCAGACTCTGATATCGCTTCCCACAATTTGGGGTATATTTTTGACCCGCAAACACATCGAGCAAATGGCATGCGTCGTTTTCTAACGACAAGTAAATTGCAAAACTTACAACGTGCGGCGTAACGGATTCGCGTTTGCCACTTTTCAGTTGACACATCAACATATCTTCTTGGCTCGATATCCAATTCCTTACAAACGGCTTTAAATTCTCGTCCGTGTGCACTCGGCTTATTTCCAAAACGAGCGTGAACGATCGCGTGAGCGACTTCGTGCATGACTACTTCACGTATATCACCATCTTCACCCATTGCAAGCAATCTTGAAGATATGGCAATTTGTTTAGCGGATGGCATATAAGAACCTAAAGTAGATCTCATACGGCGAGACACCCGAACTTCGGGCAATTGAAGTTTTGGCTGATGAATTTTAAGAATTTCAGAAATCATTAAGTCGATAAATCTTGATTTAGGCTTCTCTATTGCTCTCTGCTCTATATCGAATGAATATTGGAGCGACTTAAAAGATAATTTCGACAATTTAAGAGCAATTTTTACTGCAATGTTAAACCCGTGCCTAGTGCCCTGTGGTTTCAAAGTGGAAATGCTGTCACCCTCCAAACTGTTTGGAAAAATGGGAGAAACAGGGAGAATGTAGATTTCCAAATTTATTACTTGGCATTTTCCCTATTCTCAAGAGAATCTTGACAGCGAGAAAGTACTTATATCAACAGGAAACTCAGAGCCAGCTAAAAGATTAGCTGCTGCCAATCCCATTGATGGACCCAACAATATCCCATGCCGTCCGCCACCGGTAATGATCATCAAACCTTGAGGTTCAGATACAGCCTCAATAATGGGCAAACGATCCGGTGTCATAGGTCTTAAGCAGGCCGTTTGCTGAACCAATTCCGCATCATCGAGATATGGAAGAATTCCTACAGCCGATCGTATAATACGGTCACGCGCTACGGATGTCGCGCTATCATCATATCCAACATTTTCTTCAGTCGTCCCAACCCATAAAAGATCATCGGGTTTAGTAGTCGCATAATCTGTATCCCACCAAAGAGAGACCTTCAACGGCGGATCTGGAGCGTCGAGGCGTAGAATCTGACCTTTTAATGGGGTTACAGGAACGTTAATTTCAAAATCCAAGAGTAATGGTGAACTCCAGGGACCCGCAGCTACAACAATTGCATCTGCCTCGAATTCCTCATCGCCTGCCACCACTCCAGATACTCGCCCGCCTTTTACAACAATATCGGTCACACTTCGGTTTACCAATTTAGCACCATGCTGCTCAGCCGTTTGCCATAAACTCAGTGTCAATTTATAGGGATCAGTTTCATAAGCTTCACCGACATAAAGCCCCCCCAACACATCCGGCGAAATCCTCGCGTCCACATGGCTTAATTCACCCATACTCAACCAGCGGATATCTTTGGCGTAATCCTTGGCATAGAGATCATATATTTTCATCATATGATCCACATCCGAGTGTTCTACTGCCAATATAACTGAAGCCTTTTTCAATAAATTGAGCTTCTCCGAATTGCCCCCATTCAACTGTTTCGCCAAGTCTCGATGCAACCCAATCGAATACTCAGATAACACGTCATAAGGATTATTTGGGGAGCCTCCAAATAATGGGGTTATACCTCCCAAGGCGAAACCAGATGCATGAGACGCAATAGAATCACGTTCAAATAGAGATACATCATGACCATCTAGTGACAGATAATACGCTGCAGAACATCCAGCGATACCGCCACCAATAATTAGAATTTTCATAGCTAGTGGTCAGCCTTAAAATTAATCAACGAATGCACCGACCAAGCAATTAACTATGGAACCTAATCACCGCATAGAAATCGTCATAAGTAGGACGGCGCCATGCCAACTCCAATGTTCGTATTACCATATTTTTGGCTCCGACACAGATGTTGACGACTGATTAACAGCATCAACATTCAGGCAAATATACGTTAATTTATCTAGGATCGAATTGATGTGAAGTCTAACATCGGATTAGTTCCCAGCGACCTACATAAATACGATAGATATGGTGAGATAAAAAAACAACCGCACAACCAGTCGTAGAAGCTTTCTCAGAGACACCACTCTTGGGGTATTCTGGTTGTTGAAATTTTCATACATGTACGGAGAACGTGATGGCAGACGATACGAGTCGAACAATTCGAGGGCGGTTCACAACATGTGAGCTTGTGAGACGAGAAGAACTAACCGAAGATTTGATCAAATTCTGGATCAAGCCAGCGCAGCCATTTTCTTTCAAACCTGGCCAGTATTGCACGATAGGGGTAGAAGGTATCGAACGTCCGTATTCGATCGTATCTTCTCCCGACGAAAAAGAGATTGAACTATTCATTGAAGTTGTGCCCGTCGCTGAGGGTGGTCATTTAACCCCTTTACTGGATCATCTCGAGGTCGGAGCTGAAATGACACTAAGACCTCGTGCAAAGGGTATTTTTGTGCTACAAGCACAATTCAAACATCACATTTTTGTAGGTACTGTAACTGGAGTAGTACCCTACCTTTCAATCCTTAGAAAATTCCTTAATGATCCTGAGTGGCCAGAGCCACAAGAAGGAATAGAGCGAACTGACTACACTTTCGACGTACTAGAAGGAGCAAGTTATTTAGACGAGTTTGGCTACGATGAAGAGTTAACTCAAATCGCGAGCAAACACGATTTCGTAAGATTTTATCCCTCTGTTTCCAGACCCACAGAAACACGTAATGATCCATGGACGGGGGCAGAAGGTAGAATTAACACTCTGGTTGAAGACTACGTGTCTCAACTCGGATTTAACCCAAAGGAAACCTGTATCTACGCGTGTGGCCACCCGCAAATGATCGAGGACGTTGGGCGCAGATTCGCTAATACCGATTACACCTTTTTAGAAGAGCGATTCTGGAAAGAAGACGAATAAAGTTCGACGTTAGCTCGAACCACTAGGCTCAAATGGGCGCACATAAACAGTCACCTGCTACTTTGATGTTGAAGTCTATGAAAAATACAGGCAACAGCACAATCCACTCATAATAATAGGTATAAGGAATTAAACATGTCAGAAAGAATCGGATTCGTCGGACTCGGAATCATGGGGAAGCCCATGGCCAAAAACTTGGTTGAAGCAGGTTACAACCTAACGGTTTACAACCGATCATCTAAAGCAATAAGCGAATTAGTACAACAAGGTGCACAGGCCGGGGTCTCATCTGCCGATGTAGCATCCAAGTCAGATATTACAATTCTTATGGTTCCTGACAGCCCTGATTCTAGGGCCGTAGTACTTGGAGAAAACGGTCTCCTTGAGGGTGCTACAAGTGGTGATTTGATTATCGATATGTCATCCATTGAACCAGGTGTGTCCCAAGAGATACATGATCGCTGCAACGAGAAACAGGTCAACTTCATTGATGCCCCAGTTTCAGGCGGAGAGCCGTTTGCCATATCGGGCGACCTAGCGATAATGGTTGGCGGTGATCCAGGTGATTTTGAACGCGCAAAACCGTTATTTGACGTAATAGGTAAATCCGCTGTGTTATGCGGACAAAGTGGTGCTGGCAATGTTACGAAACTTGCAAATCAGATCGTCGTTGGAGCAAACATTCACGGCCTAGCGGAAGCCCTTGTGTTAGCAACCAAAGCAGGTGTAAATCCTGAAACTGTTTTCGACGCCATAAAAGGTGGACTCGCTGGTTCCAATGTAATGAATGCAAAAGGACCAATGATGTTCGAACGAAATTTCAAACCTGGATTCAGAATCGAACTGCACTACAAAGACATTAACAATGCCGCAAAAACCGCCGATCAACTAGAACTTCCACTCCAAGTGACAGCAAATTTACAACAGGTAATGAAAGCCCTTGTAGGTTGGGGGGAAGGCGGTAACGATCATTCCGGTATCTTGAGCTATGTTGAAAAGCTCTCAGGAGTAACGGTTAGTAACAAGTAACGATAGGAATTTAACTTTACTCTAAAGGTTGTCAGCTGGACCCCTGACCACACTTTAACTCGATACCAATCCCAAATACCAGGTTGGAAAGGGTTAAAACCAATACGGCTATTCAATGATTCCAGCTGCGAAAAGTAAAGACTCGCATCGACTTAGAGCCTGATTAGAATCACGCCCTTCGCACAGCAATATGATATTACCGATAACTGCATAATCGCCATATAGCGGAGTCAAACCTCCTCGGTGAAAGCCACCCCCCCGCCGATCTTTTGTGCCCTCGTCCCAACGCACGTCCACAGATCGGAGCAATGCTTCTTCACCAGTAACTTCCTCAGCGTACTGAATACCCATTTCTACTGCACTTTTATGGTCAGGATATATCCGTAGCTCGTATTGAATTGGCTCACTATCAGGTGGAATGTAATAACCCATATATGCTGCACTTGCCCTAGGCAAACCAGAAATGTCATACTCCTTAGCTAATTTAAACGGCGCGCCATCAAAGCTACTCAGGTCCCTAACCGCATTATCTTTATTGATCTTCATAAAAGTAGATCCACTGCTCTCATTGCCAGAACCGCAGGCAACTCCGAACAGAATAAGCGAAAGGACTACTGACGCCAGAGCATTTGATAAACAAGATCGCCCCAACTACTCACCTCGCTCCTCCAGATCATCCCTCGATGAATCTGAACCACTTTGAGAGATGTCATTTAAGAACTGCTCAACTTCTGGAGGCAGCATAACCGCAGTATCCGAAGTCGAATCAGATTCTGGAGAAATTTCGTTATCACTCTCTCGCTCGAAACGCTCTACCATTTCTCGCAGCGCGGGGTTATCTATCATCGCGGGAGTAACTTGTTCGTATTGTTTCGCACCCATGTCAATTTCTGGCAGCAACGGACTAAAATCGTACAATCCAGCAAGAATTTTTAATATCCGAGCGCTGCCGGCATAATCATCATCAAGTTTTAAATAAAGCGGAAGATGAACCATCAACGAAAGTGTTTCTAAACGCATATCCGTTCGAATTCGCTCTGAAATTTGGGAAGTCATAGAGGTCGGACCCTGATATCTCGACCCCCCCAACCTAACATCCTCTAATTCAGGAAGCTTCTCCCATCCATGAGCAGACCCTGTCACGGGTAACTTGCGAGTGTGAGGAACCGAGTCATACATCCCACCGAGTTGCAAGTAACGAGTCACGTTCAATGCCTTCAACAATTCGATAACTGAATCGTTAAAATCCTCAGCAAATACATGTGGCTCCAGTAATTCCAACAGTACTATATCGTTAGAATTAGTCCGACGGGCGAAACTAATTTTTGTGTTCGGCACGCGTACCGAGCGAACCCCATCTTTGATGCGAATTTCAGGCCTATATCTTGTGAAATCGTAAAATTTACTAGGACGATCAAGCTGCCCTATTTGTTCGGCCCCGTAGATTTTGTCGAGACGACCCAATACAATTTTCCCAACATTGCCTACATTGATCCACGGTTTCAAGATCGCAATGCAATGCGGATCCTCAAGTGGAGGATCGGGCATATGTATTTCGAAATCACCAATTTTCATTTAGTAGAATCCCAAGTCCAGCATACACGGGGATTTCCAAGTTTATACCGATAAATCTTGAGCTCTTTGACGATGCTAGAATTTACCGTGATGCCCATCCAGAAATCTTGCGGCAATTCCAAATTGCTAATTTCCCAAAAATAGGACCGTGCCATGATAAACAAGTTTGTATTTCTGCCTCCGCAATCAGACCTTTTTGCTGAATGGATTCCGAGACTTCTCGACAGTGCCCCTGGCTGGGACATCGTAGCTCCCGAAACACAAGCAGAAGCTAAACTAGAATTGGCAGATGCAAATGCAGCTTTCGGTACTATGACTCCCGAACTGATCGCATGTGCCCCGAATTTAAGGTGGCTCCAAGCCCCAGCGGCAGCACCAGATGCTGGCTATTACTTTGATGAACTCATCGCGCACCAAACCAAGGTCACCAATTTCCGAGAAATATATAACGACCACATATCAGTCCAAATACTCACATATATCCTCAGTTTCACAAAACACTCTCATTTGTATAGAGATTTTCAACAGAAGCGTGAATGGAGCCCGCTCGATGCACCACATCACGAGATTTTTCTGCCCGAATCCACAGTACTGATCATTGGAATCGGGGGTATTGGTAGCGAAACAGCGCGCTTGTGCAAAGCAATTGGCATGCAGGTAATCGGGATAGATGCTCGACGGGAAGAAAAACCGGAATGGGTAGACGATATGTTTGGTCCCGAATCGATTGAAAATCAACTGCCCAATGCCGACTTTGTAGTCTTAACTATCCCACATACCCCAGAGACAGAAGGATTAATGGACTCGCACAAATTCAATTTAATGAAAAACAGCGCGCTTTTCATTAACAT
>MDTE01151742.1_pt1 | contig 14325 bp, 10 predicted proteins | sample 811231 | NCBI WGS metagenome assembly MDTE01 (sample SAMN05326651, study PRJNA326480) | marine metagenome | isolation source: seawater | place: Indian Ocean: Red Sea | collected 2010 | reverse complement strand
TGTCCCACGAGTAGACCGGGTCGTCGTCGATCAACGAGTTGCAGTCGTTGTCGATGCCGTCACACGCCTCCTGAGCACCCGGGTGAATCGTCGCGTCCGCGTCGTCACAGTCGCCGTCGTCCTCGGTGTACCCGTCGTCGTCCTGATCGAAGTCGCAACCAGTAGGCGAAGTGCCGCAGAACTCGAGGGTCTGTCCCAAGAGGTCGAATGCGCCCCCAGAGAACACCTCGTAGACCGCATCGAAGCTGTTGTTTTCAATGGGCTGTGGTGTGGCCGACAGATCCGTACCGAAAGCGCCGGACGAGCTGCCCCCACAGGCGTAACCGAGGACGATCTGGTTTTGCTGCGCGTTGCCGTAACTAATCGAATCCACCGTAATGTCAAAAGCGCCGGTGTCCCAGAGGTTGACCCGGTAGGTATTGGCTCCCAACGTCCAGTAATTCAAGACATTGGTGAACTCGATTTCCAGATGATCCGGGTAGAGGTAATACCTCTCGGTACCCCCATACAGTTGATTGGTGTCGTTCCACGGGATGCCAATCCTAGGTGGCGCCTGTAGGAACTCGCCCTCAGTGGGACTCCAGTCGTCGTTGGGGGAGCCAAACAGGATTTGCCCGTTGGAAGACAAATAGACCTGGGTCCAGCTCATCCCACAAAAGGGGAAGCTGAAGCCCAAGGACACCAGGGAGCTACAGTCATCGGTCGAGCAGAACGGCACAGCGGCAGCCGGAGGCGCAAAGAGGAGCCCCGCCGCAACTGTCGCGGCAGCGCACCCACCGGAGACCCGTCCCACCAAGACCATTTATTCTCCGCATCCAGCCCGCAGAGGAGCGACTCGATGCACCACTACCCTCGACGCGACGCGAGAAGCCTTCCTAGAGAAGTTAGTACCGCCCACGTCCAGGGCAACAAAAACGCACGACACACCATGGTACCCGTTGCACTGCACGGCAGCGAATGCTTTCCACACAGGCTGGGCATCGCCTGTTAGAGTCCCGGCCCCAATTGTTCCGCTCAGGAGACCCCATGCGCTCAGCCAATCCCGCCCTCAACGCCAACAGCTTCGCCAACCTCGCAGTGGGACTGGGCGACACGGACCGCATGAGCCTGCAGGGCACCGTGACCAAGTCCATGGGCCTGCTGCTGCTCGTCGTCGTGGCGGCCAGCTGGAGCTGGAAGCTCTACTTCGCCAGCGGTGCCGGTGCCGTCATGCCGCTCGCCATGGGCGGCGCCTTGGTGGGCATGGGAATCGCCATCGTCACCATCATGAAGAAGACCTGGGCGCCGTTCACCGCGCCTCTCTACGCAGTCGCTGAGGGTGTGATGCTGGGCGCCATGTCTGGCATCGTCCAAGCTCAATTCCCCGACCAGCAGATCGTCGCCCAGGCGGTGGGCTTGACCTTTGGAACCTTCGGAGCCCTGCTGCTCGCCTACACGAGCGGCATGATCAAGCCCAGCGAGAACTTCCGGCTCGGGCTGTTTGCCGCGACGGGCGGCATCATGCTGCTGTACCTGGCGACGATGGTGCTCGGATTCTTCGGCGTCTCAATCCCGTTCATCCATGGGTCAGGCCCCATTGGCATCGGCTTCAGCCTGTTTGTGGTGGTCATCGCCGCGCTCAACCTCGTGCTCGACTTCGACTTCATCGAGAACGGCGTGGAAGCTGGCGCTCCCAAGTACATGGAGTGGTACGCGGCCTTTGGCCTGCTCGTCACCCTGGTGTGGCTCTACATCGAGTACCTGCGGCTGCTCGCCAAGCTGGCCTCCAGCCGACGCTGACGGTCGACCACAAGATCACGGACTCGCACAAGGAAGCTCCTCCGCCTCTGACGGGGTGAGGAAGCGCTTCTTGCTTCGCACTGGCTGGCCCTCTGCATCGAACGTTCGTAGTCGCCCCATCCCCACTGCGTCGTCGCCCCCGGCCCCACCCTCCGCTCCGGTGGGCCCACAGTGGGGATCGGCTTCACAGTCTTCATCCTCGCAGTCCGTCTTCCCATCCTCGTCGTCGTCCACCCCGTCCGAGCAGTCCGTCTCCAGGTCAGTGACCACCTGCTCCGCCGCCGAGTCGTCGTCGCCTGGAGGGATCAGATCCTCGTCCTGTTCACCCTCGTCTTCCTCTCCCCAGGTCCAAGCGACACGCGCCTCGGCGCCCACATGACAGGACATGCGCACGAGGCTACGTCGCCCATCCGGCAGGGGCGTCCAGTGTCGCCACACACCCGCCGGGACACCGGCCTCGAACTCGCCCTCAGCGATCGTCACCCACTGGCCATGCACGTCTTCCTCAGTGGTCCACAGCCCCGACTTGTCGCCCCGCTCATAGTGGCCCCGGGAGCGAGACTCGCGAGACCGAAGCGATACGGTCTCGACCCACGCGCCCTCGCGATGCCCGTCGCTGTAGCTACCTCGCTCCTCACGCTCCTCCAGCTGACCGTCCACCATGCGGCTGGCTAACCGTCGCCACGGCCCCACCCGCACATCGCGCTCATAACGACCCAGATCCGCCCACCGGGCCGCGCCGGCGTCCTCGTCGTCCCGGCCCAGGACAATCCAAGCACCGGCCCGCTGACCGTCCACGTAGGCCCCCGACGCCGCGGAACCAGCACTCTCATTCGATTCCCGGTAGTAGCCGTGCAAGACGCCCGCCTCATACGTGGCTTGAACGCGCCGGGGACCGACGAGCTCGTACGCGCCCTTTCGAAGCCCCTCCGAGTCCAGACACGCACGCTCGGCGCCAGAGGCTTGTTGCTCTGTCCCCGAGTCGCAGTCGCCCATCCATCGCGCCCACGGCGCGGCGCTGGCCAGGTGATCGGCCATCCTCTCGTGTACGAACGGATCGGGATGACCGTCGGAGGGGTGTACCCAGTGGTCTGCCGCCACCACATCGCGCAGGCCATCGAGCAGGTCAATGGTGGGAACCCCCTCGCCCTCGAGGTACTCGGCTAGGCGGCGATGGTGGTCTTCGAACGGGTAGTCGCCGTAGCCCATGGGGACCGGAACGAGCGCAAAGGCCACCCGGAAGTCATCCTGGACACCGGCAGCCCGAAGCCTCGACAGGCTCTCCTCGAACTGGATCCAGCCCGGGTAGTCGGGCTCGAAATACCGGGGGATCTCTTGGTAGACGAGCTGCTCCCCGATGCGCCCGAAGGCTCCGTAGTAGAGCCGCTGGATGATGGCGCTCCGCTTGAGCGCGGGGTTGGCATCCACAAAGCTCATCCAGGCAGGAAAGTACAGCTCGTCCGCTTCCTGTTCCTGTGTGTCGTTGTAGACAAAGAATCCCACGAGCACGAGGTCGGGCTGGAACTGCCTCCAGCGGGCTCGAAAGTGCAGCCACTGGATGTGGAAGTTCGTGTTGGGGATGCCGGTGTTGAGCACCTCGACACAGCGCCCTGGGAAGCGCTCAGCCAGCCGCTCCTCGAGCACGTCAGGCCAGGTTTCCCTCTCTGAGACTCCCTTGCCAAAGGTCATGGAGTCGCCCAGCACCAGCACCCGGTAGCAGCCCTCGGCAGGCGTCTCGCTGTAGTCACGAACCTCGCGCAGACCCAAGTTGTTGATGTGTACCGGGACGGACCCCGTCACGCCCGTGCCGCCAGGCAGAAACCAGGCCAGGGTGACAGCCACGTCATCCTCCCCCGTGGAGCCCTCTCGCCGCTCCTCCGCATAGCCCGAGTCGTCGTGCTCGAAGGGCGTGAAGAACTCTTCGATGTCCGGGGTCGCGATAACACGGCAGATCAACTCAACCGCCGCCAGTGACACCAGCAGCGCTGCGCACGAGAGCAGGAGTCGGGAGCGCAGCCCCCCGACGGCCTCGGAACCAGTGGTCACGTCGCTCTAGGGTAGCGACTCTTCGAGGCTCACGGCTCGCCCCTCGGCGAGAGAGGCATAGGCGGCTCGGGCCATGAGCACCGGAATCCGGCCGCAGGTGCCGTCTACCTCAGGCTTCGTCTTGGTGGCGACACAGCGCACAAAGCTCTCCAGCTCGGCAAGGAAGGAGGCCTCGTAGCGCTCCAGGAAGAAGTGCAGCGGCAGGGCTTCGTGGACTCCCCGACTGTCCGCCAGGGAGGCCCGGTGCGGCAGCTCGTTCTCGGCCCGCGCGACGCCGAGCGAGCCAAAGACCTCGACGCGTTGGTCGTAGCCGTAGACAGCACGACGGCTGTTGTCGATCGTGCAGAAGACCCCGTTTTCGAACTCGATGGTGATGACCGCCGTGTCGATGTCGCCCGCCTCACCGATGGCGGGGTCGACACGCACGCCCGCCATGGCGAACACGGTGCGCGGCTCGGAGCCCGTGAGAAACCGAGCCATGTCGAAGTCGTGGATGGTCATGTCGAAGAACAAGCCACCGGACACCTTGACGTACTCAATGGGCGGCGGCGATGGGTCGCGGCTAGTAATCCGCACCAGCTCGGGAGTTCCCACAGAGCCGTCGGCGACCGCGCGGCGCACTGCGGAGAAGCTGGGATCGAATCGACGGTTGAAGCCCACTTGCAACAAGACGTCGTTCTGCGCCACGGCCGCGAGTGCCCGGTCCACAGCCGCCAGGTCGAACGAGATGGGCTTCTCGCAGAAGATGGCCCGGCCTGCCCCAGCAGCCTTCTCCACCAGATCCGCGTGGGTGTCGGTCGCTGAGCAGATGAGCACGGCATCCACCTGAGGGTCCGCCAAGAGCGCATCTGCATGCTCATAGACCTTGGCCCCCCCGGCCCGCTGGGCGAAGTCCTTGGCCGCGTGCTGGTCCAAGTCACACACGCCCACCAACCGTGCGCCAGGAATGCGATTGGCGATGTTGGTTCCATGAATGCGCCCGATGCGCCCCACGCCAATGAGCCCTACCCCTACTGGCGCCTGTCCCGTCTCGACTTTGTCCATACCCAAACTCCTCAGAGCCCCAGTTCTTGGAGATATCGGCGGCTTCTCACCGCACTCTCGAGGGGCGAGCCCATTCCCGGGAGCACGTCCTGTTCCACGACGATCCAGCCGTCGTAGTTCATGGCCTCCAGCTCGGCCAAGACCCCCGGAAAGTCCACATCACCCTCCCCAAGTTCACAGAAGACCCCGCTGCCCACCGCTTGGAAGTAGTCCCATCCCGACTGCTGGGCCTGCGATGCCACCTTGGGGTGACGGTCCTTGAAGTGCACGTGCCACACGCGGTCGGCGTGCTCACGGAGGCCCGCAACGGGGTCTCCACCACCGTACGCGTAGTGCCCCGTATCGAAGCAGAGGCCCAGGAGCCCGGGATCGGTACGCGCCATCAACTCGCGCAGCTCCGCCGGAGTCTCTACGTAGCCGGCGCAGTGAAAGTGAAACACGGTCCTCAGCCCCGTCTCGTCGAGCACGGCGCGCGCGACGGACTCGGCACCCTGGGCGAACAGGGCCCACTCTCGGGCATCGAGGCCCTGCTCTGACCCAATGCGACCCGCGAGGCGCGTGCGTTCCTCGACGGTACCGTTGTCATCCGCCAAGACGATGAAGGCCTCGGAGTTCACAGACGCCAGCAAGCGCGCGGTGCGGACAGCCTCGTCCACACCAGCACGGTGGGCGGCGGCGTCTTTCAGAGCGACGGGGACAAAGGCGGCCAGCATGGCCAGCTGATGCTGCTGCAGGAGGTCGCGCAGAGGCCCGGGCTCGGTCGGCATGAACCCCCAGTCCCCCAGTTCTGTGCCTACGAACCCGGCGCTGCGGATCTCGCGCAGGACCTGATCACAGTCCGGCGACGGACCGGCCAACAGGCCGCCGTCGGCATCGTCGAACTCGAGGACACCCCAGGAACACGGAGCGTTGGCGACACGCAGAGTTGTCATCGGAATACTCAGAAGAAGTAGCGCTCATCCGCGAGCGCATCCTCGTACTCGGCGCGAGCTCTCTGGACGTCCTCACGCTCCGACACCTCGGCCACCGGCACATCCCACCAGGACTCGTAGCCCCCCACTCGCTGGCTTCGGTCCGTCTCGATGACGATCACGGTCGTCTCGTCCTGATCTCGAGCGGCCGCAATCGCCAGCCGGAGCTCGTCGATGCTGGACGCGCCCATGGCCCGAACCCCCAAGCTCGCAGCATTGGCCACGAAGTCCACCGGGAGGTGGTCCCCGGTCAGCTGCCCACTGTCGTCCCGATAGCGATACTTCGTGCCGAAGCCGTCACAACCCACCGCCTTCGACAAGCCCCCGATGCTCGCGAAGCCGTGGTTGTCCAGGAGCACAACCGTCAGCTTGATGCCTTCCTGAACTGCCGTGACGAGTTCCTGGCTCATCATCAACCAGGAGCCATCACCCACCAGGACGTACACCTCGCGCTCGGGGTCGGCCAGCTTGACGCCCAAGCCGCCGGCCAGCTCATAGCCCATGCACGAGTAGCCGTACTCCAGGTGATAGCCCTTCGGATCCCTGCACTGCCAGAGCTTGTGAAGGTCGCCCGGAAGGCTGCCTGCTGCACAGACCACCACGTCCTTGTCGGCCGAGAGCTCGTTGACCACGCCGATCACCTCGCCTTGGCTCGGCAGGGGCCCATGGGACAACGAGTAGATGCGCTCGACCTCTGCGTCCCACTCGTCCTGGAAGTGCACGACACGCTTCGCATAGTCCTCGGGCACTCGGTAGTCCCCCACCGCCTCGGACAGCTCATCGAGCGTCACCTTCGCGTCTCCCACGAGGGCGAGGCCGGCGTGCTTTGCCGCATCGAACTCGGCGACGTTGATGTTGATGAACCGCACAGCACTGTTCTGGAAGGCTGTCTTGGAGGCCGTCGTGAAGTCGCTGTAGCGCGTGCCGATGCCGATCACCAAGTCAGCATCTCGCGCCATGCGGTTGGCGCCCGGGGTGCCGGTCACTCCCATGGCTCCCAGACACTGGGCGTGGTCGTGGCGCAGCGCGCCCTTGCCGGCCTGTGTCTCACAGACCGCAATGCCCGTCTGCTCGGCGAAGGCGGCCAGGGTGGCCGTTGCCTCGCTGTAGATGGCGCCACCCCCTGCCACGATGAGCGGGGCGCTGCTCTCCCGGATCCAACCAGCAGCCTGACGGAGGAGCTGTGCATCCGGCCGCTGCCGGCCGATCGTCCAGACCCGCTTCTCGAACAACTCCACGGGGAATTCGTAAGCATCCGACTGGACGTCTTGGGGCAGAGCCAGCGTCACCGCGCCCGTCTCGGACGGCGAGGTCAGCACCCGCATCGCCTCGGGCAAGGCGGTAATCAACTGCTCGGGCCGATTGATGCGGTCCCAGTAGCGCGAGATGGGCTTGAAGCAGTCGTTGACCGAGACGTCCTGGCTCCAGGTGCTCTCCAGCTGCTGGAGCACCGGCGCCACCTTGCGGCGGGCAAAGATGTCACCGGGGAGCAGCAGCACGGGCAGTCGGTTGATGGTGGCGCCCGCGGCCGCTGTCAGCATGTTGGTGGCGCCAGGGCCAATGGACGTCGTGCAAGCGTAGGTGCGCCTTCGGTTGTGCATCTTGGCGAAGGCCGCGGCCGTGTGCACCATCGCTTGCTCGTTGCGGAACAGCGTGTAGCGAAAGTCCGGACGCTGCTGCAGCGCCTGGCCCATGCCGGCCACGTTGCCGTGACCAAAGATGCCGAGACAGCCGGCAAAGAACGGTGCCTCCTCGCCATCAAACCGAACGTACTGACGGCTGAGAGCCACCACCAGGGCCTGAGCCATCGTCAATCGCTTCGTCGCCATCATCGCTCCTCGTGGACCAGTCCGTGGATCGCCGCAGCCACACTGGCCGGATCGCGCTCCCCGGGAAACAACACACCGCGCCCCACCATCGTCCCCCGCACATTCTCGCCCGCAGCCAAGCCATCACGGACCTGCTCCAGCAGCTGGCGCGGCTCCCCTGCCGACGGGCCGCCCAGGAGCACAATGGGCAAGGTGGTCGCGCCTGCCACCATCTGGAAGTCCTCACACCACGGGAGCTTGAGCCAGAGGTAGCGGCTGCTGTCGCCCAGCGCGGATGCGACGCCGACGAGCCGGGCCAAGGGCTCCGCTTCCCGCACCAGCTCGAAGCCGCCGTCAGCGACCCGTCGCACGGGCAGGGGCTCCACAAACACAGGCAGGCGATACTCGTTCATCGCGGTGATCAGCGCGTCGGCGTGGCGCAGGGTCTCCAGCGAGTCCCGGTCCTCCAGAGCGACGCGCAGGAGCAGCTTCGCCCCGTCCAGACTCAGCCGAGCGCAGGTCCGGGGGCTTGCTCCAGTGGGTGGGTCGTTGAGCTCCCATGCAGCACCGGCGAGCCCGCCCCGGTTGAGGCTGGCAATGAGCCGCCGGCCACCGAGAAAGGAGGCATCCCCCCGTTCTTGAACCAGGTGGTCCAGCAGCAGGAGTTCTTCCAACACATCGACGGTCGCGAGCACCCCATCGGCCGCACCGCACCGCAAGACGTGGACTAGTCGAGCCAACAGATCACGACGATCGAGCATGGCCAGCGGATCTGGGCCGCTGCTCGTCACTCCCCGAGCCACGTGATCCGCAGCCAAGATGCAGAGCTTGCCGTCCGGGCCCAGGGGGGCAGCGCGCTGCCGACGAGCCGAGAGCTCCATGACCAGATCGGGCTCAGCCACACGCAGACGAGTAATGTCCGCGAACAGAGTCCGGGACAGCACAGCTTCCGAGTCAAAGGGCTCCGCGGTGACGGCGGCAAGGGACATCTCAGAATCCTCCCCGCTCTTCGATAAAGGCCAGCACCTCGTCGTGGGTTGCCATGAAGTTGGCGCAGCCCTGCCGGGTGACGACAATGGCGCCCATGGCGTTGCCCATGCGAGCCGAACGCTCAAAGTCCCAGCCCTGCAGCTGGCCAAACAAGAAGCCACTGGCAAAAGCGTCACCGGCACCCAACACGTTGCAGACCTCCACCGGGAATGGATCGGCCCGGTGGATCTGGCCATCGGCCGTGTGCACCGACGCTCCCCGCTGCCCCTCCTTGACGACCACCGCCGAGGGCCCCCGACCCAGCACACTTGCTACGGCAGCCTGCAGGTCGCCCTCGATCTCGGGACAGGACACCTGGGAGTCCACAACAGACACTTCGAGGCCCTCGGTCCGCGTCGCCGCGTTGAGTTCCTCCTCGGTGCCAATCACGAGGTCCACGTTCCCCAAGATGGAGCGAATCGCCACCCCAAATGCCCGCGGGTCGTGCCACTGGTCCGCGCGAAAATCCACATCCAGGACGACGAGCGCTCCGTGCTCTCTTGCTCGCTCCACCGCAAACATCGTGGCGCTGCGACTGGGCTCGCGGCTGAGCCCCGTGCCAGTCACCAGCACCATGCGGCTCGATGCCAGGGGGGCCGCCAGCACATCGTCGATGGTCAGCTCTGCGTCGGCACAGTTGTCCCGGTAGAACACGAGGGGAAAGCGATCGGGGGGCTCGATGCCGAGCACGACGGCCGAGGTCCGGTGCCCTGCCTTGCGCGGGATGAACCGGATATCGACACCTTCCCGGTCCAGAAAGTCCAGCACGAAGTCCCCCACGGGGTCCTCGCCCACAGCGCTCAGCAAGGCGACATCGAGTCCCAGCCGGCGCGCGCCCACGGCCACATTGGTAGGGCAGCCACCCACGAACGCACCAAAGCTCCCGATCTGGGGAAACGGCGCGCCCGCGTCATTGGAATACAGATCGATGGAGCTGCGACCAATGGTCAGCAGGTCATACTCGGCACGGGTCACCCTCGAGTCTCCTCGGCAGTGACCATGGGGATCCGGGGATCCTGACGATCCCAGGTGTCCTTGGTCCATGCGTGGTCCGGATCATCAGTGCAGGCCAGCGACTGGGCCGAACCAGCCAAGAAGTTGAGGTAGTAACAGTCGTAGCCATAGGCCGCGCTCACCGGGTGATAGCCCTCGGGGACGAGCACGATGTCGTGATCGCGGGCGGCCACCAGCTCATCCAGCGTCCTGTCGTCCGTGTAGATGTGCTGCACTGCATAGCCGCGGGGAGCACCATCGGGGCGGGGGCCGGCGGCCTCCCGAATGCGATACAGGTAGACCTCCTCGAGGTCAGCCTCCAGCACCTGGCCCGCATCATCCGTGCGGTGGTCGTCGTGCTTGTGGGGCGGGTAGCTGCTCCAGTTCCCCCCAGGCGTATACACCTCACAAGAGACGATTCGGTGACAGTTGAAGCCCGGCGGGATGATGTGATTGATCTGGCGGGTCGCGTTGTGCCCACCCCGCAACTCGACGCGGCAGTCGGACGGGCGGACATAGGCGGGCTCGTGGTCCTGGTCCGAAGGCACCCAGGCGTGGGCGAGCTCGAGTCGGTCCGAGAGCGCGCACAGGTCGAACTCGGTGCCGCGCGGCAGATAGAGGGCGTGGGCGATGCCACCGAAGACGTCTTCGCGACCACCGACCTGTTCCCAGGTGCCGCGGTTCGAACGCACCGAGCAGGAGCCACCGAGAATGACCAACGCGCTCTCACATCCTGCCGTCGCGTGCGACCAGGTCTCCCCCCGAGCCATGCGTCGGGTCTCGACACCCAGCAGGTCCCAGCCTGCCTGAGCAGGCGTGACGCGGTTCACCACACCCGAAGCCTCAGGCGCAATTCCTGGACGGAACAAGAGTCTCCTGGCAGATGTACTCACCGTGGCCTCCCTCCAACAACGGATCGTGATCACACTGCCGAGCCTGCCCAACGAGTTGCACAGAGGATCGCAGTGACGCAGTCCAGCTAGCGGAGGACGACCGCGTGGTCAAGTCGATATACTCCCGCCTACCACACCTTCCCTCCCCTGCGGAGTCACCGTGAAATCCAGCGCAAACTCAATCCCAGCAGCCTGCACCCGCGCGCTCTTGGTCACCGTTTTACTGAGCCTACTGAGCAGCTGCGACCAAGCCGAGTCCATCACAGCCGCCTATCGCATCGAGAATCTCAATCAGTGGGTGGGGGGGCCGGCAGCCAACGCCGTCGAGGGCGACTTCCTGCTGGAGAACGAGCATCTTCGGGTGGGGGTATTGAGCACCCGCTGTTCTTTCGAAGAGCAAGAGGCAGGAGACCAGTGTTCGTCTCCCGGGCCGGGGCTGTTCGGTGGCTCTCTGGTCGATCTCGACCTGCGACGCACCGACTCGACCCAAGAGCTCGGCGGCGGCCAGGACCGGTTCACAGAGCTGTTCGACGCCCTCAATCTGGACATCATGGAGACTCAGTCCGTCGAGGTTCTGAGTGATGGCTCCGACGGCAGCCCAGCCATCGTGCGCTCCCAGGGACCCTCCGGGGACTACATCTCGTACCTCGGCCTGGTGGGGGCCGTCCTCAGCCTGCCCAAGACCTGGCACATCACCGACTACATCCTCAACCCGGGCGAGCCCTATCTGCGCATCCGTACCACTGCGGTGATCCTCGACGACGAGGGCGAGTACACGCCCGATGACCCCTGCGGGTGGCAACAAGGCGACGATGGGCTGCCGTGCGAGGCATTCAGAATCGAGCCGGCCCAGGGAGGCATTCCGCTCTTGGATGCGATGGTGGCTGGTGGCTCCCTTCAGTTCGGTGACTTCTTCATGGCGGGCGGAGACGTGGACATCTTCGTACCAGGCATGGGCTTCCATGAAGAAAAAGAGGTGGCAGAGGCCTACGTCAACGGCATCAATACCCTCGTAGAACCCTTCACCTTCCCCTACATCGCGGCGAGCGGCGACCAGGTTTCCTATGCCATGGGCACCGGTGGCACCTTGTCCGCCCCCCTGTTCATGTCGTCCATCACAGCCGTGTTCGGAGCCGTCCACGTTGCCCCGCTCGGGGCCAAGGGACAGACCCTGCACCCGCAACCCGGCACCGCGTTCACCTACGAGCGCTACATGACTGTAGGCGAGGGCGACGTGGGCTCTGCCTACGATCGTCTGCAGCAGGCCTTCGTGGACGACGGGTTCCAGACCGCGCCGGGGCAGGTGGTAGGAACCGTGCGAGAAGAAGACACGTTCGAGCCCCTCTCTCGGGTGGAGGTGTTGGTCTACCAAGACACCGGCGCAGAACGGGATGCCCTGGGCCTCCCACCCAAAGAAGACCTCTACAGCCACTGGCAGACCGATCGTGGCCAAGACCCGACCCCTGACGGCTCCTTTGGTGGCCTTCTGCCCGAAGGAGACTATCTACTGGTAGCTAAAGAGCCTGGTCGCGGGCCTTCGCAGCCCCAGGCCGTTCGCGTGCAGTCCGGCGAGTCCGTCACAGTGGGCCTCCTAGCGCCTCGCACGGGCATCTTGGAGTTCCAAATCGTCGACGAGCGAGGCCGAGCCCTGCCTTCGAAGATCTCGCTGCGGCCCGTGGACGCGGCGGGGGCAATCAATCGCCCAGACCTGGGCGACCCGTACTTGCCGGAGGGCTACACCAAGGTCGCCTTCGCGCCGTACGGCCACAGCCGGCTCAACCTGGCTCCGGCTGCCTATGACATCGTCGTGTCCCGTGGGGTCGAGTACTCCTTGTGGAACAGCATCCAGGAGGGCTACCCCAGCGGCATCCAAGTGGATGCTGGCGGCGCATCCCGCATCGAGGTGATCCTGGAGCGAGAGGTGGACACCACCGGGTTCATCTCTGCCGATCTGCACGTCCACGCCGCCCCAAGCCCCGATTCGGGGGTGCCCCTCGACACCCGAGTGGTCACGATGGCCTGTGAGGGTGTGGAGTTCCTGTCGGGGACGGACCACGACGTCATCACCGACTATCGACCCGTCATCCAAGAGCTGGGGCTGGATGCCTGGGTTCAGGCATCTGTCGGCATCGAGTCCACCACCATCGAGGTGGGCCACTACCTGAGCTTCCCGCTCACGATGGACTACAGCAAGCCGCTAGGTGGCGCCTTCGACTGGACCAACAAGACCCCTCAAGATCTCATCGACACCATGCGCGAACACGGCGCCCACGACCCAGACGAGACGGTGGTCTTCGTCGGGCACCCGCGCGACGGCATCCTGGGCTACTTCGACCAGTTCGGCCTCGACCCCTTCCAAGGCAGCCTACTGCGCCCCCATGCCGAGCCTTCGTTCGCAACGCTGGCCAACCCGGTCCTGTCGACTCCAGAGGAGCACTTCACGATGGACTTTGACGGGTTCGAGGTGCTCAACGGCAAGCGCTTCGAGTTGATCCGCACCCCGACCCACGAGGAGGTCCTCTGCCAGCGCAGCTACACGGAGCAAGAGCCGCTCGATGGCTGTGAGAACGGGGTGTCCATGTACACCATGCTGGAGCGCAGCATGGACGAGCAGCGTGCCCTGGAGGACCTGAGCCAGCCATTCTTCCTGACCCGGGACATGCAGGGGCAGATCGATGACTGGTTCACGTTGCTCAACCTGGGCTACCGACACACGGTGCTGGGTAATTCAGACACCCATGGGCTGACCAAGACCGAGTCGGGCTGCCCGCGCAACTTCGTCATCTCACCGGTAGACGAAGCCGAGCTCATCGACGAGCGCGATGTGGCCCGCGCCGTTCAGAATCACGGTGTCGTGGCCAGCTATGGCCCCCTGCTGAACGTCAACCTGGACGGCGCGCCCATCGGCAGCGAGCTGAGCACCGAGGACGGCACCGCGACACTCTCCATCGAGGTGCAAGCGCCCAGGTGGATGCGCGTCGACCGCATCGAGGTCTATGAGAACGCCCGCCTCATCCACGAGATCACGGGAGACGCTCTCGACGTCAACTCGGTAGTGAAGTATCGCGGGCAACTGGATGTCGCCCCCACAGGAGACGACGGCTTGCCCAGGGACGCGTGGTACGTCGTCATCGCCCTTGGCGACCAGGACCTAGGGCCCCTCTTCACCCCGGTCTCCATCCCGCGCTTGGAGCTGGCCGAGGTGGTCACTGAGGCCATCGGCGAGATCGACCTGGGCGGCTTCGGCGTCGACTCACTAGTAGGCCCCGCGCCCGCGTTCCCGCGCACGTTCTCGGTCCTACCCTACGCCGTAGCCAACCCCATTTGGCTCGACGTCGACGGCGACCGCAATGGCGACGGCCAAGACTTCGAGCCGCTGGGCGCCGTCCCGGACTGGTTCCGCCCAGCGCCCCAAGAATAGGCCACCCGCAACCCTAGAACGGGGGGGCAGCGCTCGCTTCAGCACCCCGACCATACGCTAGCTGTCGGGACTCTGATCCCTTGGTGGACGCCAATTCGGCGATTGCGGTTGGTAGAATCTTCTGCAACTCTAATTCTTCACCCCGCGTAGCGGGTCCGCCGGAGAGTTCTATGTCGCGTCTGCTTCTTTCCATCCTCCTCGCCCTCTTCCTCCCAACCACAGGCTGTGACTTCGGAGCCGCAGATCTGTTGGATGCCCTAGGGGACGACGACTCCGCCGAGGACGACGACACCGGCGACGACGACACAGCCGACGACGACGACGACGACGACGACACAGCC
>MDTE01034974.1_pt1 | contig 14325 bp, 15 predicted proteins | sample 811231 | NCBI WGS metagenome assembly MDTE01 (sample SAMN05326651, study PRJNA326480) | marine metagenome | isolation source: seawater | place: Indian Ocean: Red Sea | collected 2010 | reverse complement strand
GGTGCTGAGGCTGTCGACCGGGCGTCCGGCCACGCCCACCTGTAGCAGGAACTGACCGCTCCGGCTGAACTTCACCGCATGGCTGTCGCCACCGCCGTTGCCGCCGACCCACACGTTGTCCATGTGGTCCACGGTGATGCCGTGGTTCGACTCTGGCCAGTCGTATCCCTCGCCCGGACCGCCCCAGTGGCCTACGAGGTTGCCCTCGGGGTCGTATTCGAGCACTGGCGGCGCTGGCCGGCAGCACTCCTCGGCAAACGGCGGGTCGGCCAGCACCGGCGTTTCGTTGTTGGCCAGGTTGCCGCGATGCACGACCCACACGTGGTCTTGGGCGTCCACATCCACCCCGATGGTGGAGCCGAGCAGCCAGTGGTTCGGCAGTGGCTTGGGCCACAGCGGATCGACCGCGAACAGCGGCGCCTGCGGACCACTCATATCCGGCGCCGCGTTGGCCGATTGCGCTTCGGCCGGGGCCTCAGCCGCGCCCGAGCCGCCGCTACACGCCACCGCACTCGCCAGCAGCGCAAGCACCGCCATGGGACCGAACCGCTTCAGGTACGACATCGAGCACCTCCTCGCCGAACGAGCTCCGTGGAAATGGGATGGCCAATTATGGCGCGATCGGCTGCCGCGATCTCCCTAAAACGTGGCGATCGGGTTCAGCGGTGATCCCATGCCGCCGCGGATGCGCAGTGGCGCGGCTGTGAACATGAACTCGTAGCGTCCGAGCCGTTTCGCCTCTTCCGCCAGCCGCTCGAAGTCGAGGTTGTCGAAGATCGACACACCCAGGGACACCAACGCCAGCCGGTGCAGCGGGAGGCCCACGTCGGGTGGGAAGCCGTGCGGCGAGACATCGTTGAACATGTCGTGGCCGATGAACGCCACGCCCCGCTCCTTCAGGAAGTAGGCGACGTCGGCCTGGAACCCGGCGACCCCCTCGGACGTGGGCCAGGCGCCGAGCGCCGCACGACGTTTCCAGCGCCCTGTGTAGAGGAGGATGACGTCGCCCTCCGAGACCTCGACACCTTGAATCCGCTCCAGTTCTTCGAGGTCGGCCCAGGTGATCTCGGTGCCGAGGGGTACCCAGCCCTCCGGGGTGACCTTGCCAGGGAGAAGCGTGGCGTCGAACAGCACGCCCCGGGTCACGATGCCGTCGCGCAGGGCGTGGATGCTCCCCTGGGGGCACAGTCCGGCTTCCTCGATCGACGCCTGGGTGTAGCCGTTGTAACCCTGGCCTTCGAACATCACATGACACGCCACCGAGTCGAGGTGGCTGTGGATGGTGCCGTGATAGGTGCCGGTGTACTGGTAGCGGTCAGCGGCGCCCGACGCGCCCACGCGCGTCACTTCCCGGTCCAGATAGGTGCCACCGTCCACTGCGTCTTCCTCGATGACGTCGTGGGCCAGCGAGATGCTGATGCCCTCGGTGACCAGCGCGGCAGCCTCACGTCGTTTCGCGGGGGTGATGAAGTTGGCGGCGCCCAGCTCATCGTCGGACCCCCAGCGTCCCCAGTTCGACAGCTCCTCCATGGCCCGCAGGAAGTCCGCCTTCGTGCGGATCTCGGGCCGCTCTTGCGCGCTGGCCGGCGCGACCAGCATTGCGACGAGCGCGAGCGCCAGGGGGGCGCGGTGGGAGAGCGGAGTCGAGACGCGTCGAGCGGTACGGGGCATGCAGTGCTCCTGACGAAGACGGTGCTGTCGTGGATCCGAGGCGGCGATTATAGCGCCGGCCGGGAGGCTCGTTGTCGCCAGAGGCGGGGCGGTTTTGGTACGATCGCCGGTCGATGTCCACCGCCCGCGCCGTTCATGCGTTCCTGCCGTTGCTCCTGTCGGCCGTCGTGGCCTGTGGTGGTGGCGCGCCGTCCGAGGCCCCCCCGTCCGAGGTTCCGACGTCTGTCGAGGCCGCTCCACCTGCCGACCCACTCGCGGCGGATGCCGGCGCGGCGCGGATCGACGGGATGGCCTTGCCGGCCCGTGGGATGGTGCGCTCCATCATCGCGCTCGAGCCGCACGCCGAGCTCGATGTGCCCGTGTCCGAGGAGATGCCGGTCATCGACCAGTATGGCCGTCTCTTTATTCCCGATTTCGTCATGGTGCAGGCGGGGCAGACGGTCCGCTTCACCAACAGCGAGGACGACCTGCACACCGTCCACGTCAAGGACGAGGCGGGTGAGTCGCTCATCAACGTGGCCACGATCAACGGCAGCCGCTACGACTTCCTGGTGGAAGAGCCGGGCGAGTATGTGGTCATCTGCAACACACACACCGAGATGTTTGCCGACATCCTGGCCTTCGACACGCCGTACTTCGTGATGGCGGAGGCTGACGGCAGCTTCAGTCTCGAAGGTGTGGTGCCCGGCACCTATACCGCCGTGGTTCTCTACGGCGGCGAGCGCACCGAGCGCGAGGTGGAGCTGGTCGCCGGTCCCAACCAGCTGGATCTGGCCGGCTAGCCGACACTCCCGCCAAAATACTCTGGCAGGCCAGGCTTCGTGTCTCGCAGGATTTCGACGATCGCCTGGCGGTCGTCGCGGCTGAGGCGCTGGTAGCGGGGCTCGGGCGCCTCGCCCGAGAGCACCGTCCACATCCGACGATAGATGGCGTCGCGCGCCGGGTCCAGCAGGGCGTCGAACGTCTCGGAGTAGATGAGCGGACTGGCGGGGGATTTGAGCAGCCGTTGCTCGAGATCGAGCTGGTGCAGGGAGCGGCCCTGGCTGTCGGACGGGCCGAGCGACGAGTAGCGTTCCGCGTAGCCGGAGCTCCCTGCGATGGTCGCGGGCAGCGGCGCCTCGTCGACGAACAGCAAGTAGTCCACGAGCTCCTCGGCCGTATCTTCGAGATCGATGTCCGGCTCGTCGCCGGCCGCCAGACCCGCCTGGTGCGCCAGTACCCGGGCTTCCCAGCCGATGCGCACGAGCAGGTTGCTCATATGGTTGCGATGCTCGAGCACCATCAGCGCCACGATGTCGCTGTAGGGCGTGAGGAACCCATCGAGGTCGAAGACGCCGTCGAGAGTGTCGAGGACCGGCGGGGCCGGCGGCACGTCGCCGGGCACGTAGTCGATCGGCTCGGTCGAGTTGCCGAGATGGCGGATTGCCTCCGGGGCGCCGGTGACATACCAGCTGCCCCAGCGTTCGGCCAGCGGTGTTCGATGGTCGGTCGTCCACCCGACGGCGTAGGAGTTCGGGTAGTCCGGCATCGGCAGCGTGTTGATGGTCATCAGCCCGGGGATCCCGAGGGTGTCCCAGGAGAGATGACACGCCAGACAAACCTCGGTCCGCGTGATTTCCGGTGGGGCCGAATCGCTCTGCGGCAAGGAGAAGAACAGCACGCCCTGGGTTGGGTCGAGCGCCGCGATTTCTAGCACGTCGGCGCCCCGCACCCAGCCCACCGCCACCGTGTCGTTGAAGTAGAGCGCGCGGGGGTTCTCCGGGTCGATCAGGTCGGCCTGGAAGCTGGTGTCGGAAAAGACGGTGACCTGCGACTCCACCGGAATCTCCAGGGCCTCCAGCAGGGCCGGGAGATACCCGGTCTGCTCGGTGAAGTCGAGGGTGGTGGTCCCGGCGGCCAGTGACTCGGCCAAACGGGTCACCTCGTCGGTGGTGACGCCGTCGGTGTAGCGGACGGCCGGATGGTCGCGCGATTCGCGGAAGACGCCGCCGCGCTGGCCGTCGAGGCCGACCGTCAGGCAGACCACGCCGAGCAGACTGGCGGCTCCACCCAGGACCCAGCCGGGACGGATGGGTGCCGCTGATGCGTCACGAGCGAGGGGCGGGGCCGGAGTCAGTCGACGGTCCACAGCGTGACGTGCGCCTCGTCCTTGATGAAGAGCCGGTTGCCGGAGATGGCGGGCTGCGCCCAGGTGGCGCTTTCGGCCACCTCGTAGCGCGTGATCTGGCTGAAGCCGCCGCGGTCAGTACGCGCCACGACCAGGTCACCGTCGTTGTTGAGCAGGAACAGCAGGTCGTCGGCCATCACCACCGATGAGTTGGTGGCCTCGCGCCCTTCGGTTCGCCACAGCGTCTCGCCGCTCGCGGCGTCGAGCGCGAAGAACTGTCCGGCCCGCAGGTGTGACATGCCATACAGCGTATCTCCCGACAGGACCGGGTTGCTCATAAACATGGACACCTCATCGGTCTGCCAGACCGTCTCGGTGGTCCACCGTCCGTCGACCTGGCGCGGCCGGAACCGGGTCACCCCCAGTTCATGCCCGGTCACGATCACCTCGTCACCGTCGATGATCGGCGTGATCGAGTTGTTGGTCGAGCGCGACACCCAGGGGCGCTCCCAGAGCAGCTGCCCATCGTTCGCGTCGACGCCGACAACCTTGGTCTGCGTCACCGTGACGACCTGTCTGACGCCGTCCAGCTCGGCGATCATCGGCGACGCATAGGCCGGGCCGTCGCCCCGCCATTCCCAGATCACCGTGCCGGTGTCGGCGGCATAGGCAGTCAGCGCGCCGTCGTCGTGGCCCCCCACGTGGAGGATGACCTGGCTGCCGTCGGCGAGCGGTGAGAGCGAGGTCGCATAGAGCGGTTCGCTCGACAGGGCTGGCTTCTGCCACAGGAGACGACCATCGGAGGCGTCGAAGGCCGAGACCACCCCGTTGATGCCGAGCGTGAACAGCCGGCCGTCGTGGTGGAGCGGCGTCGATTTGGGGCCGGGCCCGTGGCGCTGGGTGCCCGCGTTCTGGCGATACGGCGCGGTGTAGGCGGTGCGCCACTCGACGGCGCCGGTGGCGGCATCGAGCGCCATCGCCACCTCGTCGGTGTCGATCCGGCCGAAGGTGAACACCCGATCGCCGATCAGGATTGGGGTGGCATAGCCGCGCCCGGTCTCGACCTGCCAGTGCTCGGTGAGACGGCGGGGCCAGCTGGCGGGCGCCACGAACCCGGCTGCCGCACCGTCGCGATTGGGGCCTCGCCACTGCGGATAGTCTCCAGCGTCCTGCGCCCACGCCGACGCGGGCCCGCCGAGGAGGAACGCTGACATCACCACTCCGGTCGCTGCGTATCGCATCGGATACTCCCATGGGGCTTCGCCCCACCCCGCCCGTGCCTTCAGTCGCCTGCTGCTAGTGCTCATGGAGACGTCGGATGAGCCGGATCTGTCCGGCGTGATACAGGTCGTGGGCTGCCGCGCCCCGGACCAAGCTGCCCACCGTGTCGTCCTTGCCGAGCGTTCGTGTCAGCTCCCGCTCCTCGAGCGACGCGACCGCCCCACGCAGCTGGACGCGTTCCTCGGCCAGCAACCGCTTGCAGTCCGTCCAGGCCGCGGCGTCGGCCGGCTCGGGCAGCGGGAAGAAGTGGCTCCCGACGAGCGGGAAGCGGACCCGCTTCTCGCCGCGGATCCGCCACCGGACCACATACTTCCAGTAGGCGGCGTGGGCGGTCAGCTCCCAGATCGAATGGCGGTTCTTGCCCAGATGCCACCGGGCCAGCTCCGGGCTCACCCCCCGCAGACTGCTTCGCAGGTTCGGGCCGTGCCACGACCGCCGGTCGTAGGCTTCGTCGACCAGCGCCACCAGGACGTCGGTCGCCGATGGAGCCGCCTCCGATCTGCCCATCGGTTCGATTCTACTCCTCGACCACGCTACACTACGCGCCTCCCATGACCGACCGCCTCGCGCACGTGTTGTTCGGCCTCCTGCTGGCGCTGTGCGTCCTGTTCGCCCTGACCTTCATCATCGAAGAACAGCCCAGCGAGGAGGTGGTCACCGACGGTCAGGTCGAGCGGGTCTACCTCGGGCACGGCGCCGCGCACGAGCGGTTCCCCTCGATGGACCACGGCGGCGACGGTCCGGCGCGGCACGGCGGCCGTCTGTGGATGGCCTGGGCGTTCGCCCTCGTGCAGCTGGCGTTGATCATCGGCTCGCTCTTCATGGGACTGCGCCATCCGGGCCTGCTCCGGTGGCCGCTGGTAATGAGCGGGGTGACGCTGGCCACCCTTCTCACGCTGATGGTCGCGACCTATGCGCGATACCTCGCCGACCCCAGCGGTCCGCTGATGCTCGGGCTCCCGCTGCCCACCGCCTGGTTCCTCTACGCGTTCTGGCCGACGCAGCTGCTGGTGGTCGTGCTGTTCGTCCTGTACTTCCACCAGGCGGTGGTGACGCCGGAAGACATGGCGCGCTTCCGCGAGATCGTGGCTGAGCGGCGCGCGCGCACGGAGCGGGGGTGATGGACGAATCGCGCCCGCTGATCGTGCTCGCCTGGGTGCTCGGCTACCTGGCGATGTGTATCGGGGTGGGGCTGTGGGCGCTGCGTCGGACCACCTCCACCCGCGACTTCTTCATGGCCGGACGGGACCTGGGCATCCTGGTCACCGGCCTTGCCGTCTTCTCCAGCACGATGAGCGGGTTCGGCTTCGTTGGAGGCCCCGGCCTCGTGTACCGGATGGGGCTCAGCTCGGCCTGGATGACGGTGATCGCCCCGCTCGGCTTCTGTTGTGTCTTCTACCTGCTGGCCAAGCGGCTGCGGATGGTGGCCGAGCTCAGGGAGTCGATCTCGCTCCCCGATGCGGTGGCCGCCCGCTACAACAGCGAGCGCGCCCGGCTGCTGACCGCTATCGCCATCTTGCTCGGCGTCATCGGCTACCTCGGGACCCAGATCCTGGCGATGGCCACGGTGCTCCGGGATGTGCTGAACAACGTTTCGTTCATCCCCGAGGTGTCGCTGATCACGTGCATGGCGATCGCCTGCGCGGTGCTGGTGTTCTACTGCGTGACCGGCGGCATCCTGGCGTCGGTCTACACCGACCTGGTGCAGGGTGCCATCATGATCGTGGCGGCCATCTTCGTGTTCATCGCGGCCATCACCGCGGTGGACGGCGGTCTGACCGGCATTGCGACCACGCTTCTCGAAGACGATCCCGAGTCGATCAGCCCGTGGGGCACGCTGGGCATGATCGGCGCGATGTCCTGGTTCGTCGTCTTCGTGCTGGGGATGGCCGGGCAGCCCCATGTCATCACCAAGCTGATGATGAACAGGCGGGGGGAAGATGTCCGTCGCACCCTGCCAGTCAGCGCCGCCGGCTATGCGCTCTGCTCGCTGCTCTGGTTGAGCATCGGGCTGGCGATGCGCGCGCTGGTCATCCAGGGCGGGCACCCCGAGTTGTCCGGGCCCGACGAAGCGGCGCCGCAGTTCCTGCAGTTCCACGCCGGGCCGATGCTGGCCGGCATCGTGTTCGCCGGGCTGTTCGCCGCTATCATGTCGACCGCCGACAGCTTCCTGAATCTCGGGGCTGCGGCGGTGGTACACGACATCCCGCGGGCCCTGACCGGCCGCTCGTTGTCGAACGAGCTGTTCTGGGCGCGGGTCGCCACGGTCCTGCTCGCGGTTGGCTCGGCGATCTTCGTCCTCTACTCCCGGCAGGACCTGGTGGCGCTGCTCGGCGCCTTCGGGTGGGGCACCTTCGCCGCCGCGCTCGTGCCGACCGTTGCCATCGGATTCAACTGGAAACGGGCCACGGCTACCGCGGCCAACGTCGCCATCGTGACCAGCCTCGTCGTGAACTTCGGCATCGAGCTGTTCGGCATCGCCGTGCCCTACGGCATCAACGCCGGCTTCGTGGCGCTGCTGCTGTCGCTGACCTTGTTCTTCGGGATCTCGCTGGCGTCGCCACCCCCGAAGCTGGATCCGGACATCGAGGGGGTGATGGAGCTGTGACGGCGTCGGCGTTCTGGCGCCCGTCGGCTTCAGGCTTCGGGCCTCTGGCGCTCGAACGTTCTTCCTGTAGCCCGTAGCCGGCAGTCCGCCGCAATCCATCGGACTGCCAGGCAGTGCCGACCGACTCGCCGGCACTGCCGTTAGCCTGTAGCCAGACGGGCGAGACAGTACCAAAGCGAGCTGAGCGCAATGCACATACTCAAAGACGGCGGCCACCGCCTGTTCGAGGAAGACGAAGAAACCACTCGCTACGTCGCGGAGATGCTGCGTGACCTGCGCATGCGCGGTATGGATGCCGTGCGCGAGTACAGCCAGAAGTTCGACGAGTGGGCTCCGGCCGACTTCGAGTTGAGCGAGCCCGAGATCCAGGAGGCGGTCAGCAAGTGCGACCCGCAGGTGCTGGCTGATACCGGCTTCTGTCAGGGCAACGTGCGGGCCTTTGCCGAGGCGCAGCTCCGGACGTTGTTGCCGCTCGAAACCGAGATCCGGCCGGGCGTGGTGCTGGGCCATCGGCATATTCCGGTGAGCTGCGTCGGGAGCTACGTGCCGGGCGGTCGCTACCCGATGTTCGGGTCGGCCCAGATGAGCATCATCCCGGCGAAGGTGGCCGGCGTCGACACGGTGGTGGGATGCACGCCGCCGGTCAAGGGTGAGGGCTACTTCCCGGCCACCATCAACGCGATGCGGGAGGCGGGCGCCGACCGGATCTTCGTGCTGGGCGGGGTGCAGGCGTTCGCCCTGATGGCCTACGGCATGGGGGTGGTGCCGCCCGCCGACATGCTGTGCGGCGCGGGAAACCGATTCGTGGCCGAAGCCAAGCGGCAGCTCTTCGGCCAGTGTGGGCTGGATCTGCTGGCGGGACCGACCGAGATCGCGGTCATCGCCGACGACACCGCCGACCCGTCGCTCGTCGCGTGCGACCTTCTCGGGCAGGCCGAGCACGACCCCAACAGCGGTCAGATTCTCGTGTGCCTCAGCGAGTCGTTCGGACGCCAGGCGCTCGCCGAGTTCGAACGTCAGCTCAAGACGCTGCCCACCCGTGACGTCGCCGGCGTGTCCTGGCGTGACAACGGCCGGATCGTGGTCGCGGACGATCCGGACGAGGCGATCGCGCTCAGCGACGACTGGGCCCCCGAGCATCTGGAGCTGCACGTGGCCGACGTGGACTACTACCACGACCGGCTCCGGAACTACGGCTCGCTCTTCATCGGCGAGGAGACGACCGTCGCCTACGGGGACAAGGCGATCGGCACCAACCACATCCTGCCGACGAGCCGTTCAGCTCGCTACACGGGCGGGGTCTGGGTGGGGAAGTTCCTCAAGACCGTGACCTACCAGAAGATGACGCCCGAGGCCTCGGTCGAGGTGGGCAAGGTGACCGCGCGCCAGTGCGAGACCGAGCGGATGCTGGCCCACGCCATAACCTGTGACGTCAGAGTTGCCCGCTACGGCGGAACGGACTGACGTTTTCCAGACGCGTTCTCGACAGGAAACGCGTGCTACCAGGTGAGGCGTTCGTCAGTCGTGTTCTTTCCGCCTTCGGCCAGCACCTTGTCGCTGGGGGTGACCACCCGCACGATGTAGTCGAAGGCGCCCGCGCCGATCCGACGCTCCGGGTCCGGCTCGTGAGACGAGTTCGTCTTCACCAGCCAGACGAACCGCCGGCCCAGTCTTCGCGCCTGGCGGCCGGTGGTCCGTTCCGGGACCACGAGGCTCAGCTCCACGGTTCGGCCAGTCTGGTCGATGCCGGCGTGCATGATCTCGGTGCCGGTCATCGTGGCGGCGATGACGCTGGTCTCCTGACCCTCGTCGAGCACCGGCACCATCCGGTCAACCGGCGCGCTTCTGAACATGCTGGCGATCGACCGCACGGCATATGGCACCACCGCGAATGCTGACGCGGTCGCGATTCCCAGCACGTCACTCGACGCCACTTCCCGCACGTCGTCGGGAATCATCATGTCCAGCATCGACCGGTGGGTGGGGCCACCCAGCGGGATGCTGCCTCCCGGGCTGGCGGCCGACCACAGATCGACACCGGCGACGAACTGAAAGCCGGGGAGGTCACGCCGACCGCGGTCGTCGTCGAGAAAGAGCCGCTCGTCCCGGAAGTCGAGTTCGCCGAGACCCGGTCCGAGTGGAGCCTGTTCGACGGCGAGCGCCTGTCGAATCCGCTCGAGCGACGCGCGTTCCGTCTCGTCGGCCTGATCGCCCGCCCGGTTCTGGGCGGCCGCGGGCGCGGCCAGGAGCAGAGCGCACACCCACGGGGCGACGGTCAGCGGGACGCTGCGGGGGCTCCACATGATCGAGTAGTCTGATGATAGTTGAACCGCACGCGCGTGTCTTCCGACGTCCACGTCTGGACGTCGGCCCGCCCCGGGAGAATCGAGAGATGACCTTCGTCGCGGAGCTCGAACCTACCGCCGTCTGGCAGCACTTCGACACCATCCTGACCATCCCGAGGGCCTCCAAGGACGAGGAACGGATGCGGAGTCATGTCATCTCCGAGGCGACGCGTCATGGCCTTCCGCACCAGGTCGACGCCGCCGGCAACGTCGTCGTGCGGAAGCCGGCGACGTCGGGCCGGGAGGGGGCGGCGGTCACGATTCTGCAGTCGCACCTCGACATGGTGCAGGAGAAGAACTCGGATGTGGCCTTCGACTTCACGTCCGACGCGATTGTGCCGGTGCGCGACGGCGAGTATCTGACCGCCGAGGGCACCACCCTCGGGTCGGACAACGGGATCGGCGTGGCCACGATGCTGGCGCTGATGGGCGACACCGGGTTCGCCCACGGGCCGCTCGAGCTGCTGTTCACGATTGACGAGGAGACCGGGCTCACCGGCGCGGCCGATCTCGACGCCGGCCTCTTGCAGGGGCGACAGCTGATCAACCTTGATTCAGAGGAGGACGGCATCGTCTACGTGGGGTGCGCCGGTGGCGGCGACAGCCAGGTGGTGGTGCCGTTGACCGGGGAGTCGCCGGCGGCCGGCACCGTGGCCCTGTCGGTGGCGTTGACCGGGTTCAAGGGCGGGCACTCCGGCTGCGACATCCATCTGCAGCGCGGCAACGCGGTGAAACTGCTGGGGCGCGCCCTGTCGGCAGCCTATGCGGACACCCCGTTCCGGCTTGCCGCGATCGACGGCGGGAGCGCCCACAACGCCATCCCGCGCGAAGCGTTTGCCACCCTGGTGGTCGAGCAGGCCGGTCGGGCCGCCGTGATGGCCGCCATCGAGCAGGAAATGGCCGCCATCAGCACCGAGTATGGTCCGGCCGATCCCGGCATGGAGGTGGCGGTCGAGGATACCGCCTCACCCGGATCGGTCTGGGATCGGTCGGCCACCGAACAGGTCCTGCGACTCGTGAACGCCATGCCGCACGGTGTCGAGGCGATGAGCTACGACATTCCGGATCTGGTTGAAACCAGTGTCAACCTGGCCACCGTCAAGGAGGCCGATGGCGCGCTCCGGATCGGGCTGAGCAGCCGGTCGTCGATCGACACCGCGCTCGAGGCGCTCCGGCGACGCGTGCGCGCGATCGGGCTGCTGGCGGGGGCGGAGGTCGAGGAAGACAACGCCTACCCGGGGTGGAAGCCGGACCTCGAATCACATCTGCTCGAGGTGGTGAAGGCCGTGCATCGCCGTGAGCTTGGGGGCGAACCGGAGGTCAAGGCGATTCACGCCGGGCTCGAGTGCGGCATCCTCGGCAAGAAGGTGCCGGGCATGGACATGATCTCGTTCGGGCCGCAGATCGAGTTCCCGCATTCGCCCGACGAGCGTGTGCACATCGCGTCGGTCGAGCGGTTCTATCGCCTCGTGGCGGCGACGCTGACCGAGCTGGCCTAGCGAGCCGTCAAGCCATCCCTCACTCGATGTCGAAGACCTCGTTCGGGTTCGGGACCCGGGCGTTGGCGCCGAAGCGCTCCCGCAGCGTCGTGGCCAGGGCGTCGGCGGCCGCGCCTTCCCCGTGCACGATGAACGTGCGCTCGGGCACGCCACCCAGACCCTCGAACCAGTCCACGAGCTCCGTCTTGTCGGCGTGCGCCGAGAAGCCTTCGATGGTCTCGATCCTCGCGTTCAGCGGATACCACTCGCCGAAGATCCGGATCGGCGACGTGCCGTTCTGGATCAGGCGGCCGAGCGAGCCGTTCGCCTGATAGCCGACGAAGATGATCGTGTTCCGCGAGTGGGTCACGGTGTGCTTGAGGTGGTGTTTCACCCGGCCGGCCGTGTACATGCCCGAGGCTGAGATGATGACGGCCGGCTCCCGCGACTCGTTGATGGCGATCGAGTCTTCGACCCGGGTCACGAGCTCAAGCCCCGGGAACTGCAGCGGGGCGTCGCCGCTGGTCAGGAGCTCCCGGACCGAGCGGGAGTAGGCCTCGGGGTGGAGCGCGAACGCCTTGGTGGCCGCCACCGCCATCGGGCTGTCCACATATACCTTGAGCCCGGGCAGGCGTCCCGCCTCGACGAGGTCGTTCAACCGGGTGAGCACTTCCTGCGTCTGCCCCACCGCGAAGGCGGGGATGACGACCTTGCCTTTGCGCCGGACCGTGCGGTCGATGATCTGGAAGAGCTGCTCGGTTCGGTCACCCTCGTCCTCGCGCTCCCGGTCGCCGTAGGTCGACTCCATGATCAGCACGTCGGGCGCGTCGATCGAGCGGGGACGGGGTAGCAGCCGCGAGCCTTGCACCCCGAGATCGCCCGAGAACGCAAGGGGCCGCTCACGGTCGCCGTCACGCAACCGCAGCTCGACGATCGCCGCGCCCAGGATGTGACCGGCGGGCACGAATCACACCGAGCCGACGCCATCCAGTTCGTGCGTGCCGCCGAGCGGCACCGGCACCAGCTGACCCAGCAGCGCCAGGGCGTCCTCCTCGGTGTAGAGCGGGGTGACCCAGCTGGCGTCTTTCTTTCGCTTCTCGAGCCGCTTGATCTTCCAGTTCGCGTCCTCTTCCTGGATGCGACCCGAGTCGGCCAGCATGATCTCGAGCAGCTGGCAGGTGGGAGCGGTGGTCAGGATCGGCCCGCGGTAGCCAGCTTTCCGGAGCAGCGGTAGCCGTCCCGAGTGGTCGATATGCGCATGACTGAGGATGACCCAGTCCAGCGTGTCGGGATCGAAAAGAAACGGCCCGCGGTTGCGTTCGTGACGTTCCTTGCCGCCCTGGATCAGCCCACAGTCGAGCAGGATACGAACGCCGCCAACTTCGACCTGATGGCACGACCCCGTCACCTCCCAGGCCGCGCCGTGAAACGCGAGACGGATTATGGTACGGGAGTATACCGGCCGGTTCTAGCGGTAGCCGCAGCGTCTAAGGATCGTGACCATCTCGTCGAGCGACCTCCGATCGATGAGCCACCTGGTCTGGTCGTCTCCGAACGTGACCGGCTTGCCGGCGGATACCGTCCAGGGGTACCAGCCTAGCGGTGGCTTCTCGTCCTGTCGGTCCCCGGCCTCGGGACGCAGCTTCGTGGCGATGGCTCGGACGGCCTTTTCGGCCATGCCCACGTGTCGCAGGTGGTCCTGGATACGGAGGTAGACCAGCATATGCGTGTCGCCCCGGGGCGCGGTGACCGCGAAGCCGATCGGCAGCTCCGAAGACTGGTGTTGCAAGGGCTGTTCGAGCGAGAGGGCGAGCGCGTGATAGGTCAGCGCAGGTCGGGCGGATCCCTCCGAGCTCCGGTCCAAGGCGTGTCCGACCTCGTCGGCGTACTCCAGCTCGGCGAAGTTCAACCAGCGGCTGAGCCCTGCCGGTTGCTCGTGGCTCTCGACCACGTGCGCGTCGCCGGTAGCCAGGTTGAGCCGCCGTTCGCAGAACGTGCGGAAGCGGGCCCCGTAGGTGATCGAGGTGGCGTCCCACGTCAACCGGAACATCGTCGCCCAGGACCAGTTGCGGAACAGGTTCATCCAGCCTAGGTTGTCGCGATGGTCGTGCTCCTCCTCGAGATGCAGATCGAGATAGACGTTCTCCATGAGCTGGATGAGTTCCTGGCTGCGGCCAGGCCAAGATGGAGCTGTTCGACTACATCGAGGTGTTCTACAACCAGCGGCGCCGACACTCGCCCCTCGGTCAGATCTGCCCGGCCGAGTTTGAACGCCGGAGACTTGTGCCGGCAGCGTAGTCAACCCGTCCACCAGACCGGATCAAGCCCACGCAAGGCACCGACGCCTAAAGGGCGTGGCGTTGCAAGTAGGTGTTGTGTTCCGCCGGACCCAAAAAAGACACCGGACGTGAACTAACCACGAAGTGCATCCGCTTCGCGTCCCATATCGAACAGGATTCGCCAGTGCGTGACCAGACCATCGCGCAGGGTCATCGCCATGGCCCAATCGGATTCCCATTCCTTCCCGGTTGCTAAAGCCCGGAACCGGCAGAATCCCAAGACCACGACTCGATCGCCGCTGGTGAAATACTCTCTGTCTTCGAGCACAAGCGCTTCTTCAGCAGCGCCCAGCTCACCCAGAAACTCTCCAACCGCAGCTTTTCCCTCATATAGCTTGTTGAACGCTAGTCCGTCTGGCCCTCGATGATCCCAGACCACGTCGTCGGACAATAGCGCGAGAAACCCTTCGCCATCGCCCGCACGGAATCGCTCGTAGATCTCCTTCACCACCTGAACGTTCGCATCACTCATATCTCATTCATCCTTTCATCTCCT
>MDTE01150979.1_pt1 | contig 14326 bp, 27 predicted proteins | sample 811231 | NCBI WGS metagenome assembly MDTE01 (sample SAMN05326651, study PRJNA326480) | marine metagenome | isolation source: seawater | place: Indian Ocean: Red Sea | collected 2010 | reverse complement strand
TTGGTTGTTGAGAGACAAATTTGAAATAAGGCGTAAATAATGTCAATAAGACAAAAAGATTACGAAAAGCTAAGCTCTACTAATGTTCAAAAAGTAGTAGACTTACTAAATCAGGACGACCCAATTACTAAAAAGGAAGCCTGTGAGATTCTGAATATAAGGTATAACACGACCAGACTTCAGAGAATCATTGACGACCATTTGGAGTTGTGGGAATACAAAAATAAAAGGAAAGAGCAAAAGAAAGGCACTGGAGCAACTAAAGATGAAATATCAGAAGTACTTCAGATGTATGTAGATGGAGATAATATCTCAACTATAGCCGAAAGCCTGTATCGTTCCAATGCTTTTGTTAAAGCAGTTATACAAAGAGTGGGGATTCCACAGAGACTCTCTAAAGAAGAACACTCAAAATGCTATAGACATAAGTATCAAATGCTACCTGAGCAATGCGTTGCTGAGCAGTTTGAAGATGGTGAATTGGTATGGGCAGTAAAAGATAATAAAATTGCCAAAGTCCTTCGAGAATTGACTCCAGAATATATGGAATCAAAAGAGGGTTATGTAAAACCTGTAACTTCTTATGAGAAGAAGTATGGCTCTAAAGGCTATTCAATATATGTTTACGACCCTGTACCACAAGAAGCTATAGATAAGAGCTTCTTTCCGTGGCTCGATGGTAGAAAGGTAGGATATTACTCCTTTTCTCTAGCCTATGATTTAGGAAGTTTAAGACATTTGGAGCAATATGGAGTTAAGTTGGTTTAGCATATTAGCAGCTGCGTGGTTATCCACATGGGTGTTAAGTTTAATAAGATTATATCTACCTGCGGTTAGGATAATAAGTATTCATTATCCCGAACATACAGCAGTTAGATTTAGGTGGTTAGGATTTTTTATATTCGCAGGACTGTCATTTATAGCAGCCCCTGTTCTACTGCCTGTAATATTAGATGATAATTTACAAGAGAAATTTATAAAAAGTTATATAGATGGAGTCATGGGACTCGAAAGAAAGAAAGATGAATAATTATAGAGATGACATAGTGAAAACTATGATAAAATTTTATGAAGGAGCAATAGCAGCACATAAACTCAATATAGATGTGTTACTAGGCTCTCATGTCGGTTTAGCAGAACACCCTGACCTTGTGCAAACAATAGACGGGGAATTGGAAAAGTTAGCAAGTTTAGAAGACAAGCTAGCAAGTATAAAGAGAAACTTTAAGTAATGGCACAAACAATACAACATACACCTGCCCAATGCTCAATTAAATTAAGTGCTTTATTAGACAAGGTTAAACATCTAAAAGGTTTAACCCCACAACAGTTGGTCACGGAGTTAGACCAATGTGAAGCACTTGCAAAGGAGATAGAGCGTGAGTCAGAGTTTATTAATAACCTTAGATAATAAACATATTGGTATAGTACGAAATCCTTATGAAAGGGCAATAAGTCTATACTTTGAAAGTTTAAATTACATAGGGTTCGAAAAGTGGTTGGATACGGAAGCTCCAATACCACAGAAACTCTTGTATAAAAATTGCGACATAATAGTAAGGTTTGAAGATTGGCGTAGTGAGTTCGACTTCTTAAACCTCCACCCCGAAGATACTTCAATCTTAGAGAGTGTTAGAATCTTTGAGGACTGGGAGAGGTGGTTAACACTTAGAATTAAAACTAAACTTTTCCATCTCTATAGGCATGATATAGAAACCTACGGTTATAGGATTTAAAAAATAGTTCTTGACTAATGGTTAAACTTCTTGTATAATATATTTATATTAAGAAATAAACGAATGAGTGATAGATTTTATACACAAATGTTAGAAGCAACTGGTTGGTGTCCTGGCTTTAAAGGAACACAGTCAATAGCTGAATACGAATCACGATTTGGTAAAATTAGGAGAAGAAAAGTGGCTTGGACAGATGAAGCAAAAGCTCAAGCAGTAGAGATGTATACTGCAGAAGAACCTACTCCCGAAAATAGTATGGAGATTGTCAAAAACATAGCTGAACAGTTAAACGAGAGTCCAAACGGTGTCAGAATGATATTGACAAGAGCAGGAGTCTATGTTAAGAAAAGTCCAGTAGCAAGTTCTAATGGTTCTGGTGGCGGTGGCAGAGTATCTGTCGCAGGGGCACAAGCAGAATTAACTTCGGCGATTAGCGATATGGGGGAGCAACCCGACGAAGCAATCATTAGTAAACTTACTGGTAAAGCAGCACAATATTTTGCTGGTTTAATACAGAAACTAAACGATTAACTACCCCTGAAATGTGGGGGGACTTATGTCCTCCCACGATTTTTTACATCTAAAATAAAGACCTTTCAGAGTGAAACCATAGTGGAAAAGGTAGTAAACATTAACTAACCACAAGGAAACGCATGAAAAAGGACGACTTTATTAAAAATGTGGATAATGCAGGTGACGCCATTATCACTTATAGAAGTCAAAACAGTCGCAGACTAAAGTATAATGTTTGTACTCTTGACTTTGATAATAAGTACATTCAATCTAAGAGAAACAGGGCTAAGCCCAACCAACGACAAGTCTTATTGTTTTGTTGGGATACTGACTCGTATCGACTTTTACAACCAGAGAATGTTACTTCAATAGTTCCCTTGGCAGCAATACTAAAAAATGATAGACCTACATAATTCACCCTCTGTATACGAAAAAGAAATTCATTTCAATGAAGCTAGACATGAAAAAGTCTTTCTAATGATAAACACCTTTCGAGATACAGAGTATTTACACCTAAGAAAATATTATCAAGATTTTGATGAAGAATGGAAGCCTACAAAGGAAGGAGTAGCCATACCTATTGATTTTGATAATACCAAAGCTCTATTTGAGGCATTAGTAGAAATTTTATCAATTTCGGAAGTCAAAGATGTCCTTGAAACTCATTTCAAAGAAGTTATTGATAAGATATATTTATAACCCCGAAAAATAATTCTTGACATTTCCTCAAAATTTCTGTATAATATTTATATGAATACAGAAGATTTAGAAATTTACATTAAGAAATGCAATGAGGCATATTACGAAGGAGAGCCTTTAATATCTGACGAAGTGTATGATAGATTAGTAGAAAACACACATTTTGAACACCAAGTTGGAATTGAACAAGTCAGTCCAGACGAACAGCGTTTCAATCACCCTTTCCCAATGTACTCCCTACAAAAAGTATTTGTAGGCGAAGATAAAGAACCTAATTGGGACAAAACTCAACCCTATATAATGACTGCTAAACTAGACGGCGCTGCTGTCTCGGTTACCTATGTCAATGGGGAACTATATCAGGCATTAACAAGAGGAGATGGAAAACAGGGGTTAGATATAACTGAGAAAATGAGGTATTTAGTACCTGAAGTTCTTAGTGGCACACTTCAAGGAGCAGTTAGTAAAGAACTGATACAAATTACTGGAGAAGTAGTTTGTCCTAAAACAATAGCAAATGCAAGAAACTTTGCTTCTGGTTCATTAGGATTAAAAGACAATAACGAGTTTGGAAACCGAGTTAGAGAACACGGATTCCAATTTGTAGCATATGGATTACAACCTAATCAAGAAGATTATTGGAATCAAGATATGGCACTCCTAGACATGAGTGGATTCAAAACTGTTATTCAAAGCGATTGGAGCATGTTTCCAAACGACGGTTCGGTGATAAGGCTCGATAGTAACATATATTTTGAAAGTTTAGGGTACACATCACATCACCCTCGTGGAGCATACGCTTTGAAGATACGGCAAAAAGGGGTCGTGACCAAACTACTAGATGTAGAATGGCAAGTAGGAAAATCTGGAGCAGTGTCTCCAGTTGCAATACTAGAACCTTGCATTATCGGAGAAGCTACAGTTTCACGAGCAACACTTCATAATAAAGGATATATTGAAGCGTTGGGATTAGAAATAGGTTGCATGGTAGAAGTAATCAGAAGTGGTGAAATAATACCAAGAATAGTAGGCAGAATAGATGAGTAAAGATACAGAGAAAAAACCAATGCACTGGTATGTTAAGTGGGCGGCTTCGATTACTTTACTTATAGCTATGAGCGTTAGAGCTTCAGCATTATCTCCTTTAACAGATACAATATTATCTTTTATCGGTTGTGCTGGTTGGCTTTATGTATCATTAGCTTGGGAAGATAGAGCTTTAATTATATTGAATGCAGTAGCATGTACAATACTATTAACAGGGATACTTACTCAAATACAAAATGCTGTATTCTAACATAAAACATTATAAAGACTTATCAACAGACGAACTGTATAGAATTATACAGTTAAGAATCGAAGGTTTTATAGTAAGGAATAAAACCTGCTATCAAGATTTGGAAGATGCATACGATAAATTAGCTTACCATATTATGTGGTATGATAGTAAAGTTGGATTTTCTCCAGACAAGATGGTAGGTTATATCTCCTTATGCTATTCAAAAACTTTTGTTGGAGATGATGGTACACATTATAAATATCCCACTCCTCGTAGACAATCGTGGCTCGATGAGTATAAGGGAGGGTGTTCTACTAGAGATTTTTTAGAATGTCAGAAATTGGCAAAAGATAAATTTAACAGTCCTAATTTGATGCTAGAAATAACTAATCCGAATGGGAAACAGATATTTTTAGACCAAGGTTGTAAAGAAGTTGGAACTAATATAGACCCTGCAGGAAGAAAAAATTGGATATTTGTATATGAAGACACCAGGACTGATTAATATAGATGTTTGTGGGTTATGTAATAGAACCTGCAATTATTGTCCACGCTCTAGTTCATATCCTAATGAAAAGGAGTATATGTCTATTGAACTTTTCAAGAAGTTCGTATTAGATTTAGACGGATACAAAGGTATAGTATGCTTTACAGGTAGGGGAGAGAACAGTTTACACCCCTATTTCGGAGCATTAGCAAAAATTCTAAATCACCCAACTAGAACTTATAAAACAAGAATTATATCAAATGGTTACAAATTATGGGAAAGAAAACATTATTTTGAATTATTTGATATAATAATCTTGAACAGCTATGATAGTATAGAAATGATGGAAAAGAGAAAAGAACTTTTTCCAAATGCCTACCATAGATATTGGGACCAAAACATGGAACCTGAAGAATGGGGTGAAACCGTTGTTCAAGTTATGAATCGTACTGAAATGTATGAAGGTACTGCAACTGACAAGTCGCAAATAAATACACCTTGTGTATTACCTTCAGTTAAAATATGGATACATTGGGACGGTACAATACAAAAATGCTGTAATGATTGGACAAATACAGATATTTTTGGAAACATAGAAACAGACAATATTTTAGATGTCTGGAAAAGTAAGAAATTTGTTGAATTACAACAAAATCTTTTAAAAGGAAATAGAGCATGTAATAAAGTATGCTCTACTTGTAATAGAAAACTTGACGCTAGAGATAAGCAGAGATTGAAATGGTTAACAGCATAGATAATAGAGAAAAAATTAATTGTTTAGTTTTACTAAGCGGTGGATTAGATTGTGCTGCAGCTTTATGGTATGCTAAAAGAAAAGGGTGGAATCCCTTATGTTTACATCTATATAATCCAAATACAATCACACAAGCAGAGCCAGAACTGGCTTATGCCCAACTTCAAGCAGATTTCTTTAATGTAGAGTTAGTAGTTGATGATAAATCAAGTCTACCTCAAAAAACTAAAGAGAATATGTATTCTGTTTTACAAGGAATGTCTGCTATTGCCATGATTATTCAAGGAAATAAAGATATTGATTTTAAATATATCGTATGGGGAGCAAACGCTGATGATTCTTTTAGACAGCGTTTACAATTAAGATACCCTTTACGAGCATTAGCAGCAGGGCAGAGCCATCAATTAGAAGTTCATGGTGTAAAACCAAGACATATAATACAGGCTCCCTTAAATATATTTCCTTTTGAATACTTGTATAAATCAGAGATAATTTCAATGATTGCACAAGATAAACCAGAACTATTAGATTTAGTTTGGAGTTGTAGTGGGAAGTATAAAAATGATGATAGATTTGGATATGTACCATGTGGTAAGTGTACTAAATGTCTAGAGTTTAAATTTGCTAAACATACAGCTAATAAAGCGATATTTAAAAAACAAGAAGGGAAGTTATTTTAATGTATGATTGGGAAGAATTTTGGAAAGGAGTATGGGAGTTTTGTAAAAGCAATCCCGGACTTGCTGCTATGTTATTCTTCTCAGGATATTTGGTAGGAGCAATCGTACTCAGATGAGTATTGGAGTATATAATCAAACATACTTTGACAACCACCCTTTAGAAAAAGAAAAAGAAGGCGTCCTATATGGGATAGTGTTAGTAAACAAGAAAACATGGGAACGAGAAACAATAAAAGTAGGAATCGCGAAAGGACGCGATTGGCGCAGCGTCGTCAAAAGAGGTTATGGTTTCACTGGGTACGAAGTAAGAATACAGAGGACTTGGAGCGGAACGATATATGAGGCGTGGCTATTCGAACAGAAGCTTCACAAGGAGTTTCAGAAAGATAGACACAAAACAGAACATAAATTTGGAGGACATACGGAGTGCTTTAAAATGACAAGTAAAATATTAGAAGCATTCCCAAAAAAGCATGAAAAAATGGTATCACATACTGTGGGGGAGTAAGGAAGAAGAAGAACTTGTAAAACAACAAGTAGAAAAGTCTCCTGACCCAGCAGATTTAACAATTGAAAATGCCTATAAGACAAGATGGATATGGTATCATACCATATTAGGACTTCTTATGCTTATGGCAAATATGATAATGTTAGCTATTTTTCTACTATTAGCAATTAAGTTGTGAGATATATAGGAATTAGTGAAGGATTTCATGACGCAGGTATGGCTGTCGTAGATGACGGGCATATAACTTTTGCGACCCATGCTGAGAGACATACTAAAGTAAAAGGTGAAAGGTATGTTCCTAAAGATTTATTAGCCGCATGGCATACTAGAGATACAACTACTATATTCTATGAGAATACAGAGTTGAAGAATAGTAGAAGAATACATTTTGGACAAAAACCTAGTCCTATTTGTTCATCTGATTATGACCTTAGTGTAGGACACCATGAAAGCCATATGGCAGCTGGAATGTATACAGCTCCGTGGGATACTACTAAAGATACTGTTTGTGTAGTAATAGATGCTATCGGAGAATATGATACTGTTACTATTTGGAAAGATGGAAGAAAAGTATCTTATATGAAATACCCTTGGTCATTAGGATTATTCTATAGTGCTATAACGAAGCGTATAGGATTAAAACCTAATGAAGATGAATATATTACAATGGGTATGGCAGCGTATGGAGAACCTTGTATTGATATGTCTGAGGCATTGAATTATAACAATACATATCATAAAGGCATACCAATAAGCAGATGGTTTTGGCACCCAATAGAAGATATTGCTGCAAGTGCACAAGCACAGTTAGAAGTCGAAATATTAGAGATTATGACCAAAGCAAGAGCATACGGAAGTAATCTAGTATATGGAGGCGGAGTAGCTTTAAATTGTGTAGCTAATTCTAAAATTAGACCCATGTTTGATAATATGTGGATATTCCCAAGTCCAGGTGACGCAGGTAGTGCATTAGGCTGTATACTTGCTCATACAAAACAAAGAGTAAAATACTATGATAGCTTTTTGGGAGTGGATTGTAGAAATGAAGAAACAAATCCAAGAGCTATAGTAGAAGAATTATTGTACAATAAAATAGTAGGAGTATGCAATGGAAGAGAAGAATTTGGCCCAAGGGCTCTTGGCAACAGGTCTTTGCTTGCTGATGTTAGGCACAATAGCAAAGACACCGTTAATCGTATTAAAAGACGGCAAAGGTTCCGACCTTTTGCGCCCGCAATCCTCTCGGAATATTATGACGATTACTTTGAAGGGTATGCGAACGAATACATGCAATTCACGGCGAAAGCGAAACACGACTACGACTCAGTCACGCATGTCGACGGCAGCGCAAGAGTTCAGATTGTAAAACCCAATCATAAATCTATATTAAGACCTGTACTAGAAGAATATTATGAGAAAACAGGTATTCCAATGTTATTAAATACAAGTTTAAATATAAAAGGAAAACCAATGGTAAGCGATTGGGAAGACGCAGAAGAATTTGAAAGAGAAACAGGAGTAAAAGTATTTTGATTACAACAGATGAAAAAATATTAAGACAAACTTCAAAAGAGTTTGATGGAACATTTAAAGAACTAGATGAAATAGTTGATAAAATGAAAGAAGCCATGAAAGAAAATAATGGCATAGGTATTGCTGCAATACAAATAGGAATACCTTATAGAATATTTTTAGCAGGAGACCCTGTTGAAATATTTATCAATCCTAAAATTAAACAAAGAAGTCCATATGAAAAAACAGATTTCGAAGCGTGTTTAAGTTGCGAAAACACTCATGTTAGAATAAAAAGACCTTCTTATATTGTAATGGAATATTTTACAGTAGAGAACAACAAAACGATAAAGAAAACTAGAAAATTCAAAGATTTCGATGCTAGAGTTGTTCTACATGAATTTGACCATTTAAACGGATTTTTAATAACAGATAGAGGAAAAGTATTTAAGCCGTGATTTATTGGAATGGTTGTAGTTTTGTACAGGCACATGAAATTAAAGATTTATCAGATTCTTTTGTAAATATTGTATCTGAACATTTTGACCAAGAGTTTTATAGAAATTCAAAAATTGGTGGAAGTAATGATAGAATCTGGAGAGTATCTACAGATGACTGTCTAAGAAAGAAACCTAGTCTAGCTATAATAGTATGGTCAGGTATAAATAGATTTGAATATTTAGGAAAGCGAGATAATACATGGCGCTCTGCTGTGTGGGTTGACCACAAAATGAATTATAATACTTTAGAATTGAGTCCCGACTCTGAAGTATATTTCCACCACACTTTAAAAAGACCCGAGTGGGAAGCACTAAATGGATATGCAACTAAAGTTAGATATGCGACATATAATTTAATTTATACTTTACATTATATGATAAGTTTAAAGTACTTCTTTGAAGCACAAAAGATTCCTTATCTATTTTATAATATGTCTGATGGTCAGTATGGAAAATTACTAGACAGATTAGATGAAGCAAGACGAGAAGGAGCTAATATAGAATGGGACACGGCACATATGACAAAAGATGATTATATTAGGGAATTACCTCATATGAAAGAAGAAGCATTTTACGATATGTGCAAAAGACAGAAGGTGCCATTTGGACCAAAAGACCACCCTTTGGAGGAAGGTCATAGGATTATGGCACAACGAATAATAGAAGATATTTATAAATATGAATTGGATAAGAAGATTAATTAAAAAAATTAAAGCACTTTGGTGGCATTTACGAAATAAAGATAAATACATCGAAGATACCCACATCTATGAGGACTAGTCAAAAATTGATGAGTCTTTTTTGGTGAGGAATCAAGAAATAGTTCTTGACAAATGGTTAAAAATTATATATAATATATTATATATTTAAGAGAGAAGAAGAAATTGAAACAGATTGAATTTCCAACTACTTGCCCAGCTTGTAGTTCTGAGTTAGAATTAGTGAGGGAGCAACTATTTTGCAGAAATCCTAGTTGTCCAGCTCAATGGAATAAGAAATTAGAATCATTTGCTTCGGTTCTTAAGATAAAAGGTCTTGGACCAGCAACCATTAACAAGTTGCAAATCGAAGACTACCACGAATTATATGAACTAACTGTTGAAGATATTGAAGATAGAATAGGTTCATTGAAAATGGCAGAGAAGTTATTCAACGAAATACAGAAATCAAGAAATGCCAAAGTAGTAGACTTACTACCCGCTTTCTCGATACCACTTATTGGTCGGTCAGCTTCTCAAAAGTTATGCAATAATATATCCGACATTGAAGATATAAGCGAGAAAAGTTGTACTGAAGCGGGAATCGGACCAAAGGCTACTGCTTCATTGATAAACTGGCTATTTGATGAATACTATCAGAACAATTACAAAGACACACTACCTTTCGATTGGAAAAACAAAATTATTAAGAAACAAGAGGTCACTGGTGTTGTTTGTATTACAGGAAAGTTGAAAAACTATCCTACTAAAGCCTTCGCAGAGAAAGTATTAAACAAATATGGTTATGTGGTAAAGAATAGTCTGACTAAAGACTGCAATTATTTAGTAAATGAGAGTGGGATTGAGTCAGCCAAAACACAAACAGCTCGTGACCGAGGTGTTATTATAGTAAATAATTTAAAGAAATTTTTAGAGGAATAAAAAATGGCATTACCAAAATGGACAGACGAAAGAACTTCAGCATTGGAGAACTTCGTCGGTGACGAAAGCCCTGTATCACAGGCAACTGTTGCTAGCGCAGCAGAAGAACTAGAAACTTCTGTAAGAAGTGTTAGTTCAAAACTCAGAAAAATGGGTTATGATGTAGAACTTGCTTCAGCATCAGCTACTAAGTCTTTCACAGACGAGCAAGAAGCTACATTAAGAAACTTTGTAACTGACAACTCTGGAAGTTACACATATGCAGAAATCGCTTCAAATTTTGAAGGCGGACATTTCTCAGCTAAATCTATTCAAGGTAAGATTCTTTCTATGCAACTTACAGAGCATGTTAAACCAGCTCCTAAAGTTGAAACAGTTAAGTCTTACAACGAAGATGAAGAAGCACAATTTGTTAACCTAGTTAACGATGGCGCTTTCATCGAAGATATAGCTGAAGCACTTGGCAGAAGCGTTAACTCAATCAGAGGTAAAGCACTTTCTCTTTTAAGAGCAGGTGAAATCAACGCTATACCTAAGCAAAAAGAAACCAAAGGTTCAAGCAAAGCTGACCCTTTAGCAGGTGTTGAAATTGACGACATGACTGTTGAAGAAATTGCTGATGAAATTGGCAAAACTGTAAGAGGCGTTAAAACAATGTTGACCAGAAGAGGTCTACAATGTGCTGACTACAATGGCGCTGCTAGAAAAGAAATCGGTTAATGATTTAAACTTTGGGCGAGTAGACTAATTTAGTCTCTCGCCTTTTTGTTTTGGGAGAGATTATTGACTTTAGAGAGTGCATTACTTAAGCAAATACTTTCACACGCAGATTTCCAAACATGGAATGGATTAAAACAGCACTATTTCCCAGAAGGTGAGTACCGAAAACTTTGGAAAATAGTCGACAAGCATGTGCATAAGTATCATGACTTACCTTCATTTGAAGATTTAAAACTAGAGGTTCGTTCTAGAGAACTTCAGGAGAAGGTGTATGCTATCGAAACAGTTGAAACAGATGTACCAGCGTATATCCTCCTCGACTACCTTAAGAATCAATTCACACAATCTGAAATACTAGAAAGAGTCGAAGACTTCGTAGAAAATCAGGTAGCAATATCTGATGCTAGAGAAAATATCGACCTTCTACAAGAGATTGTTGTGCAAGTAGAAGATAGGGTTGAAACAGCTGAGGATAACGAAAGTATGGAATCTATTGAATTGTTTGATAGTGAAGAAGATTTGCAGAAGTTTTTACCACTCGGTCTAAATCAAGAGTACGATTTAGACTACACATTCTCTCCCAAAGACTTGGTCGTTGTTGGTGGACAACGAGGCGGCGGTAAATCATTTACATGCTGCAACATAGCAGAGGCGGCTCATCAAAAAGATAAATCAGTATTGTATTTTACTATTGAGATGGACGCCAGACAAATTCTACAAAGAGTTTGTGCATTATCCACAGGCGTGCCTACTAATCGTATTAAAACTAGAAACCTATCTCCGTTGGAGTGGGAGAAAGTTGCGACTTGGTGGGCAGACCGTTTTGAAGAGGGTAACGAATCCTTAGACAACTTTAAGGGACACAGAGATTTCGATAGGTTTCATTATGAACTTACAAGAAATCCACTAGCCGATAAACCACAGATAGATGTGTTTTATGACCCTGCTCTTACATTGGCTAAAATCATTAGTGTTGTAAGACAGAAACAGGCGCAATTGCCAGATTTAGGGCTAGTTATAGTAGATTACCTAAACCAAGTTAGACGCCACAACGCCCCAGGTCGCTCAGGTCAATACGATTGGACTGAGCAAATTGAGATATCAAAAGGTCTCAAATCACTCGCACAAGAGAGCAAAGTTCTTGTTCTCTCAGCTTTCCAAACTAATGAAAAAGGCGAAGCAAGGTTCTCGAAAGGGATTCTTGACGCTGTTGATGCTGCGTATAGTTTACAGCATTGGGGTGACGCTGAACAATGCATTAAGTTTAAGTGCGATAAAATGAGAAATGGGAAGGCAGAGAGTTTCACTTCAGAAATGAATTGGGACACATTAAAAATCGGTCCACATTCCGCGTTAGACCCCGATGAAAAAGCAGAATTAAAAGAGACCATGACAACGGGGGAGGATTATAGCGATTTATGATATTATACACAGAAAAACAATTATTAGTGGCTTACAGCATTTATATTGCTGAAATAAGGGAAAATAAAGATTTACCTATGACAGAGCCAACACTAGAAGAATTTAGGGATATATACGAAGCAGAGATGGAGCTTAGGTACAATCCACCAGAGGAGATACACTAATGGCAGACGATAGAGTCAGTAGAGAAACGGCGGAATTAGTACCGCTACCAGGACATACATGGTATGTCAGAAAAATAGGTTGGTTATTAAATCAACCAAAGGTACAAGAAAATATAGCATCAGTACCTATAAATGAAAAATTAAAAGAGAGTTTAGAGAAGCATGGAGTAAAATCTCCCATACTCACCATGCCTAACTGGTATCCCATTGCAGGGTCTCAAAGACTGAGGTGCCTGCAAGAGATACCAGCCCTTTGGGAAAAGGAATTAAGAGTTTGCAAATTTGATAAAGAATGGTGGCTCTTATATTATCTTTGGGGAGATACAGAATTTAGAAATAAAGCAGTAGCAGTATGGTTTCAAATGGCAGAGCTAATTTGGAAATCCATGTACTACCAAGATGATACAGACCCTGATGGAGTAGAGATGCGATTATTCGAAAGAATTGGGGACGAACTAGAATGGAAACATAAGCAACAACTACCAAAGGATTAATAGTGAAATTTATTAAGTGCCATGTAAATGGGCAGAATCTTGTCATATCACGAGACAAGTTTGATTTTAAACAATGGGAGCATAGTAAGTCAATTAACTATGACCAATGGATTACAATCAATGGTAAAGGAGAAATGAAATTCATCAACAAAGATGGAAGTAAAGCAGACAATTGTTTTAATGGAACAATGGCAGCTAAGTACTTTTATGATGATATTAAACCTGTAGCCCCAATAGTATCAGCATATAAAACAAGAGAATATATGATGCTAGAAGTAAAAAGACCTAAAGATACTGGTACATATATTGATTGTGGTTGTAAACATCAAGTGTCACATAATATGGCACTTGGGGATAACCCACATATAAATCAAACAAGAGTAATAGGCAAAGTGTTTCATAATAAAATAAGTATTATAACACACGAAAGAGGAGTAGGAAAAGTTTTAAGTTGCGGTTCAGCAGCAGTAGCCACCGCAGAGTATCTTTATAATAATGGCGAATTCAAAGGAGATGTTATTAAGATAGAGTCAGAAGGAGGATATCACATGATTAGAATATCCCCCAATTATATGGAAGTAAGTGCTATTGTGAAAAAAGTTTATGAAGGAGAATGGTAAATGTTTATATTTGCAAATGCTAAAGACAAAAATGGAAAATTACATTATTTTGTAGCAGAGGACTATGGTGATATACTTAATCACTGTTGGAAAGAAGACCCTAGAGATGATTTAGAAATACTAGGATACCCTGAGAATGTGGCTCCTTTTATGGCGATTCATCATTATGAGTGGGTAGGAACAGGTAGAAGACCAGCTCAGCTACAAGAATCTAAACCATTTAATTATAGTGACCCAAGTTGGACACCCCCAGAAAAATGGTAAGATTAAATATAAACACATTCGATGGAGTAATCGTTAAAAATGACGAAAATTACTTAGTTAAAGACAACACAAAATTAAAGAACTTAGTAGTAAGTAGTACCTTACTACACCCTTTTAGAAAAACAAGAGGACATAGCCATGAAGGACAAGAAGAAGTTTATTATTTTACACATGGTAGTGGTAAAATGATAATAGATGAACAAGAATTCAATGTATCAGCTGGTGATATAGTGTTAATTGAAGATAACGAATATCATAGAGTATTGAACGACACCGCTGATTATTTGCAGTTCTTTTGCGTTTTTAATGGAAATAGGAAAAATAGTTCTTGACA
>MDTE01191231.1_pt1 | contig 14329 bp, 12 predicted proteins | sample 811231 | NCBI WGS metagenome assembly MDTE01 (sample SAMN05326651, study PRJNA326480) | marine metagenome | isolation source: seawater | place: Indian Ocean: Red Sea | collected 2010 | reverse complement strand
TGCACCCTCCAATCGAAGCACTTGCTCCTTTCTGGTCTTCAGGGCAGTTTCCAATTCAACGATTGTTGCCTTCTGTTCTTTCAACTGATCGGTGAAGTCCTTCACCATTTCTTCTGTAGTCATAATTTTAATAATAACTGATCTATTTATTTACCCCAAATCTGTAGGGTAACTCTAAAACTAGGAGCAATAGTAGATATGGGAGTTACCATATGTACTTCTCTCTCATCATTAACAACTAAAGTATTTCCTGATGGTGAAAGTGCTCTCATAGTTTGTTCTCCTTCGGGTTGCCAAACAAACAACCCTCCATGATTATAGTGCCAATCTGTATTTAAATACAGTGTAGCACCAAACTTGTAACTGGAATCTGTATGAGCAGATATACCAGAACCATGTTGCCATACATGGAAATTGATTACTAGTTCATCATAGTCTGGCAAGTGCTTTGATAACTCTTGCTCTAGATTAAGTCTCAAATCTTCTGGGGTCTCTCGTATCAAGCATGATCCAATAATACCTATCTTAAGTCCAGGTTCCCACAAAATCTCACTAGATTGCCATGAAAAATCTCCCATGTTTCTTTGTAGATATTGTCTAACATCTTCAAAGATGTGCTGTGGTAAAGCATTATCAATTATTTTCATTGATCAAAAGCACGATGAACAAATGGACCATCAGCATCCACATAATGAAAGAAGACTTGGTGATAGTAATCTTCAGTACCTCCTTGCATTGGATCTCTCCAATGTGGAATGAATACACCATTATATAATACAGCATCTCCTGGTTTAGGAAGATACTTAACTATTCTACCTTGTTCAAAATAAATTGCCCAGGGTTTTTTTAGACTTGATGATAGATTCAAAGACACACTAACTTCACATGCCTCTCTATCCGTGTGTTTAGTTAGAACATTTCCTGATCTGTATAGTCTCTCATAATAATATGTCGGATACAATCTAAGATTAGTTTGATCCTCTAGTTTCCTTTTGACCTCATAATATAGGTCATGATATCTTGGGTTATTGTATATTGATACTGAATTGGGAACTTGTTTTGGCATATCAGTATCTGATACGCTATACTCGCCCCTAACTTTTTTGTATCTAATTTCTATTGGAGTTGGATGTTGATCAGACAATTCCTTACCATCATTAGAATACTTAGATACATCTACTAAATTTTTAAGAAAAAAACTACTCATCTCCACCTAGGTCCCATAACCCAACCAACAACAGATCTACGTTCTCCAGAAGTAATCTTTCTCACACGATGTCTGAGGCGACTATCAAATACAATGATAGTTCCTTTCTTCTTAGGAGCAAGATACATTCTACCCTCCTCATCAATCAGTTGTAAGTCTCCACCTTTATATTCATTGTAATTACTTAACTGAAGTGAGAATGAAAGTTTTCTGCAACTATCATCTTCAGTAAAATAGTAATCCGAATGCCAATCATAAAAGCAACCTGGTTTATACAGAGAATATTGGATTACATGATTCTCATAACCTGGATGGATATCATATTTAAAGTTTTCATTATTTGCTAAGTTGACGTAGTAACTACAGAAAGCAGATATCCAATGACTTTCCTGTATCCATAGATTCATACTATTCCTAGTATGGGAAGCTTTACCCCCAGTTACTTTTGCTTGCTCTAGACTTTCCTCATGCGATGCCAGTTTGTTACTAATCTCATCGCAGATGCTATCTGGCAGTTCAGTTTCATACCAAAGATATTTAAACATAAGACATCCATCCTGTCATAATGTACTTTAACTCACTAGGACTTACTTGTGATTTGTGAAAGTGTGTCCAAAAAGGTGGCCAGATAACCATTTTACCTACCTCTGCTTTGCAGGTGTAGTTTTGATAATGAAAATCTGTCCCACCCTTATCTTGGACAGTATTTAAGTATAGCATCCAAACCAAGGTTCTCTTGCTACTATCGCCACTACCACCTTCACAGTGCCATTGTTTGTAACCTTGATTTGGTAGAAATTTTTGGAAGTTGAATCCATTAGGTTCTAAAGACCAACTATCAATATCATCGATAGTCACATACTTTTTTTTATACTCATCTAAGTTTTTTGACAGTGCACTTAGAACTGGTTGTATTGCATCTGACCATTCTTCGTCAGATTCTAATAGACCCTGAGTTATGCATATCTCAGTGTCATCTTTGTTTTCAGGTTTGAACCCCTGTGTTGTCATACCAACAACATGGAGATCTTTCTTAGTTTCAAATAACTGAATTAACCTGACGCAATCGATAGCACTTACAGAACTTGAATACTCTTCAATAAAATTAGGAGTTTGGATTGTCATCAGGTTGCTCACATTCTTCACAATTAGGACCAGTCAGTTCTATCCAACCAGTTGTATTATCAGCTTGATACATTGCCTCATCCCAAAGATACTGCTTTACTAATGGACCATCAGGTGTCCCATCTGCAGTTTCATATGGAGGTTTTGGGATCGGAGGAACCCACTTCCAAAGTTCTTCATCAAAAGTCCATGATTCGTACATCCTTGATGGATAAAAACGATTATGGTTTGGATGATAGTTATTACCTTTGGATGGTCTACCTGTATCTTCAGTTGCAGGAATCCATGTTCCAGCACCCATTGATGGAATAAATCTCATCAATGCTTGGAAGTCTTCTCTACTATTACAAACAATAACGTTTTCAACGATGTTTTTGTCGGAGACAAAAGCAAAATATTCAATCTCAGTGCTCATAATTATCTAACCCAAGTTGTATATCCTTGACAGTCACTGTTACTATTACTGCTATTATACCATCCTTCATAGTTACCTTCACTGGTTCCGTGACCTAAGTAGCATCCTGTGGATGGATCACCACTGTTGCCAGCAACACCAACACCACCTACAGTTGTTTGGTTGGGGTTAGCGTTAAATCCACCATTATCATTATCAGCTTTGATGCCATCAAGAACAAAGTATCTAGCGTTTGGAGATAATCCGCCACCACTTGAGGTGATTGCTACAGAAACTCTAGGTGTAATTTCAGTCAATCTTTGAACTCCTGACTGAGAGAGTGTCCATTCTGCCTGGACCCAAGTTCCAAGATTACTAAGAGCTGAGTTCCAAGATCTACTACCGTTGGTGCTACCCCAACCAAAACCAAGAACTCTAACTGCAGAGAAATTAAGTGAATCAATCATACTACCAATAATATAATCATTATTTGGTGATGCTGTTCCAAGTGCTCCACTTCTATTCAAGAAGTAAGAACTGCTTCTTCTACTATTGCCACCTGCAATTGTTCCAGAACCTGCCCAGTTAGAGGCAACGAGCATCCATCCACCAGCACTCATCCAGCAATAAATCTGCTGTGCGCCACCCTGGAATCCAACAGGTTTGATCCAATATGTTCCATCAGATGCACCAGGATTAGCTGCAAGAATTTGTCCAGCACTAGCAGCAGGATTGCCTGAAGATTGACCAATGGTAGGATCGATACTACTAGCAGCGTAACGGATAATCACAACACCATTACCACCATTTCCAGCAGTACGGTTTGGATATCCAGCGCCACCGCCACCTCCACCAAAACCATTACCACCCTGACCACCGACAATAGTGCCAGCAGCCCATCCACCGCCACCTAATCCTCCAGGTTGGACAGAGTTGTTTGGGTTGTTGCAGTTTGCTCCAGCACCACCACCAGCATAATACTTATTCATGCCGTCAATATTATAGAGGAGACCATCTCCACCATAACCACCGCGAGGTGCAGAACCATCCTCTCCTTGCTCTCCAGCGCCTCCACCGCCGCCGCCACCCCACTCTGGGGAAGATGGGGTGCAGTTACCACCTGCGTTTCCGAAACCACCAGATGCTGAACTTGGTTGTAATCCTGCTTGGCGCTGACCACTATATGGATGACTTCCTCCGCCGCCAGATCCACCTGGTCTAGCATTACCTCTATCGTTATTGCCGCCAGCGCCACCGCCACCGCCACCAAGGGCAGTGTATCCAAAGAAAGAACTATCTCCCCCTGTGTCGCCTTTTGTATCTTGGTTATAGTATCCAGAACCACCAGATCCAATGACTACAGGATAGTCACCTTTAACAACAGCAACGTTTGACTTGTATACAAGACCGCCAGCACCGCCGCCGCCATTACTGCAGTTACCGTCAGAACAACCTCCACCACCGCCTCCTCCGACGATCATGAAGTCCATCTTCGCATCATTCTGCGTGCTTTTTACGCTAAAGGATCCAGAACTGGTAAATTTATGAATTTTGAAGTTACCAAAAACGTAAACTTCATTGCCACCTTCGGCATTTACAACAGATTCATCGATCCTCTGCCACTTCGTTCCGTTCCATACTTTAACAGTGCCTACGGTGCTATCAAAAGCAAGAAATCCTGGAGAGATACCGCCAGTAGGAAGGTTAGCAGTTGCATAAGATGGAAGTTGAACGCCTGCGCCTGCGTTCACAGTTCCGACATTCAGTGTTGACATTGGTGTCTATAGTCTTACCTTACACCTTATTTAGACAACACAAGAACGTATAGTCCATTCCACCACATATTTTCATCCTCTTGATTGTTGAGGAGTTCTCTTTCATAAAGAATATTCCAACCAGTTTGATTTACAAATTCTTTGGTTGTCTTTACATTCAACTCTGAGTTTGCATCATCAATGATTAATGTAAAGACATCATCCGTATATGCATCGATTGTATTGAAGAACCTCCACATAACTGTTGGGTCATTGTCACCGTCATAGAAAATAATATTTACTTTGTGTTGGAAATTATCTTTGTTTAATCCCTCACATTCTCCTTTCAGTACACTAATATCAAAATCTAGATTCTCGGATACTTTCTCTACATTAGATATGAATGTATCCATATCCCCGACAACATCTATACTAAGATCCTCACGTTCTGGTTGCAACTCAGGTTCTTGCCAAGTATCGTTTGCATATGCTGCTACCATGTCATTGTTCTCAATCGCAGCACAGAATGTAGATCCTGCAAACACACCAATCTCTAGATATACAGCACCCTCCTGCGAACAAATATTGTTGAGGAAGTGTCTCACTCTAGGTGAGGTAAGTCCAGGAACAGGTTCTGATGTGTGATTAGAAAGATACTTGCCTGAGTTTTCAAAGGCATCAATGCAAGTTTCTACATGTGGATGTACATGTAGATCTGCTTTCTTCATATGAGAATCTACAACTGCCTCACAGTAGTTACAGTCCCAACAATCAAACTTACAAGTCTTAATTTTTTCTCTCCACATGTTGATGGGAGCTTCTTTCATTTGTAGTTCTGCCTGATATTTTTTATACTCAGGGAACATATACTCTTCATTATTTGCCCACCTTTCGATGAGGTCCATACTTTCTTGCAAGCGCATGGCACTTTCTCTTCCATGCAGTTTAAATACATCGATGCCGAGATCTAACATCTCCTCCCAGTCTCTTTTCCATGGAGGAAGATTTGCTTGCTTCAAATCATATTCTGGATGTTGCACATCCCAGGTAGAACATGACACTCTACTGATAGGACTTGCAAAGAAAATAGGATCATCACCAGTTCTTGTACTATTGTAATGATAATGCTCTGGCATGATTGGACATCCACCCCAACAGGTTTCATTGACCAACATAGAGAGTTTTATCGGTTTACCAATGCGTTCACAATATTCTTTTGCTCTCTTGATTTCTTTCAATTGCTGATGATCTCTCATCAAATCTCTATCAAGATTGACATAATGAAATCCTGCCTTTGCTAAAGCAACTACTTCATTCGCTCTAGTTACTTCGCGAAGAATAGTATTCTTGATAAAAAGTTCTGGATATTCTTTTTGAATCTGACCAGTAGAAACCCATGTAGTATGAGGAAGAGTTACAACTCTTACACCAGCATCATAATATGGTTTAAAACTTTTAATCCAAGTGTCCAGATTATTCTGGTCAGGTCTTACATATAAGTTATTAAATGTTGCCGATAGGGGAATATTTGATTGCGCTGAAATGTACAACGCAGACGTTCCTACAATCGCGTCTATCTGAAAACAGTCCCCCATTGCATCTTGCATGAATGGAGGAATGCGACATGTAAAATATAGATCAAAAATATAATCTCGATATTTTTGTAAGAACGGAACAAAAGTTTCGTTTACAAATTCTTCATCAAGTTTAGGATTGATCGGAAGACTGAATACTCTTTTGTTCATTATTAGATCCTGTCAATTTTTCAAAGAGTTTGAGATTCAAACTATCTTCAATACCATCAAAAGTAGGAATACGTGGAGCGCTTCCATCTGCTAAAATCTTATCTAAGTATGGTTTTAACTCATTCTGAATTTTACCAATACCTGTATTGAGAAGACCAGCATACTGCATGGCAATACCTAGAGTAGCATATTGATCCTCTTCTCGCATCATAGCAATAGAATCTAAATTACCAATGCCAATCTTTCCTGTGACATAGACATCCATTGCTGCCTGTTTGCCCATTCGAGCAATCCAATACTTTCTCTCTTCCTCTTCATTATATTCAGCAGCTTTTTTCAACTCCTCAATGGACCCATACCTTTCATTGATCCAATCTAAGAATGGTTGAAGTTCGTTGTCATATTGATGTAGAGTAACTTGAAACTTAGATACATCGAGTTCATACTCTTCGATATCTAGTTCAATGAGTTGTCGATCATATTGATTAGAAACAACTTCTAATTTAGCTCTAAGACGATCAACTTCAACTTGCTTTCTTTTTTGATCGAGAACGACTTTTTTTCTGTCGTGGTTTCTTCTCTCAATCTCTACAAGAATTTGCCTAAGTTTTCTCGGCTCAGTTACGTGGGAATTGACTACGAAATTTTTGATTTGCTCATGTGTCATTCCATAGTCCATTGAGCTTTCTACGAAAGCTTCAACAGCATCAGATGTAATCATAACTTAAAATTTTAATCCAGGTGTTACAGGCAGTGGTGTGTATTCGTCATCTTCAACCAGATTCATTTCTGCAGATTGTGCATTTGGAACTGGGATACCCATGTAGTCTTGCCAAAGAACATTGAGTTCTTTAATTGTAGATGCGTCTTTAAATTTCTGTTTTAATTTTAACATGCGATCATAAAGATCAACACATTTTTCATTAAAAGATCTATGTCCTGCCAATACTGCAGCAGCAACGTCAGAAACTTCCTGTCCTTTGGCAGCAGCAATTTTATTTAGCAGTGGTGTCTCACCCTCTAAATTGTTTGCCTCTCTTACTTGAGCGCCCCAAAGATATTGTTCAAGTTTGGATTCTTCCGCTTTCAAAGATAAGAACTTTCTGTCGAATTCATCTTCGATTACAAGTTTTGCTGCAATCTTCATAAAAGCGATAGCAGCATCAATACGTTCTTGCGGAAGTTTAATCTTTACCTTTGCACCTTGCTGTGAAAGTGCATACTCCTCATCTTCACTGAGAGGGTCTTCGTCAGTAACTTTTACTTCTGCTCTAATTTCACCAAAGTGCTTAGTTCCCCAACGTCCGAGATCTTCAGTGATCTCTTCGTAAGAACCCTTCAATCTAGAAAGGTCTCTGACCCAGGTAGATTCGATAGAGAATACAGTTACACCATACATGTTCCACATCAGATCTACTGATGTGAGACCATCGATTTCTGTGCAGTGTCTTGCTACGTAATACTTTCTCATTTTTTACATCCCCGTGTAACCATACTCTAAGGATCCAAATTCAATACCAGCAGCAGATGCTCTACCGCTAGTGCCTAAACTATCCATTCTAGAATCTCTTTGGAAAGAGTGACTTGCATATGTGAACAGATACCCATTATTATTCTGGTTGCCATCATACTGTCCAACGATAAAACCATATTCATTGCCAGTGTGCATGGATTCCTCACCAGTTGTCATGCCGTTCTTAGAAACGCTTGCTCTACGACCACCATTGTAAGAATCTCTTACATGCCAATCAGAAGAAGTACGATAACCACCAGATGTGTTCCAATATGCAAAACCATTTCTACTGGAAAGAGTTTTGTTAGAACCGTCAGTTCCTGGACTATCTGTCCAAGCGTAGAATGTTTCAGTGGAGAAGTTAAATGCTCTTGCACCACCACCTCTAATCCAACCTACTGTAGCACCTTGACCACCTGAAGGGTTGTTCTGAGTGCCGTCTGGGTGGTTGGTGCTTCTAGAATTTGCTTCTGTGCTTAGGTTGTACTTGACAAGTTGACTGGAGTTGCCACCACCATGAATGTATGCAAACACAAAGTCTCTGCACATGCTTGTAGCACGGTTTCTAGTTGCTGCCATTGCCGTAGCGGCACCAGCATTTGATTCCGTATTCAGGTTGAGTTTAGAGACCTGGTTGGTAGTAGCATCCCAGGAGTTACCTGTTGCGAAGATGTACCCAGTAAAATTAGTGCTCGGTTTGCCATCAATGTATGCACCCGACCAGTTAGACAAGTCACCAAGGTTAGTTTGAGTAAAGGTAGCGTGGACAAGTCTATTGACATTTCTCCATGAGTTACCACCACGATACCCACAACAGGTGTAACCTCTAGTGATGTTAAAACCAGCTTTATATTTTGCTTGAGAGAAACCCTCTGCTGTTCCTTCTCCAGACAAATCCCAGTATGCCTGCTCTGTGCTACCACCAGATCTTAAAACTGCACCTAAGTTAGAAGTATTTTGAGCAGGAAGAGTTACGAATGGTTGACCATTCTGTAAAAGTTGTCCGCTAAAATCAATGTTACCAGAGACAGCAACGTTACCTTGGAAATTAGCGCCGCCAGTAGGGAAACTTACAGCACCAGATTGAGCTAGGTTTGTTACTTCATCAACCTTAATTCTTGATGCCATTAGATTACAACCTCCACTACTTCTAACTCATCTTTATCTATATTAACAAATAATTCATGTGAGCATTGATGCTCAATAATCTCATTCAAATTAAAAGAAGTTTCATCAGGTTGAAGAAAGTCATTGTATCCGATGCTATACAACTCTTTAAATACAACGTTCCCATCAGAATCCAACCATTCCAAGACATATCGAAAACTGCCATTAAGAAGAACTTTTTTGTTCTTAGTAATTTTTAATTTTACCGCTTTACCATAAGGTTTCTTAGGTGCCTTCGGTAAATTGGGTGCTGATACTTCTTCCGTCATTTTACGTAATATGCTCCATATGGGAAATTGTCACCACCTGAACTATTCCAATATGCACTGTTGGTATAGCTCGATCCGTTACCACCCCAGAAACTTCCAGACCAACATGATCCATACCACCAAGGTGCACTGTTATAATATGATGGGCAACTGCCGCCATTTTGGTCTTGATCTCTATCGATGGTTGACCAGTTATAATTATTAGAAATATGGTATGACCATACACCTGGGTTTCCGCTGTTACTCAACTCAACGTTTAAGTTTGCAGCTCCTACCCAGTTGTAGTTAGTACCCCATCCAGTCCAAGTCCAACGTGCTCTCTTTGAATGAGAACCAGTAGAACCAAGAGGGACTTGACTATTTGCCACATAATATACGACATTGTTGCCAACATTATTAGCTGAAGCAATAGCAGTCCATGCGTCTAACGCTGCCCAAGCAGCATATTGTTTTGGATCACCATTACCCCAAGAAGAACTGGCAGACCAATCAGTGCTACTTGTAGTTTGCGCGTATGTTAATGCGGGAATAGATACATTTCGTGGATGACTTCCAACTAAAACCCAACCGCCACCATCATATTGTGTGTCAATCCAAACTTGTTTAGCAACTCCATTGAGTTTCAAGTAGTACCAACCCGTTGAGGGGTTAGAAACTCTACCATCCATAATATCGATGGATCTATCAAGTGCTTGATCAGCAGAGCTTCCATCAGGTCTTTGATCGGTAATACCTACCCAATCATTACCATCATAACCTTCATATCTAGCTAACTCACTATTGAATCCAATCTGACCGACTTCTGGTGAAGATGGTCTAGTAGAGGTAGTCCAGGAAGGTAATTTCAAATTACCTTCAATCTGTAGTTGATGCCCATTGGGCAACCTAACATTATTTCCATAGGTTGAAAAACCTTGGATATCATGTACATTGAGGGTACTCATATCAAACGATGCTCCAGCTTCCGCCCGTGTTGACAGTGATTGTCGTACCATTATTTATAGTGATTGGACCTGCGCTCATGCAGTTATCACCATTATTGACGTTAACGTTTTCAGCAACAGATGTGCGGTTACGCTTGAATACGCCATAAGTATCAATCCACTGCTTATCTCCACTTGCTCTGAGAACAGTAGTCTTTTGACCACTAGAGAGACCTTCGGAAGCATTGATGTTAAGACCGCTGTCGCCAGTGACCTGAACTCTGTAGGTGGTTTGAATGCTGTTGCTGCCTGGTTCGTGGAAGTGAACTCTACCGCCATTGTCCCAAGAAGAGAATGTCTGGTCAGAATCATTTCTCCAGAAGAAGTCATCACCAGTTCTAAAGTAGGTGTGAGAGTTGTTAGCAAAGTAGAATCTTGGTTGACCACCAGCATCATTGATCCACTGGTTGACTGTGCCTTGCAGATAAGGCAGGTTCAGTGCGCTATAACCATCAAGCAAGTCAGCGTTCAGGTTAGCAACAACTGTAGTAGAATCAACTCGGAATGGTGCAGTACCAGTAGCAACGCGGGAACGGATCTGACCGAAGAAGTGAACTGTAGAATCATTATAACGGTACTTCATGACACGGGTGTCATTACCATTATCTCTTCTGTAGAAGGTGATATCGTCACCCTGCTCAGAACCGAACGCTGCAGGTGAGTTGTCACCGTTGTAGGCAATACCACCACCATAACCGTTGGACTGACCAACAAACAGGTAACCAGTGCCTTGATTGTTACCGTATGCTTCAAAACCTGACTGGTAGCTGTCGCCTGATAATACCCTAACAACTGTGTTAGCTCCTCTACCTGTATTACCAAAGATGGCATCACCAGTAGACTGTAGTGATACGCCAGGATTACTGTCTCCAATACCAAGACGACCATTACGGAAGTAAACGTTGTTGTAAGATAGGTGTGTGCCATTCCAACCAAAGGAATTGCTATCAGTACCAAAACGGATGAAACCAACAGCGGAATTGTTCTTACCTCTCAAAGTAGCAGTGTTAGTTGCTACCTTACCAATAGTGATACCATTAGCATCTGCAAGACTTAAGGTTCCTGCGCCGTTGTTGGAGAAGATACCTTGATCACCATACAGATCATTGACAACTAAGTGTCCAGATGCATCTCTGCGAGCAATCGTATTGTTGACAGCATTAGTGCTCTGAGTATAACCATCAAGATAGTGAGCATCTAACTGAGAGGAAGCACCATCATTACCAGAATGCCAGATGGTGTTACCATTGATAGTAAGGTCACCAGCATTGATTCTAAGAGTACCATTGCCGTTGGAGGAATTACCACCAGAGACGATCATCTGAACGTCATAGACAGGTGCTTGACCAGAAGATCTGAAGTCAATCGTTGGTGTGGTAGAAGTTGCTGCCTTACCAAGTTGCAGTTTTGCACCGTTAGCATCGTCACGAAGACCGATGATTGTAGAAGAACCGCTAGAAACTTTATTGGAAGAAGAAACAGTCCACTTGGTTCCTGGGTTTGGTCCGAAAACATAAACGTTTGCGTTGGTGTTGTTACCAACAAAAGCAATTGTACCAGTAACCAGAGAGTAAATCTCTCCTGTTGTGTGGGTTAATTCTTGAACACCACCAGAACTATCAACAACGATAGAACCAATGTTGTTTGTTGCACCTACATCAGAGTAGATGGTGTATGTTCCACCATTGCTGATGTTACCGCCAACACCACTATTACAATGGAAGTCTGGAATGTAGAGGGTAAATTTATTACCTGTATCATTGACATAAAGATTCTCGAAGACAATCTTGTCTTGACCAAGAACCTCTGGCAAGAACATGTCACCGATTGGGTGATTAAGTCCTGCACGAGTATCACCAACATTATAACCAGACTGGTACCAGAGACCTTGCTTACCTTCTAACAAGTCAGCGTCGGATCCAGAACCAGCACCATCATTTGCAGAAGACCAGATCTTCGCCCAGTTAGTGTACACAGCGTTGCCGCCAGTGTTACCTCTGATGTAAAGGTTATTGTTATCAGTGAAACCTAACTGAGTGGATGCAGTTCCAGTAGATTCACGTCGGTATGTGACAACACCATGTGTTGTACCACCATCAGATAAACCTGTAGCAGCGTTGTTTCTTAATGCTGCAGCAACACCATTGGTTGCTTGAGAAGGTGATGGGTTAGATCCAGGTGCAGCAGTTTCGTTGAAAATTCTGTTTGCAGTGTCTGCTGTACCAGAGATGGAGATGTTGTAGGTTGTATTTGCCAGACGTGCTGGATCAAGTGTACCAAACAGAATATTATTTGCTGTCTGATAGAATGAACCTTGGTTACCGTCAAGTTTGTCGGCATTCAGTTCAGAACCTGGACCCTGGTCAATAGCAACATTACCATTGTTATCGATAACAAAACCACCTTGGTTTTGGTTACCGACTGCTTGGTTTGCAACATCCTTACGGAAACGGAATACACCGTAGTTACCATAAACAGATGCTGAAGGTGTTAAGTTATCACCTTTCTTGATATCAATTTCAATGTTACCGAATGCACGGTTAATTGTGCCTTTTGCTGCCTGTAGGATTGCACCAACACCAGTGCCAAGTTCACTAGGAATACTTACGGTGAAGTCTGCAGTATATCCAGTACCAGAGTCAGTTACAGATGCACTAATGATTGCACCACCAGAGACGATATATGTTGCTCGTGCAACATCATCACTAGTAATAGAAACATTACCTCCCTCCATTGGGATATTTTGATATGTACCATCAGTATATCCAGAACCACCGTTCTGAATAGTAATGGTATCAACATAACTACTGTCAGACAGAGAACCACTGATGACCATTGCATCAGATGTAGTTGGTCTAACTGACTGTAATGCATACTCCCATGATGAATCACCACGTAAGAATGTGAAAGAGTTTGCAGTTCCTTTTCCTGCTAATCTTTCTGGGTCAATTGTACCTGCAACAATGTTAGAGGCATCAATGTTTGTTGATGTTAACTGCGTCCAGTTTGCAGCATTAGATGCAGAGGTGTTGATAACTCTAGAGAGATCAATAATCCTCTTTCTAGCCATGTTACCAGTGTTAGTTCCGCTGGTAGCACTAACTACTGTATATTGATTGGAATTTAAAACGGATACTGTATAGAATCCATCATTTGCTCCACCAGATGTGAAATCAAGGAATACAAGATCAGCATTCGACAGGTTATGACCATTCTCTGTAACTGTAATCGTAGTTCCAGATTGAGAATATGTACCTGTCCCTTCGTTAGCATTTGCTTTATCAAGAATAAAATCACCAGCATCAAACTTGATATTGTTTGCAATATCAATGTCAACACGAGCTTCGATCTGTGCAGCAATAACTGCATTATTTGCCGTTGGTGATGTTGCTACCGAAACAGTTGGTTGTGCAGTATATCCAGAACCTTTATTGGTAATCGTTACGCCAGTAACAATTCCGTTAGTTACATTCGCTGTTGCAGCTGCTTGTGTTCCACCTGCTTGCTGAGGTGCACCGATTGTCAGTGCAAAGTCACCAGTATATCCACCGCCACCATCGCTGATGATAAAGTTGTGGATCAAACCATTGTTAAATGCGGTAACAGTACCACGAGCAGTAGTAGAACTACCAGTTACAATATCACCAACAGAGAAACTAAATGCATTGGTTGATGATGGTGCGAATGCCAGGAATTGACTTTCAAGGTCATTCTCCAGAATGTAGGAGATTGCAGTACCTTGAGTTACAAATGTCTGAGTTCCAGTACCTTGAGATTGAAGGTTGATTGCATTGCCACTGTTAGCATTAGATTCTGTCGCTGCTAACTGGATAGTGTCATTATCAACTTTAATGACATAGTAAACATTACCAGTTGCAAGACCTTGGATTGCTACACTTCCTGCAGTGTAAGTTAATTGATCACCAGTGTTGGTACCATGACCCGTGATGGTGATATATTCATTAGATGTGTTGATATCTGCAGGAGCAACAGAGAAAGTTGTTGCTGTTGTCTCAATAGCAATGTCACCAGCGTTAGCATCTTCAATAGCAAGACGCTCTGCCTGAGATGTGACAGATGTAATGTTGAAAGGACGCAGAGCAGGGATCTGGTCAATGTTGATCTTACCTGAAGAAGTCAACTGAACCAGCGCAGAAGGAACAGCGTTGGTA
>MDTE01189061.1_pt1 | contig 14331 bp, 18 predicted proteins | sample 811231 | NCBI WGS metagenome assembly MDTE01 (sample SAMN05326651, study PRJNA326480) | marine metagenome | isolation source: seawater | place: Indian Ocean: Red Sea | collected 2010 | reverse complement strand
GAATTTTGTGGCAGTATGCAACTCGGCGGCGATGGCGATTGCGCGGCATTATCCGGAGCGAAAATTTAAGCCGATCCTTATCCCCAAGGCGAATCATGGTTATCCCGTGCAACTGGACAGGAAGGGACCAAATGGGGAGTCGCGCATTATGCTTAGCGTCTCGGATGGCTGGGGCTGGGCGCAGATTGCCTTCCAGTTTTCCCATGAGTTCACGCATATTGTCATTAATCAGGATCAACCCAGTGCCGGGCCCAACCACTGGATCAACGAGGCTTTTTGCGAGGCAGCCTCGTATCATGCCATCATGGTGATGGCCAAGGAGTGGAGGACCCATCCGCCTTATCCAAACTGGAAGGGATATGCGAAGCACCTCGATTCCTACGCCGGCAATTACTTGAAAAAGGAGAATGCCAAGCCCGAGGGGATGGAATTTATCCCATGGCTGCGCAAACATGAAAAGGCGCTCCGGCTGGGCAAACGCTATCCCAACCGAGAAGTATACAAATACGTTTCCTATCAGCTTTATGGATTGATCGAACGGAACCCAAAACATCTTGCTGCCATCGGACTTTTGAACACGGGGTTGAAAGATCAGGCACTCACGACCCGGCAGTATTTGGCTCGCTGGAAAAAGGTGTTGCCCTCCACCCACAAGCCGTTTGCGGATCAAACGGCTGCTCTCCTTGGCTACCCTTTGTCTTCGCCGTAATAACAATCCATCGAGAATTCCATGTCATACCAAGTGATTGTTGTCGGCGTTGGCTCCATCGGAGCCGCAACTTGCTGGCGACTGGCCCGGAAAGGCATCAGGGTCCTGGGCCTTGAGCAGGGGGCACTGCCTAACCCCCTGGCCTCCTTCGCCGGGGCGACGCGAGCCATCAGGCTTTCATACACGGAACATCCGGATTATGTGCCGCTGCTGCGCGGGGCTTACCGACTGTGGGATGAGTTGGGAGAGGAAACCGGGGATCAATTTCTGGTTCGAACAGGTGCGGTTTACCTTGGGAAAAAAGAGGGTTACATGGTGGGCGGCGCACTCCGGGCCGCGGTGGAGCACGGGCTGGAACATGAACTGTTGACGAGCGAGGAGTTGGCCAAACGTTGGCCCCAGTTTCAAATAGCGGAAGAGGATGTGGGACTGTTCGAAAAAGAGGCGGGCTACGTGCTTTCGGAGAAGGCCGTGGGAGCCATGGTGCATCGCGCTCTACTGGCGGGGGCAGAGTTAAAGGGCCATGTCGCGGTGACGAATTGGCAGCCGGATGAGGATGGTATCGTGGTCAAGACAGACCAAGGGGATTTTCGGGCGGACCGGGTGGTCTTCGCGGCCGGGGCGTGGTCGGGAAAGATCTTGGGAGACTTGCAGACGCCCTTGAAGGTGACCCGCCAAGTGCTGGGATGGACTTGGCCCGAGTGCCCCTTGGATTTCACGGCGGAAAAATTCCCGGTCTGGGTGGCGGATGCAGGCGGCGGTGCGGTGCACTATGGATTCCCCCTGACACCGGATGGATCAGGTGGCGTGGGCCTAAAATCCGCGCGGCATTTTCCAGCCATGGAGGTCGATCCGTATCATGTGGCACGTGACGCGTCGGCGGGCGATGAAGAAGAAGTGCGGAATGGCCTGCGGCGTTTCGTGCCGAGTGGCGACGGGCCGCTCTTGTCCCTGCGTGTTTGCCTCTACACCAACACTCCGGATGGACACTTTATTGTGGATCAGCATCCCGATTGTGCGCGCGCAATCATTGCGTGCGGCTTCAGCGGGCATGGTTTTAAATTTGCCCCGGTGATGGGCGAGGTGCTGGCGAACCTAGCGACGGAGGGAAAAACGGATTGGCCAATCGGCTTTTTGGGGTTATCCCGTTTCGCCAAGTCACGCACATGAAAATTACCGGCATCAAGGTTTATCAGGTGGATTTGCCCCTGCACGAGGGATCGTACAAATGGTCCGGCGGCAAATCGGTGGAGGTGTTCGACAGCACCGTGGTGGCGGTGGAGACGGACGCGGGATTGACCGGCCATGGCGAGGTTTGTCCTCTGGGACCGTTCTATTTGCCGGCCTACGCGAAAGGAGCACGAGAGGGCATTGGCGAACTGGGGCCGCACTTGATCGGCCAAAACCCAACCCGGCTCGGCCCTGTGAATAGGCTGATGGATCAGGCACTGCAGGGGCACCCCTACGTGAAAAGCGCCTTGGACATGGCCTGCTGGGACATCCTCGGGCAATCAAGCGGACAAAGCGTGTGCGAGTTGTTGGGCGGCCGGCATGGGGAGGACTTTGTCCTGTACCGCGCCATTTCCCAGCAGGAGCCGGAGGCCATGGCGGAGAATATTGCCGGCTACCGCGAGGAAGGATACCGCCGCTTCCAACTGAAGGTGGGAGGCAATCCCGATGTGGATATCGAGCGCATTCGGCAAACGCGAGCCGTACTGGAGCCCACAGACAAGCTGGTGGCGGACGCCAATACCGGCTGGACCCAGCATGAGGCAGCCCGGGTAGTCCGTGCGGTTCGGGACGTGGATGTGTATATCGAACAGCCTTGCCAGACCTACGAAGAGTGTCTGGCCATTCGCCGGAGAACGGATCACCCCTTTGTGCTGGACGAATGCATCGACAGCCTTCGCCCATTGATTCGCGGTCACGCGGATGGGGCCATGGACGTCGTGAACCTGAAGATTAGCAAATTGGGCGGCTTGACGAAATTAAAACAGGCACGAGATTTGTGTGTGGACTTGGGCATTGCCATGACCGTCGAGGACAGCTGGGGAGGCGACATCGTCACCGCCGCGATTGCGGCCCTGGCGCACGGGACACCACCGGAGCTGCTCTTCAGCTCCACGGACTTCAACAGCTACGTAACCACGAGCATTGCGGAAAATGCGCCTCAACGCGACAGAGGCAGGCTGAGAGCGAATGAAACACCCGGGCTGGGCATCGCCCCCCGGCTAGAGGTGCTGGGCAAGCCGGTCCTCGAACTGTAGCCACGCCGCGGCGGACACTTCATTTAGGCATTGCCGCCAAGCACAATATCGAACGTGCCTTTCAGGTAATGGCCGTCGCCTCGCTTGATCTTTTGAGTGGCAATGATCAACGGTGAATTTGCAGCACCGAGATTCTGGCCGAAAGAATCGTTTTTAATGTTGGGGTCGCCCTTGAAATAGATTTGCGTGATGAGCCGGGCATGGCCGGGCGCCTGAATCATGTAATGAATGTGCGATGGGCGGGTTTGGCGGCCAACGCTGTAGGCGGCAGGCTTGATCGTCTCGTATTCGTAACGGCCCTGCTCATCGGTGAGTAAACGGATACGGTTACGGAAGTGAGCCAGTTTGGGTTGCCTGCCGCCCACGACCGGACGCGGCTCGGTGGCGGGATGATCCTGAAAATCATATCGCCCCTTCGCATCTGCCTGCCAGACATCCAGAATGACATTGGCCATGGGTTTGCGCGTGGCATGGCTCCAGACCCGGCCACTGATGACCAGCAATTCGCCAGGCTCCAACGGGGGCGTCACCTTGCCTCGAAACGGCGCGCCACCAGCCCAAAACGGGCCTAGGATGTCCGGGTGCGTGGGCTTCCACTTTCCCTCAGGGGAAATCGCCGGCACTCCTTGTTGCTGGAGATAGGCCACGTAATTGTGTGCATCGGGCGTGGCCGGGGTGGGGTTCGCATCCGCGCGAAGAATCAGCACACCGGATGCGGCGGCGAGGCCGAGAAATTGGCGCCGGTCAAGGGAGTCGTTCATGTTGTGCATGGGAATGGTTTTCGGTTGAGTCAACGTGTGGGTTTGGCTATCAAACGCGCGCGCTGGCGGCTCATCGGCTGCTCCCCACAACATACCGTTTGGCAATGAATATTCAAATGTATTCAGGCAACATGATGTATGACATGTATCCGGGCACGCCCATGGATCACCTCATATCACAACATGAGCAAACCAGCGCAATTCTCCCGAATTTCTACGCCACGCCCCAAGGAGGAACCGGCCAAATGGTATTTGGGCAGTTGCAGGCATTTGACGTGATGAACCTCGACCGGTATCGTCCCGGGGTCTTCTTCAATGCACTTGCCTGAAATGAATCGCCGCCAATTCCTCGCCTCCTCGGCCCTGCCACTCGCGGGCTGTGTCACCCCCACCCTTCCCCTAGCCACGCAGCCTCGAGTTAAGTTTGCCATCGCCACCTATTCCTACTGGCACTTTACGCCAACCCGTTACCCGATCAAAAAAGTCATCGACCACGCGGCGGAAATGGGTGCGGAGGGAGTGGACGTGTTGAAGGTTCAAATGACCAACACCTCCACGACCTACCTGCAATCCTTGAAGAAACACGCGCTGGTCAATGGAGTGGATCTGGTTTGCCTTTCCGTGCATCAGGATTTTGTCGACCCCGACCGTGCCAAGCGTGCCCAGCAGGTGGCCCGCACTCTCGGCTACATCGACATCGCCCACGAAATGGGCATCCCCTGCATCCGTCTCAACACCGGCCGCTGGGGCACAACGCCCACCTTTGACGAACTGATGGCCAACCGCGGCATCGAGCCCGTGCTGCCGGGCCATACGGAAGATGAAGGCTTCAAGTGGTGCATCGACGCCATCAACCAATGCCTGGGACACGCGGAAAAACGCGGTGTGATGCTGGCCCTGGAAAACCACTGGGGATTGTCCCGCACGCCGGAGGGATTGATGCGCATCATCAACGCCGTCAACTCGCCCTGGCTGCGGGTGTTGATGGACACGGGCAATTTCCTGGAAGACCCCTACCCAAAGCTCGAGCAGATCGCCGCGCACACCGCCTTCGTGCAGGCCAAAACCTATTACGGCGGCGGAAAATGGTACACACTCGATCTGGATTACACGCGCGTTGCGGAAATTTTGCGCAAGGTCAACTACCGCGGCTACGTCTCGATTGAGTTTGAGGGCAAGGACGACGCAAAAACCGCCGTTCCGCAAAGCCTGAAAATGATGCGCCGGGCCTTCGCCTGATGGCACGCGTTGTGCTGTGTCTCAGGGGATGCGAGATTCAGCGTACAACAAGCCCCGCAAGCGCAAGATGCCCTACCGCCGCCACACCAAGCACAAGGTAATTGACGAGTTGGAACCGGAGATCCAGAAGGCCTTGGAGGAACTTCCCGCTTGGCTTCAGCGACACGCGCACCGCGCCAACATGCATTAGGGTAAACCCCGCGCTTGCCAGCCGACCGGCCCCGCGCCAAAGTCCGGCATGCGAAAGACCCCTTCCCTGCTGTGGGCCGCGCTGCTGGCCCTGCCCGCCGGGGCCGCCGAAAAAACCGCGCCCCCCACTCACAAGGTTCAACCCGCCCCCTTCAAGATCGAGGTTCAGCTTGACGGCAGGTTCTCGGCACAAAAGGTGCATGAAATCACGCTGCGCCCCAAGTCATGGACCGACCTGAGCGTGCTCAGCGCCGTTCCACACGGCGCAACGGTAAAGAAGGGTGACCCGCTGGTGAAACTCGACCTTGAAAAACTGGACCGCAAAATCCGAGACACCAAAATCGATCTGGAACTCAGCAAGCTGGACTTGGCCCTCGCCAAGGCAGACTTGGAATATGCCGAGGCCACCATCCCGCTGGATCTCACCGCGGTGGAACGCGCCTACCATGAGGTAAAGGAGGATCTCGACCGCTACCAAAAGGTCACCAAGCCCTACAACGTCAAGTCCGCCGAACGTACCGTCATCAGCGCCGCAAACTACCTCGCCAATGCCGAGGAGGAACTGAAGCAGCTGAAAAAAATGTATGAAGCCGACGACGTTGCGGAGGACACCGAGGAGATCATTTTAAAGCGCGCGCAGCATGCCGTGGATCGCGCACGCCATTCGCTTGAGGGTGCCAGGATTCGCAGTGAAACCTCGCTCAAAATCACTATTCCGCGTGAGTCAACGGCCAAGAAGGAGGGTGAACTGCGCAAGCGACTGGAACTGGTCAAGGCGCGCGTTTCCAATAATGCCGACCTGAAAAAGAAACAACTCGCCGTTGAAAAACAGGAAATCGCACACAGTCTGGCCATCGAAGCCCTGACCAAACTGGAGGCTGACCGAGACCGACTCACGCCCAGGGCACCAGCCGGCGGCACTGTTTTCTACGGCACCTTCAGCCGCGGCGCGTGGAGCGGCCTGAAACTCGTTGAACCCAAGCTCAGGAAGCACGGCAAACTCACCACGGGCACCGCGTTCATGACCGTCGTGGAGCCCGGCCCACTGCGCATCCACGCGCTGCTGGATGAGAAAGATTTGCGGCATGTTGAAGCCGGCGACAAGGGCAATGCCACAGCCAAGGCGGATCCGGACCGTAACTTATCCGTGACGGTGGCCAGCGTATCCCGTGTGCCCGTGGATGTCGGCAAGTTCGAAGTCATTCTCGAAAGCCAAGCCGGCGGCATTCTCGTGCCTGGCATGGCCTGCATGGTGAAACTTGTACCCTACAAAAACCCCAAGGCACTGGCGGTGCCGGCCAAGGCGGTTTTTGAAGAAGACGACGCGACGTATGTCTGGCTCAAGGGCGGCAAGAAACGCGTGGTAACCACCGGAAGGAGTTTTGGCGGCAAGACCGCAATCCTGAAGGGGCTGAAGGCGGGTGATGAAATTCTTCTCGAAAAGCCTTAACCTGCTGGCCGCAACATCCGCGTTCTGGATAGCCGGACCGGCGTTGACCGCCGAGCCGGATTTCTCCAAGAGCAACTCCGTGCCCAAGGTCGCACCGCCGGGCAATGCCAAGGTGGCCAAGTCCATTGAGCGCGGGGTTTATTTCCTGCTGGAACGGCAGAATAAGGACGGTTCGTGGGGCAGCCCGCGCAACACGAAAGGGCTGAACATCTACGCGCCCACCTACCAGAGCCATTATGCCTTTCGGCTCGCGGTCACGGCGCTTTCCACGTCGGCCCTCATCGAGGCAGGCGAAGATTCTCCGCGCGTGAACCGCGCGATTGAAGATGGCGAAAAATATCTGCTCGAACATCTCCCCAAGCTTCGCCGAGCCACGGCAGACGCCTTGTACAATGTATGGTCTCACGCCTACGGCATCCAAGCGTTGGTGCGAATGCGTGCGCGTCTGCCCAAGGACACCGCGCGGGTCACACAGATCGACAAGCTAATCCGGCACCAGTTCGATCGGCTGACCCGTTATGAATCCGTCGATGGCGGCTGGGGTTATTACGATTTTCGCGCGGGTGCCAAGCAGCCCTCCAGCAGTTCCATTTCCTTCGTCAACGGCACCGTGTTGCACGCCTTTCACGAGGCAAAACAAGCCGGGGTCCAACCACCCCAGCGTCTTGTCACGCGCGCGCTGGCCGCCATCAACCGCCAACGCCTTCCTGACGGCAGCTACCTCTACGGCGAGTACCTGAAAATGCGCCCTCGCTCCGGCATCAACCGGCCCGCCGGCAGCCTCGGGCGTTCCCAGTGCTGCAACTTGGCCCTCCGGCTTTGGGACGACAAGAAAATCACCGACAAGGTCATGGTCACTTGGCTGAATCGTCTGTTTGCCCGCAACGAGTGGCTGGGCATGGGGCGCAAGCGACCCGTGCCCCACGAGTCGTGGTTCGCCGTGGCCGGCTATTTTTACTATTACGGCCATTACTACGCCGCACACTGCATTGAACTGGCGCCGGAACCCGATCGTGGCAGACTGCGTGACCACCTCGCCACCACGCTCATGAAACTACAGGAAAAGGACGGCAGTTGGTGGGACTTTCCCCTCTACGACTACCACCAACAATATGGCACGGCCCTCACTGTCATGGCACTCAAGCGCTGTTTAAAACCGGAACGCAAGTAACGCCGCGCCCTCCCGACGCGTCTAACAGGATGATGCAAAGGATCACATGCGCCATGGTAGCCCTCGGGCTGGCGGGAATGATGTTCGCCCAGAACGCACCCCGCCGGCCGGGCAGCATGGCTGTCCGTGAATTCTTTCGCCTAGTTGATGCGGATTCCGATCGCCGCATCAGCGCCATGGAGTGGTCGGCCTTCTGCAATCCCGCGGATTTCAAGGCCGCTGACACCGACAAGGACGGCCACGTTGTTCCACGCGAGTTGCATCACTTCATGCAACCCGGCCAAGGTGCCCCAATTCGTGGCATGGGACCGGTCGTGGGCACACCCGCACCAAAGGTCAGCGCCAAGCATCGGGACACCGGCAAGCTCATTGACCTTTCCAAGGCCAACCGGCCCACCGTCTTGATTTTTGGATCCTACACTTGAGGGCCCTTCGCCCGGGAGGCCGTGCGCCTCCAGGAAACCTACGAGCAATTTAGGGATCGTGCTGATTTTTGGTGGATCTATATCCGTGAAGCGCATCCAACGGATTCCGCCCGGCCCGCACGCCATGTGCAGATCGAGCAGCCGAAGACGTTCCTGCGGCGACAGGAAATCGCCGGCCGATGCTCCGCTGGGTTGGACCTGAAAATCCCCTGTGTGGTGGACGATATGGAGGACACCGTCGCCCGCGCCTACGCTGCTTTTCCCGACCGCCTTTACATTCTGGGAACCGATTCCCGCATTGCCTACCAAGGCGGCCGCGGGCCACGCGAATTCAACATCCCCGAGATGGAGGAAGCGCTGAAAAAGCTACTGTCGAAAAAGGACTAGCCAATCCCGCCCTACTTTTTTGTGTAGGGATTCTTACCTGGCGGATACTCCTTATGAGGCTCGTGGCAGCCCCGGCAATTGGTGGCCGCTTCAAAATCGTCCACCGTGCCTGTGCCATCGGCTATCGCCTTGGCCGCCGCCACCACCACTGCCGACTTTTCCGCCCAGCTTGCCGGCGTTCCCTTCTTGGGAGCAAACCCTGGAAGCGTCTCCGCATAGATCAAGAACAAATCCTTGTCCGCCTGCGTCGCCACGCCGTCGATAATCTTCTTGCGTAGCGCCCCATCCCCCTTGAACCCCTCCTGCATCACGGTCTTCATCGACGGCTGTCCACCCTCGAATAACTTACAAGCCGTGGTGAGCAAAGCGAAAACAGCACACAAGGTGCCCCAGCGAATCATGGCATTTTTCATCGGATCAAGTCTCATTGCGGGCATGTCCGCCCAACGCAGGATTGGGCAACCCGGCCCCGCTTGTCAATCACATCACCCGGCACCCATGACATTCTGGGGTTGCATTCGCTGAATGGCGAAGTAGTCTTGGGGCGTCCAAGTTCTAACGCGCTTGGACAACAGCGTTAAGAAAAACATAGCTATGAAATACATCACGACTATTGCATTGGCTCTCGGCTTTAGCGCCACCGCGGCGCTCGCCGGTGAGGCGACCCTCGAAGGCAAGGTGCAGTGCGCCAAGTGCACACTGAAGAAGCAGGGCAAGTGCCAGGCGGCTCTCGTTGCCAAGGGCAAGGACGGCAAGGAGCAAGTTCTCCTGCTGTTGGGCAAAGAAGCCAAGGCCCTCCACAAGGCCGTGTGCAAGCCCGGCTCAAGCGTAGCCGCCAAGATCACCGGCGCGGTGAAGGAAGGCACGCTGAAGATCTCGAAGGTCGAGAAGAAGAAGTAATTTCAGGAATACCTGAACACGACCCTGCGGCGCACCGCAGGGTTTTTTTGTGCGCCCACCTATTGTTCTGCTTCAAGCACCTTTTTCAGCCGGTCAAAATTTGACCGCATCACCCCCAAGTAATCCCCCTCCGCAGGCGCATCGCCACACGGCACAAAAACCACCGGCACAACTCCCAACGCCTGAAGCCGATCCGCGGTCTCCCTCGACGGCTCGCTTTCCCAGAGCATTGTAGACGCGCGATGCTCGCGCAGCCTCTCCTTCAAGGCGGCCCATTCCCTTTCCGGCGGGACAATTCCCGGCTCCCAATGGACACTCTGCAGGTTCAGGCCGAACCGGCGTTGTAAATAATGGTAGACCGGATGAGACGCTAGCAACGGCGTGGCTGCCTCGGGCAAGTCCGCCCCCAGCGTCTCCAAATTGGTTTTAAGCACTTCAAAATTCTTCTCAAACATCAAAGCCCTATCCGGTCGCTTCCGTTTCAGCACATCCCGGATTGCCTCCGCTTGGCGCACGGCCAGACCTGGATCCAGCCACACCGTGTATGAAATTGCCCCGTGACTGTGCTCGCGACCGTCTTTCCCGTGCCGATGAACAACCCTGTGCGCCTTCTCCAGTTCAATCAGACTGCTGCGAAATGCCCGGGAGGTATCCACCAGTTGCGATTCCCGCCATGAGCCATACTTGATCCATTTCGCATACCCAGCCCCGTTCATCAGAATCAAGTCCGCCTTTTGCGTCTGTTGCACAAACTCGCGCGCCGCCTTCCCCGCGGGCCTCCAGTCCGCTGGATCCTCCCCCGTCGGCGCGGGCATCGTCACCTTGACAAAATCGCCGCCAATCCTTTCCGCGAAATATTGAAGAGGATAGTTCACGGCCACGACCGTCAGGGGGCCACTTTGCCCATTCTTGGACCCTCCCCCTTCCTCCGGGCCTTGCCCACAAGCCACCAGCATCGCCAGCATAAGCCATATCCATCCCCTCATCATCAAAGTCCCATTCCCTGCATCATTCCATCCACGTAGTCCAAGGTAACCCAGACACCCAACAAGGCCAGCACTACGCTCATCATCACCACAATGCCCAATTCCGCCACCTGCAGCCAGAACACCATCGCCCGGCTACAGCCCAGTTGAAACAGGGTCTCCATTTCATCACGCCGCAAACGCAGCGACAACAAAATCACCAATCCCAAAAACAGTCCCGTGCAAACGGCCACCACCAGTTGGTTGGCATCGATAAATCGCTTTGCGCGCAGGATCACGTCCAGCATCTCCCCCACCACTGCCGCCGGTTCCAAGGCCTGCAACACGGCGTCTTGTTTAAGGAATCGGTTTTGCCCCTGGAGAATCACCGAGTCCGCCTCGCTTTTCGGGAGGGCGATCACCGCCGTCAGCGGCAGTTTTTCAGGTGGATCATGAAAATGAAAACTTCCCAGATTCCCGCCGTCCACTTCCCCCGCGGTCTCCAGCGCGGCGTTAAACACCGTCTCATTTCCCTCTCCCGATTCATGGCCATGACCATGCCCGGCAATAACCCACGCCGTTTTCAGATCGGTAAAGATCGCTGCGTCATCCGCCGTGTGGGTTCTTTTCAGGATTCCCGTCACGCGCATTTTCAATGGCAGACTGGTCAAGTCCGCCAATGATCCCGGGTCTGGTGTCACCGCATCACCCACCTTTGCTTCCATTGCCCTAGCCGTCCCCGCACCGAGAACGCAATCTCCCAGCAACGCCATGGCGCCACCTTCAGCAAATCTCAAGTCCCGGAAATCCAAGTAGTCCATTGTCGTGCCAACGATCGGAAATCCCCGCCCTTTTCGTTGTTTAAAATCTCGCAGAAACAACGGCACCGGTGCCGCCAGCCCATCCTCGCGCAGGCGTTGCAACTCGGCTGCCCCAAAAGCGCTGCCTTCCGGCAACGGACGAAAATTCAGCGCATGCAACACCAGGTCAAACCGGCTTCCGCGTGCCCCAATCACCAGCGGCGTTGCCGTGTGCACCCCCACTCGCGCCGTCATTCGCGCGTCAAATTCCCCCACCAACCAATGGCTCACCAGAGGCAGATAGATCGTCAGCCCCACGCACACCACTAGGATGACCGTTTTTGCCCGGTGAAACCGTAGGTAGAACAAAGCCAACCGAAGTGCGTTCATGCGGCAAACTCCCCGAAATCCTTCACCACATCAAACCGCTCCACTAGCGAATGGTCATGCGTCACCATCACCACGGTGGCCGCCGCCGCCTGTTTCAGGAGCAAGTCCATGATTTTCCCGGAATTATCCGGATCCAGGTTTCCCGTCGGTTCATCCGCCAGGATCAGCCGCGGCCCCGGCAGCAAGGCCCGGCCGATGGCCACCCGTTGCCGTTCCCCTTGCGACAGGTCACCCGGATGTCGATCCAACAAACCCGCAATCCCCAACCCCTCCGCCAGACTCTCCAGCTTCTCCGCTCGTTCCATGGGCAAGGCCCTATTGATCCGGAACGGCAGCAGCAAATTTTCCCGAACATCCAGATACTCAACCAACCGAAAATCCTGAAACACAAATCCCACGTTCCGGATGCGAAACGCCCGCCGCTCCCCGTCACCCAATCCCCCAAAATCTTCCCCGTCCAATTCCACCTTCCCTTCATCCGCCAACAGGATGCCTGCCAACAAGCGTAGCAATGTCGTTTTGCCGGATCCACTCGCCCCCGTGAAAACCGCCCGGCCGCCGGCCTCCAGTTGCCACTCCGGCACCCGCAGCCGAAACCCATCGCCGCCGTACCGAAAATCAACCCCTTGCAGGCGAATCTCCATCTCAACCAAACGTCTTGCCGTCCCAGCCCCACATCGGCCGTGGAAAATCAAAGAAGTTGATAAACACCCGTTCCGCCGGCACCCCCAGTTCGCCCTCCAACATCCCGCAAATCCCCGCGCTCAACTCCCGCGCCATATCCTCCGGAAGCCCCAGACTGCGCAATTCCACCAAGGCGGAATTTCCCGCCTCACCCCCAAACGCCATCGCCATACCCGGTTCCACCACCACCTGCACCACCCCGCGCGGTTTGCCCATCAAATCCACCACCAAATCCGTCCCACGCTCCAGCAACACCTCCACCTTCTCACTGGAAACCTCCTCGCTCACCTGAATCTTCAAAAGCGGCATGAGCGATTGTTGCGGAAGAGCCCTCCTTCTCGCCAGACAAAAGACGATTGACCAAACCGCAACCAGCTCCTTTGCTCTCGTCCATGACTTTCAGGCTCCTGACATTGCTCACCCTCTTGGCCGCCACCCTCCATGCCGCCCCGGACAAGGAACGCTTTTACAAGCCCATACAGAAAAACGTCGAGGGCTGGAACATTGCCGTGGACCCCGAGCTGCTCGAGCCCAAGCACAAGGCCGTCGCCGACAAGGCCTTCACCGCACTGGCCAACCACCTGCAGCGCGTCAAGTTCATCCTGCACGAGGCCAAGGTCAAGGAACTGCAAAAACTCCCCATCCGCCTCGAGTACAACAACGACCGCCTCGGCAACATGCAATACCATCCCTCCGTCTCCTGGCTGCGCATCAACCGGCACGATCCCGCCCTCGCCAAGCACGTCCATCTCCCGCGTGCCAAGTCCCTCTTCGATCCCCACATGTGGGCCAAACACCCCTATGTCGTCCTCCACGAGCTCGCCCACGCCTACCACGACCAAGTCCTCGGCTTTGACAACAAGGAAATCATGCAAGCCTACGAAGCCGCCAAAAAGGAAGGCATCTATGAGAAAGTCCTCCTCTACACCGGCCGCCGCCCCGTGAAGCACTATGGCCTGAACAACCACAAGGAATACTTTGCCGAAAGCACCGAGGCCTATCTCGGCGTCAACGACTTCTACCCCTTCGTCCGCGCCGAGTTGAAGGAACACGACCCTCGCATGTACAAGATCATGGAAAAAATCTGGGGCCCCATCCGCTAGAGAATAATCCTGCTCCCACCTCCTCCCCGTACCCGCACTCGAAAAACCCGAGCAAGAATACGAGGCACGAGCAGGATTGACCCAGCTACTCACCATCCCAGCCATGACAACCCGTGCAATTCTTGCGGGGAACCATGTCCAACTCCGCAAGGAAAGGATGGGCTGGGCCACCTCGGCGCCCTCGATCAGGACATAGCTGATGGCATCGCCGGGGATGGGATTGGCGGGCTTCCATTTTTTCCAGTCGGCCTCAACCGCATCGTTGGCAGCCTTGCCGGTCGGGATAGCAGGGGGAATACAGGAGCTTGGCGGTGGTCAGGCCGGATTTGATCTCGGGCAGTGAAAAGACAATCTCGGGCCGGGCCAGCGGGTGGGCCTGTGTGGCCTGCCCGTTGGTGGTGTCGGGGGCGTTGTTGCCCACGCCGCGCAGGAGCCCCTGGGCGTTGTTGGGCTTGACCTGCCATGGCAGGCGTCCGTGATAGTCATTGGCAAAGCCCTGAAAAGCAATGCCAATCTGGCGCAGGTTGCTGACACATTGGGCACGCAGGGCGCGTTTCTTGGCAGCGGCCATGACGGGAAGCAAAATGGCGGTCAGGATGCCAATAATGGCAATCACGACCAGTAACTCGATGAGAGTGAACGCCTGCCGCCGACGAACGTAATCGAAAGTGGATTTCATAAGGGTGCCCCAGTTCTTTTCCAGCGGGTCGCATTATTTCATCCGCCCTTTTCGTTGTAAAGGGTTGCGGGGAGAAAAATGACCTATTTTTGCCGACGATCGAACTTGGGGACTCATCTGGATCAATCCGCCAAATGCACCCTGCTGCCTCTTGTCCGCGACCTGAATAGGCGTTGCCCCGTTGCGTCAAAACTGGTAGATTTTTTGCTTAT
>MDTE01131219.1_pt1 | contig 14331 bp, 12 predicted proteins | sample 811231 | NCBI WGS metagenome assembly MDTE01 (sample SAMN05326651, study PRJNA326480) | marine metagenome | isolation source: seawater | place: Indian Ocean: Red Sea | collected 2010 | reverse complement strand
TTTTGTTTTTTCTGTAGTTTTTTTAGCGTAATAATTGATAGTCTATGCTGCTCATGCTTTTCTTTATAGTAATCAAGTTCTGCAAGTTCCCAAACAATTTCTCCGAATTCATCTCCATACCACTCTTTGACTTCTTCATAAGTGTATGAGTTAGTTTTTTCCCACGGGTCTTGTCGCACCTCCAAGATTAGTGGTTTAGACGGAACGTCTACATTTACCACCTCATATTCGATTTCGACTGTCTTTGTTTTAGGACTTGAGTCATTATCGGTTAGATCCAGCAAGTTAATTGTTTTGCCAAGCACGATTGTCGTGGTTTTTGTATGGGATAGGTTGGTATTCATGGTTAGTTATATATTAATCAAATAATAAAATTAATTTAATCAAATTTATGTGTTCCTTAAAAAAAAGGGGGTAGGGGGATTAATAAATTGAAATTAAATATAATTAGGGAAGTTATTGATTAGTTTGAGATTGAGTATTGTCGAATTCAAGCTTTTTCTGGGCGAGATCTGCCTTAGCCTGTTCTTGGAAAGGAGCCTGTTCTTCAGAAGAAAGTTGCTTCCATCGCTTTCCAGCAATCTTTGTAACAAGTGCAACCTTAATTTTAGATTCAGATTGGAAAAATTCGGGAGTGCTCTGGAGAAGTTGCTTAGTATGAGGACATTGAATAGTATCTAGAGACTGATTGGCTTCCTTAATGGCGGCGAGTTCTTGGGTGATCTGAGTGCGAACAGAGGCAAGATAAAACATGTATGCATTCTTAGCACGCTTAGGACCAGGCTTCTTAGTCTTCTTAGTTTTCTTGGTGTTTTCACGGCCAAAAGAATCAGATGTAAGACCAAGTTCCTTAGTAAAACCAGATTCATGGAGCTGCTTGGCAATAGCAACTGCCTTTTCAAGGGGGATGTCCTGAAATTTCTTGGAAACAGTAGCAGCCATATTCAAAAGAAGTGCACTATCATCACCAGTGGTGTCAGTAGTAGGAGAGGTGGTGTTGTTGATTGTGGTCGCCATGGTTTTGTCAATTAATCCGTAATAAGAAGAAGTGTTGATAATCAAATTTTTTTACGAATATACTGGTAAGTTAGAAAAAAAAGGAATGAATTTTAAGGTAATTATAAATGATTAACTAAAGCTGTCGTATCCATCTGCTTCGTCTTGTGAACCCCAATCAGAGTGGTATTCAAAAATGCCTCTTAGTTCATCAACGTCAGCGGTGTCAAAAGTGTGGTTGTCCCTCTCCTCCTCCTCCCCCTCGGACTCCCCCACCTCCTGAAGTTCATGGGTATCTAGGCCGTTCTGAACGTCCATCATACCAAGACCAAGTCCTAGCTCAATGACATTGTCATCAGGCTGAAAAGTGTCATGCTCTTGGGAAAGATCTTGGAAACCCATGTGGGGTGGAATAGCTACCGATTCGTTTACGGTTTGCGAAGAAGACTTATTGTCATGGTCACGTTGATTGTTGTGGAAAGCGAACATGTTTGGTTGTCGGGAAGCGAGAGGAAATGTAATGTATTCTACAGTACTTTTTTTCGAGAATAATCAAATTATTGAGGATGATTTATATAAAAGGGTAAAAACTATATATAAAAAAAGGAAACTGTAGTATATAATATAAATTATAGTTTATTATAATCATAAGCATGGAATAAGGAGATTGTCGTAATTGTAGTGCAATCCTCCGTCTTCAGGGCGTTGTGTCTGTAGCCATCTAATTTGTTCATCAATCTGCACCAATTTAGCATATCTTGATGGAGGCATGGGAGCAGTGTGAAGAGAACCAAACCATGTTTCGATAAGGGTTTCAATAACAAGGTCGATATGGTCGTGCCAGTTTTGGATGCCCCAAAATACGTTTCTATTAAATATACATGGCACGCCCTTTGATTGCAATTTTGAAACCATATCCATTAAGTTATGACTGGGGTCTTCTGCAAATTCAAGTTCAGGTGTAGGAATGTTGAAGAAACAGGAAATGATATGTGTGATGTAAGTTCGACTGTTAAGTTTTGAATGGAGCTTTTGCTTTAGCTGTTCGATTTCTTCCTCCATAAGTTCAACTGTGAATTCATCGTATTTAGACCAGACTTCTTCTTGAAATGTGGTGGGTTGTTCGATGGTTTCTTGAATGTTATAGTGACGAAGATAGAGCAAATTATTACACTCGGTGACAGATGTAATGGAGTATTCCTCTGCCATACAGTCATAGAAGTTAACAAGTTCGTTGAATTTTTTCTGATGGAGAGTTTTATTGTGTTTGTTTTCACAGTTGGCTTGGAGAAAGAAGGGTTTCCATGCACTTCCATACTGCAAATATAATTTCTCTGCTTGTTGGGAAAGAGATTCAACCATTGCAGGGTGTGGGTTTTTCTCAAATTTCATAATGAGGCGTGATATGGAGTGAATGTCTTTCTTCAAACCAATAATAATCTGGTTCATAAAATCAACTTTGAGGATGTTTTCTTGGCAGTTGTCTTCGAGTTCGTCTATCTGAAGAGTTAGGTTTTCGTCAGAACTGTATTCATCGTCATACTGAAATTGTGGAAGTGTAGGTGTAGGTGTTCTATCTTCATCATGAGATGTATGAGGTATGTTCTGTATGTGGTCTACTGAACGGTCCGTTAGACTTTCAATGTCTTCGGCATCATGCTCCACGTAACCAAAAGGTCTTGGATTGTTTGCGCGATAAATATCCTCTACAGTTAGAGTAAAAGACTTGTGTTCATTGTCACACCACATGGAATTAGGATTTAAGTAAGACCATTGCCATGCATATTCATCCCAGCATTCGGGCGCATATAGACGACCATCCTCAATAGAAGCAGTGAGAGGAACATCTCGTCGACCACACTTGGCACATCCTCCTGTTCCGTTAGTCATGTATTCCCAATCAAATGGGTCCGAGTCTTCTGTTGGTTCAGTAGAGTTGTTATGGATAACCTGTGGATGTGTCTTGTGAAGGTTGTGGTATCGTGCCTCTAAGGGGTGCCATTTGTCGGTTACGAGAGTATCATCTTTGCGCCAATAAATCTTGTCACCTTGTCGATATTGGTCCGGCCAAATAAGGCAGGCTTCACCATTCTCATTAAGTTGGGGACGAGGTTGGTCAATTCTTCCCATAAAAAGGCCGTATTGAAGCTTACTTTTTGTAAGATTCTGTCTGTCGGCTTGTGAAATAGTGATGTCTTGCATTTGGAGTGGTTCCGTGGTAACCTCGGCTTGCTTTGCATGAAGGTGGCAGTAATCGCCATCAGGTGAATCTCGGCTCTTCTTGTGACGACATTGGCGACCTGGTTTGTTAGAATCTCCAAAGACGCGAGCCATGCAACAGTTGTCATCAATATGCACCTTCTCCTCCTTTCCCGCAATATTCGATTCCGTATGAGTCATTGTCCGGGTAGACATGTTGCTTTGAGGAACCGAAGTGTTATAGCAGGTGTTGGAGGAAGAAGACATTATGAGGCAGTTTTGTATGCTACATAAGAATCTTTTCAACCCTTATCAAATTTATTTTATACATATGGTTAATAAAAAAGAAAAGTGGTATTTTATTTAATGACTTGTGTTATTTTTTCGATTTTTTCCCATGTTTTTTAGGTATTGCTACAGTTGATGGTGCAATGGAGTCCCCTTGTCGGGTAGGTTTACACTTACCATATAGTTCGTAGGTTCGTCTTCGCTTGTCGGAGCCCTTCTTGCGTCTTTGGCCGAGTTGGTTGGTCTTCTTTGGCATGTTTGCGGGGTTGGGTTGTTGTGCTAATGACATACACACATATTCAATCGTTCAAATTTATTGAAAGTATGGTTTACCAGGAGTGTATTGTCTGCATGCATCTATCTAAAAGTATACGTTCCCTTAGAATTTGAAGATGATTCCTTGCGAGTGGAACAAATTTAAGTTCAAGAATAGCCAAACTACGTATAATGATTAGGCGAGTTGGCAGGTCGGCTTCCTGAAACTTGATGCTAATGTTTATCTGTTGAAGTGTGAATGGAGCTGCTCGAAGGTCGGGTCGAACTTTATGAACATCTATCCTATGAGGACCTTGAAGCATGGGAGCATATCCTGCACTTAGTGCTCTATTTCCATTTGGTCGCCGGTATTTATAGTAATCTTTTTCGTCGAGTTTGACACTATGAGTAGGGCAGTGGTGGAGGGTAACCTGAGTGCTCCATGTGACTTTTTTGGTATTCCAGAGATTACTAAGGTCGTTCCATCCAAATTCCTTGGTCCAATCGTATGGAACTTTTCTAAAGTAGAGTTCGAATGTCTCATTGTCTAATTGGTCGAGGTCATCGTGGTCGGAACCATACTGGTATGAATGTTGAAGATTGCAAGACTCTGCCGAGCATACGGCACACTCATGGCAAAAGTGCTTTTCTCGTGGAGAACACGGGCATTGCTGTGGAAAAGTGCCCCTGTTGTGTCTCTCCATGGTGTGGCCTTCAGTTTCTGAAAATTCAGGAAGGCTTTCCCAGGAAGTTTCTGGTTCCGAAGTCCAAAGGAAGACCAAGGATACAGATGGTTCTCTACGAGATGTATTTGTAGGAGATTTGGTGTAGCTAGGCTTCTTACGTGGGTGCCTATGAGACGCTGTCTTCTTTGTAGAGCGCTTACCCGACTTGGAAGACATGGTGGTTAGTGTTATCGCTTGGTTGCGGTTGGATGGTTGATTGTATTACCATATCTAATGTAAAAACAAAAATCAAATTTATGAGTAACATATAGGTAAGTTGATGTAAGAAGTGTTTATTTATTACTAAAAGCCATTTAAAAAGTCTGCGTAGTCGCCGTAGGATTCGTCTTGCTTCTGGGCATGTCGCCCATAGTAAAGCTCATCGTCCCAGGGGTCTTCGTCATGTGGCACAGTGACCTCCCCAATGGATGGTTCGTTACCAAAGCGGAGCCAGTCCTGAGGAAGACGCGAAGGTGAAAGCTTGGAAGGAGCTCTTTCCGTCTGGACGCGGTTGGGAAAGTCGTAGTTGGTTTGTGGGTAGAACTCCTCCTCCTCTTTTTCGTCATACTCCGGGTCGTGCATCATGCCTAAGCCAGGAGTATGGTTTGGTGTGGAAAGTTTGGGATATGTAGGAAGGTCCCAGGCGCCGAGTGCCCTATTCAATGTGAAGTGCTTGGTTCCTCTCTCAGAGTTGTAATACCAATATGAGTCGGTTCCCACATTGTAGATGGCGGTGATGTGTGGGTATTGGCGAAGGCAGGTGTCTACCCGGGTCTCATCAATCTCCAGAACCGGAAGCTCCTCCTCGAACAAGGCCTCATCGGGGTCGTCGAATGTGAGACCTGTCTTCTTGTTGTGGTAGATGTAGGTCTCAGTGATAGGGTCCCAGATGATTGAGATCTGGTTCTTAAACCACCATTCGGGTGCTCCGACTTGGCGGTGGTGAGAACGTGGATTGGTCTTGCTGTTCTTCTGAAACCATTCCGTATCGTGGGCGCAGGTATGTCCCCAGTTGTAGGGGTCGTTGAAGTAGTCGTCGCAGGTAGTAGTTCCGAAGTAGCTCATGGTGTTTGCTGGTTGCGGCAGGTGTTGTTAGGGTTTGATAATGCCTTGTTACTATGAAACGGTCTTATCAAATTTTTATTACATATAGATAGTGAAGATAAGTAAGTAAGTAAAAAAAGAAAATCTAATTTTTTTAGTATATGGGTTTTTAGCTTTTTACTTATGTGTTTTATACGCTTTTTCTGGTATACGGGTTTTTAGCTTTTTATGGGTTTTGTATTATCTAGGCGTGAAGGAGAAGGGTGGAGAGGTGGTCGAGTTCATGCGTCTTCGCCTCCTTGGCCTTCTGAGCCTGTTCGAGCTTCTGAGCAGCGACTTGCGTCCAGATTGCCTTCGACTCGGCAGGCATGGTCTTCCACTGAGCACCTGCGAGCTTGGACACCTGTCCAGCGCGGGGCTTGGAGCCGTCCATCTTGGAGATGCTCAGCTGCGTCTGGAGGAATGCAGCGCGGAAGGCAAGGAAGCCGTTCGGAGACTTCTTGCGAGCCTTCTTGGGCTCTGTGGCCTTCTTCTGAGCGCGCTTTGCGGTCTTCGCCTCCTTCTCAGCGAGGCGCTCGGCGGCCCTCGCCTCCTTCTTCGCCTGTCGTTCGGCCTTCTTCGCGTCCTTCTCTGCCTGCTTGCGAGCACTGTCGACCTCTCGCATCTCCTCGCGCCAAGCCTTCTTGGCCTGAGGCAATGCAGGGTGCCAGTGGACCTCTCCGGAGAGTTGGTCTCCTTCGTAGACGACGCAGACGCGGCCCTGCTCGTCCACCTGCGGGCGCTCGTTGTCGATGCGGCCAAAGAAGAGTCCATCCTTCTTGCCGTTCTCATCGAACTGGAGAGGAACCGGGTTCTTGGCGAACTGCTTGCCGTGGCGGGCGCAGAACTCACCATGGTCGGTGTGGCGAGTGTTCTTGCACTGTTCGTGCCCTGTGCCTGCAATGCGGGCCATGCAACGGCACTCTGGCTCAGGAGCCTTGCGAGGTCCCTTCGGAGCTCCTCGGCGGCGCTTGGTGTTGGTGCTCTCAAGCAGAAGGCTTGCGGGGATCGTGTTGCGGGCGGCTTTCAGCATCGCTTCCGCTGCCTGGAACTCCTCCTCGGTCCAGTTCGAACCCTCCTCCTCGTCCTGAAGAGCGCTCAGTTCAGCCTCCTCCTCGGCGGTGAGAAGGGTCTCGGGGGCTGCAAGATCGTCGAGCCGTTGATTCAGCTCGGCGAAGTGCTTCTCAATCGCCTCGGTGTCAGCGCCCGTGCTCTTGAGAGCGTCGATCATGCGGGTCTGTTCCGTTGTGAATGCAGAAGCGTTCATCTTGAAGTTGTCGTCGGGTATGCGTTTGTTGAGCTGTGCTCGGGTAAAATATGATATCAATATCGGAAATAACCAATCATCAAATTTTTTTTACCCTTTTATGGAGACAAATGAATATATGTTTTATAAAAGGGTACGTATTATGATACGGATTCATGTATATATGTTATATAAAAGGGTAATACAGATATATAAGGTATATGTATAAAGGGGTATATAACATGCATAAAGGGGTAAGTATATATATTGTATTATGCATAAAGGGGTATATATAATATATATGATACAGTATAAAGGGGTACGAAAAATTTGATGTACCGAGCAACTGAGGCGATTATGTTATATATGCGTGAGCGTATACAAAGCAACACTGTTATATGTATAAAGGGGTAAAAAAAATTTGATAAGACCGAATGATTGCTACAGTTAGCAGATTTTATCGAGCAAAGCTCAAAAACACCCGAACAACCAAAACCAACACGATGGCTCAGACCCTCAACATGACTTCTCTTGGCGATTTGTCCGCGATGGCTACGAAACTTTGTATGACTGAGGACCAGCTCAGGGAAGTCGCTTCTCAGCTGGAATCAGTTGCAAAGGCAAACGGAGCAAGCAAGGGAACTCGCAAGGAACGCACCCCTGCGGCACCTGAATGCCGCTGTATGGCCCGGATATGGGGAGATGGCATGGGCGCGCAGTGCACTCACGCGAAGAGCGGAGGTGATTACTGCAAGTTGCATGCGAAGAAGGCTGCTGAGACTGAGGAACCTTGTACGTGGAAGGATGGCAAGCGTTTTGGACTCTGGTGTGGACGTGTAGACCAGCCCTTGACGGGCAAAGATGCGAATGGCAAGTGGCAGATTATCTGGAAGCATCCGGACATGGTTGCCGCAATGAATGCCGAGAAGGAGACAGGAGTATTCAAGTATGGAGAGGCGGAGGAGAAGAAGCGCAATCCGGCCAGCTCTGGTAAGCCGCGTGCATCCCGCAAGCGGAAGGAAGGAGCTGAGAAGAAGGCGAAGAAGGAGAAGGCCTCCGGAGTGAAGAAGCCTCGGGGAAAGAACGCCTACATGTTCTTCCTCGATTCTCGCCGAGCTGAGATTACTGCAGACATCAAGGCAGCAGCTGAGGCTGATGGTGCTTCTGATGATGCCAAGGCGAAGCTGAGCGCCAAGGGCTCTGTGAAGGTGTCTGAGGTGACGAAGGTCGCGGGCGCTGAGTGGAAGGCTCTTTCTGCGGAGGAGAAGGCTCCTTTCGAGAAGCAGTCTGCAGAGGATAAGGCTGCGAAGATTGCCGCTTGGGAGAAGGAACAGGCGGAGACTCCTGCGGTTGAAGCCGATGTTGAAGCTGAAGCTGAAGTGACTTCGACTGCTGCTACGCCTCCAAGTGCTCCAGATACGCACAATGCGGCTTCGCTCAAGGCGGCCGCGAAGCTTTTGGAGAGCTTGAAGTCGGACGAGAAGGACCTCTTCGGCTCGGATACCGAGGAGGAAGAAGGAGAAGCTTGGACCTATACTCTCCCCGATGACCACGCTCTGTCAAAGCCGGAGGGGTATGAAGGTGATTTTGACCCGACCAATGTTGTGGGAATCAAGGGCAGTGACGGGCAGGTATACGTGATGACGATGCACTGGTATGAGGAAGCTTCTGAGGAGGATGTCTCGAATCTTCAGAAGCTGAAGGATGACCACATCGGAACCGTGCCGAAGCCGGAGTATCCGAAGGATGATGACGATGAGTTGGAGGGAGAGTTCAAGCCTCGCGAGGCGTAAGTGATACAAAACTAAAAAATAGAAAATTGAAAACTGATAAAAAAGTGTGATTGTTATTTGTTTTTTTGTATCTATCTTTAACCCCTTTATAGATGAATCCTTTCTATAAAAGGGTAAAAAAAATTTGATAAGTCTGAATGATTGATACAGTTAGCAGATTTTAACCCGAGCACAGCTCAACCAACGCAACACGCAACAACATTCAAGATGGCGAACAACACTGGACGTTCCACCACCTTCGAGGCGACCTTCCCACCGGAAGGGAAGCTTGATGCACGCACCATGAGCCGGATCATCGGCACGAAGGGCTGCGGCACCAAGCGCATCGTCAAGACGGTGAAGGCTCGATTCGGTGACGAGACTCGCCCGTTCCTCCGCGCGAACCGCGGAGCGGACAACTTCACCATTCTGGCCAAGGGGTCATCTGGTGAGAAGGCGGTGCGCTTCATTGCGCAGTTCCTGCAGAAGGAGACGGATTTCATCCAGGGGAGGACGAGTGAGTGTCCGCATCCGCACCAGTGGGTGGACGCTTCCGGCTACAGCGAGCTGATGAAGCACATCATTGGGAAGGCGGGATGCTGCATCAAGGCGCTCCAGGAGCCTGGTGGCTTCATCCTCAACCGGAAGAAGGACGATGCTCCGGGGAAGGACCTGTTCCTCGTGGAAGGGGTGGACAACGCGCAGGTCCAGAGGATGGTGGTCAAGTTGCGGGAGCACATGGAGAAGACGCGGGTGTCCCAGTCGGATGGAGCTCGTCGTCGGCGAGTGCAGGTGGACCTCTCCACGCCAGACCAGACTCGGGCTCAGATGACTGTGGCCGACACCAACTCGTTCGGGTCGCTGATGGACGGGGATTCTTCCGAGGATGATTCGGAGGACTCCTCGCAGGGCGCCGATGCTGAGGAGGAGATTCGCCGTCACCTTCAGAGCAAGATCCACTCTCGTGGGAACAAGGCTCGCACTGTGGGACAGGAGATGCACGAGACCAGGTGCAAGCTGGCGCAGACTCGTGGGGTAGACCCGCGGATGGTGAGCGACCGAGAGGTGAACGAGCATCTTCGGGAGCTTGCGCTGGAGGAGGACCGAGAGCTGCAGAGGGTGCTGGACGCGGCAGTGGGGAAGAAGCAGAAGGTGGACACTACTTCGCACGAGGAGTTCCCAGATGAACTGGGCTCTGGAGGCATCAAGCTGCAGGTGAACGAGCTCGGTCAGTGGGCTACGAAGTCCAAGGAGGTGATGGAGAAGAAGATCGCCGCCAAGCCTCCAGCACCACCAGTGGCTCCTCTCAAGTTGGAGCGACAGAACGCTACGCGTCCTGTTCCTCGTCCGACTCTTGCGCGTTCGCAGACTGGGGTAGCTCCGGCTGGTTCGGCCTTCGATGGAACCCCGCCGGCTGACAACTCCTGGCCTCACCTTGACGACGACACCAAGGGCTGGGGCGACTCTGATGAAGAGTTCTAGGTAAGTAAGTAGATAGATAAAACAAAAAACCAAATAAAAAGCTAATAACCTATATACCAAAAAACAGCGTAAAAACCTCATAACCAAATAAAAAGCTTATAAACCATATACCCTACGAGGGCCCAGAAAAATTAAAAAATGATTGATAGAATAGAGATATACTCTATTTTTTTTATACTTTATATATGGTGGAGTATAAAGGTATAAAGTAACGTTCTATATACAGCAATAAATTTTGATAAGTTCTGAAAAGCATGTAACGGTAACAACCTTTCTTCTAACTGCTGACCAAAGGATACGAAGTATGGCGAACACTGGGACCACCTCTTTCGACCCTTCTGGTAAACGGTTTTCTTTCAGGAATCAGAGTGTTATCGGTTGTGAGAAACGAACGGAAAACTTTAGCCTTACTCTATTTACCAATGGAGAGTTTTGTATAAAGCATGTTATCACGACAACTGATTCGTTCGATGGCGAATCAGATACAAAACAGGTAATCTGTAGCGGTGATTGGACAATCTGCGAGGAAACATCGTGCAGAGTCAAGTTGAGCGGTAAGTGTGTAAACAGCCGTGTATCCTATAAGTACTGCATGGGCTCAGACGATGAGAATGAAAGCAGTGAAAGTGACTTCAACCAAGTCTATAGTTATGAAGAACTGGTGAAAATGAACTACAATGACCTCTAAACTTAATAAAAACTACCATACCATAAAAATTTCTTTTTTATCTACACTTAATGTAAAAATTTGATAAGGGCATCAATATCTAAGTTGTAGTATTCCAAAACAACGCAACGAAGAGACGATGACTACAGCATTCGCACGTAACAGCGGTGGAACGAGCCTTATGAACTTCAACTTGAGGCCTTGGGCTGCTTCATGGTATCCCAAGAAGGGCTACGTTTGGAGCAAGGGGATTGACGAAAATTTCCCAGATTCCCACCTTCAATACTGCTTGGGTTGCCGTTTCCAGGATAAGGTCTTGAATCTGAGTAGGGGCGGACAGTGTGTTCCTATGACTCCGGAAGTAGGAGCGGGAATGTTCACCTACGTCCCTGATGGAACCCTCTTTTCGGGGATGAAACTTAAGGCTTGGCCCGGGTCAGATGCAAGCCAATGCGGTGGGCGGGACACCCGTCAAGATTGGGTAGGACGCGATGTGATTGGGAACTTTATTCTGATCCGTGTGAAACGGACAGAGGTCCCGAAGTCTTGGAAGTATGATGTGGACGAGCCTACGGAACTGGAGAAGACCGAGGAGGAGCTTGATAACCTTAAACTGGAGTTCTACAATCCCGTGTATGAATTCCCAGACATCGAGCAGAACCACTTTCGCTACGAGTGGTTGTTTGGGTTTGTGAGCAGATACAACAGCTACACAGGCCAGCACGAGGTCGTGTTTAAGTTCGATGACATTCCAGTGACTGGTAACTGGGTGACACTGGAAAAGTGTATGTTCCAGGAATGGACTCGAGGCGACATGAGGAGCTTGATGGATAAGCTGAGGAAGCAGGCGGAAGCACATCGGGAGAAGTGGGCAGAGATTCGCCGAAAGCAGAAGGAGGAGGATGAGAAGGAATCGGCTACTGAAATCCAGAGGATTTGGCGTGGATATCAGGGTAGGGTCTACGGAGACATGCCAGAGTTGATCGGTTGTTCACCTGGGCCTCGTGAGATGGAAGAGGTCTATGGTAGCGACCACCCCAACTGGTCCACAGAGGATGGTAGTGAAGTGGTAAATAGCTCTTCAGCTCCAGAGCAATATGGGCCTCCTATCCCACCTAAGCAAGAAGCTTGGGTGGAATTCTTCGATGCGGAGACTCAGCGACCATACTACTACAACAAAACTACTGGATTTACCACATGGAATCGGCCCAAGTGGTTCGTCGATCCTTACAAGGGGTTTGGGTTTAAGCGGTCTCAAGAGGGTTCTCGCAAAGCGATATTCCTAAGGCCCAGGGACATGCTTAAGAGCAAGAAGAAGAATAGGAGGAGGTATCTTCATCAGGCACCACTTCCCCAGAGGGATCCAAATAACCACCCCAAGGAGGAGAAACCAGAAACAGTTGTGGAGTTCCTTCAGCTTAGGGATGTAAATGACCAAGGTAAAGACTGCGATCCCATGGAGTCGAGGCACGAAGCACGCCAACGGAAGAGGGATCGTGAGAAGAACCGCTACTGGGAAAACAATGTTAAAAAAAGTTTTGATTGGCACGATGGAAACATCGAGGCCTGTGTGCTGCGGGCCAAGACAAAGTGGAAGACCGTCAGCAAGAATGGAAACAACCTCTGGGGAACAAAAGGTCGGAGAGGTGCGGTAGCTCAGCGTGCGAAGACCCAGATTCGTAGGAACCGTCGGAGGAAGATTCACAATGATACCAGGAGTGTTGCTCGTGAGGATTAATTTAAAAATAAAAATATAGTATATAACTAAGGGTGTAGCATAATGTAATGCGCTAAGGCGTTAATAAGCCTGATAGAGATCCAAGTTCAAGTCTTGGCGTCCTTTAAAAAGTTGAAATCTTTTTTTTTCCTAAGTATCTGGGAAAAAATCAAAATTTGATTTAAAGATAAGAGACAGTTTAAGAGTAAAGATGTTACGACTACTGTTTTTGTCATTACTGGTTATGGGGGTAAGTTCGTATAGTATTAAAGATGAAATTGTTAATCCAAGTAATTGGTCTCCAAGTGCTAAATGGTTAGGTTTTACAGGTTCTCTGGTAGGTGGTTACTGGTGTGTAACACAACTCCATGCATATTATTGTGCACCATCCGGATTTTATGGTATGATTCAAACAGCCTTGCTCATGAGTAGTCCAGTTTGTAGAACTTTTGTATCAGTTTTGTCTAATATAGATAGTATTTATGGAGCTGTTTGGGGGGGGTTGTTTTTATCAAGTATGTCTTTTCTTAGTGATATATCAAAAAAGTTTTCAAAAAATACCCAGAAAGTTGTTGATTAGGGAAAGCTTAAAATAGTTTAAAATTATTTTTTTAAAATTTGATTTAAAGTCTTCTGGGAATTAATAATGTGAGATTAATGTGTATGAGAAGACCTTTAAGGTTAACTATAAGGAGGGAAGATAGTTATAGAGCTATAAAGGAGGAGGAAAAGTATGCAGAAGTAAGACTATTTAGAGGATGTATAAGAAATATAAAGAAGGATGACCATATATATTTGTCACATAATGGGGAAAATGTGCTAATTCATGTAGATAGATTAAAAATTTTCCCAACTATAGAGAATATGTTGGAGAATGATTTAGTAAATATGGCTACTGGATTAGTTAATAGGAAAAAAGATAAGAAATTCTATGAACAATTTTATAATAAAAATGAGATGGAAAGTTACAATGTTGCAGTAATATTCTTTAGATTGGTTTAAATCGAGGAAGTTTGGTGCGGTTAAAATAAATAAAAAAAACATAGTATCTATCTAAGGAAGATATCTATATAAAGTTATATCACTCTTAATAAATATAACAGGTGCAAATCTGGTATCATACATTATAAAAAAAAATTTGATTGAAATTTTTTCAATCATTATTGAAGCAGCTTCCAGGTGAGGGGAAGATGATAAAAATCGCCCGTCTAGCTCAGTCGGTAGAGCGCAAGGCTCTTAACCTTGTGGTCGCGGGTTCGAGCCCCGCGGTGGGCATAAAGCAACGTGGCGCAGGGGAAGCGTGTCGGGCCCATAACCCGAAGGACGTAGGATCGAAACCTACCGTTGCTATTTTAAGACTTGCGAACAGCAAATAAAAACCTTTTGACTTTTAATCAAGCGGCCCCTGTTCGATTCAGGGGGAGGCGAAAACCTTCCTTGGTAGGCGGAAAAAATAAATGCAAGTCGTCTGCCTCGTTAGCGCAATTGGATAACGCGCCGGTCTTCTAAACCGGAGATTGCGGGTTCGAGTCCCGCACGAGGTATAAATTAAAAATTCTAAATCACACTAACAGCAAATTCTCAACTACCACTATAAGGTCGAGGTCGTGGGATCGAAACCCACCATGGGCGAAAGCCTGTGTAGCTCAGAGGAAGAGCGCGTATGAAAATAGTGTGATGTCATCTGCACCAATAGTCCAGTGGTTAGGATACTCGCCTTCCAAGCGAGTGGCCCGGGTTCGATTCCCGGTTGGTGCATAATAAAGATTATCTGACAGCAATTATCAAATGTTAACTATTATAACTTATAAAGATAATCGTTCAGCTGGGATTCCCGAGTGGTCAAAGGGGACGGTTTTAAGCACCGTTGCGTTAGCTTCGTGGGTTCGAATCCCACTCTC
>MDTE01101339.1_pt1 | contig 14331 bp, 11 predicted proteins | sample 811231 | NCBI WGS metagenome assembly MDTE01 (sample SAMN05326651, study PRJNA326480) | marine metagenome | isolation source: seawater | place: Indian Ocean: Red Sea | collected 2010 | reverse complement strand
TTTAGATATTTAAAACCTAAAAAAAAAGAAGGTTTTTTAAAAGTTATATCTATTTTCTCCTTTACCGGCATCGCTCTAGGTGTTGCAATTTTAATTATAGTTATGTCTGTGATGAATGGTTTCAGAACTGAATTAATTAATAAAATTTTAGGTTTTAATCCTCATATAATAGTAAAACCATATGATAAGAAAATTAATAAGGAAGATATAAATAATCTTAATCCGATTAAAGAAAAAATTTCTAGAACAGCATTTACTTTTAGTGGTCAAGGAATTTTAATTAGCAGAGAAAATACCACGGGAATACTAATTAGATCATACCTTCAAAATGATATTAATAAAATTGATCTAATAAAAAATGGTATTATAGATGGATCCTTAAAATCATTTAATAAAGACACGGTTTCCATAGGAAAGGAATTAGCTATATCTTTAGATTTAATAGTTGGAGATGTTATAACGCTGATGTCTACCTCAAATTTACAAACACCTTTTGGGAATTTACCTTTACAAGAAAAGTTTACTATCTCTTCTGTTTTTAGCACCGGACTAGGTGAATTTGATCATAACGTTATTTTTATGCCTTATGAAAATGCAAATTCTTTATTTGAACTATCTGAAGAGAATCTAGATTTAGAAATTTTTTTACATGAACCAGAAAAAGCTCAACAAATTAAAACAAAAATTCAGGAGATATTTAATGAATACCACGTTTACTCATGGGCAGACATAAATAAATCTTTTTTTGGTGCGTTAAAAGTTGAGAGAAATGTTATGTTTATAATTTTAACTTTGATAATAATAGTTGCAGCTTTTAATATAATTTCTGGATTAACAATTTTAGTTAAAAATAAGACTAAAGAAATTGCTATATTGAGAACTTTAGGTATAAGTAAAAATTCTATTGCTAAAGTTTTTTTTCTAACAGGATTTATAATTGGCTTATTGGCGACAATCACGGGTGTAACGTTTGGAATATTATTCTCTTATTACATTGAAGAAATAAGAGTCTTAATTACTTCCATATTTAATGTGAGCTTATTTCCAGAAGAAATATATTTTTTAAGTCAAATGCCTTCAGAAATAAATTTGGGATATATATCTATTATTTCTTTCTTTTCATTATTTATTACTTTTTTAGCGACAATTTTACCTTCTTTGTCAGCAGCAAAATTGGATCCAATCAAGGCATTAAAATATGAATGAAATAGTTAAGTTGTCAAATATATCAAAAAAATTTGTTGAAAGTGATAGGAATATTATAGTTTTAAATAATGTTAATCTTAAAATTAACAGTGGAGAACTAGTATCTCTTACTGGCCCGTCAGGTTCTGGCAAATCTACTTTATTACATATAATTGCTTTATTAGATAGACCTACGACTGGTGAAGTTTTTTTTAAGAAGAAAAGCTTTTCTAATTCATCTGATGAAGAAAAAGATATTGTTAGAAAAAAAGGAATTTCTATAATATATCAACAAAACAACTTACTTAATGATTTCACAGCTTTAGAAAATGTTATAATTCCATTAGTTAATAATGGTTTTTCATGGAGTGCATCATCAAAAAAAGCTAAAGAAATTCTATCCTCAGTTAATTTATCGCAAAGACTAGACCATTTCCCCAATGAATTGTCAGGAGGAGAACAACAAAGAGTTGCTGTAGCGAGAGCATTAATAACCGAACCAGATTTAATATTGGCTGACGAACCAACCGGTAGCTTAGATAGAAAAACAGCAAATGAAATATTTTCATTATTTCTAAAAATTAAATCAAAAAAGAGAGCAATACTTTATGCAACTCATAATAGAGAATTATCAAATAAAGCAGACTATAAGTTAAATATTTTAGATGGTAATATAGTTAGAAGAAATGAATGAAGTTGATAAAAAAGAATTCACACATCTTAAAATTCACACTCAATATTCTATATGTGAAGGAGCTTTAAGGACCAGAGATTTAGCTAAATATTGCAAGGACAATAAAATTAGAGCGATAGGTTTATGTGATTCTTTTAATCTTTGTGGGGCTTTAGAATTTTCAGAGTTACTAGCTAAATCCAAAACTCAACCTATTATAGGAACGCAGATAAATATAAACTATAAGAATTATACTGGAAAAATACCCTTATTTGCAAAAAATCTAGAAGGCTATAAAAATTTAATTAAACTTTCTTCAAAATCGTATCTAGATATAAAAGATTCCGAAGAACCGCATTGTAAAATTGAAGATATTGAAAAATATTCTAGCGGATTGATTTTATTGACAGGATCATCCGATGGATTTTTTGGTAAACTTTTTTCAAAAAATCTTAATGATATTATATCTTCATTAATTAAAAAATTATCCAAAGTATATAAAAATAATTTATATCTTGAGATTCAGCGCCATGGTGATTCAGGTGAAAAATTATTTGAAAAATTTTTACTTAATCTTTCAAATCAGTTAAATATTCCAATAATAGCTACTAATGAGGTATTTTATCTTACAAAAGAAATGCACGAGGCGCACGATGCTTATTTATGTATAGGTGAAAAAACTTATGTTAACGTTAAGGAAAGACGAAAGTATTCAAATCAACATTATTTAAAAAGTTCAGTAGAGATGCACGATCTTTTTAAAGATCTTCCAGATGCTTTAGAAAATAATATAAATTTTCCTTTAAGAATTTCATATAGGCCAACAAATTCAGTACCCATCTTACCTAATATTCAAAAAACAGGATCAAAAAGTATAGACGAAATTTTAAAAAAAGAATCTATTGAAGGTCTTAGAGAAAAATTAAAAGAATATGTTTTTTTAGAATCAGGAAATGAACAGGCTGAAAAAATATACCAAGAAAGATTAAATCATGAAATTGCTATTATTTCTAAAATGAAATATTCAAGTTACTTTCTTATAGTATCTGATTATATTAAGTGGGCAAAAAAAAATGATATACCAGTAGGTCCAGGACGTGGTTCAGGTGCCGGATCATTAGTGGCTTGGTCACTTTCTATTACAGATATTGATCCAATTAAATTTGATTTAATTTTTGAAAGATTTTTGAATCCAGACCGAATTTCAATGCCTGATTTTGATATAGATTTTTGTGAAGAAAAAAGAGATAGGGTATTCGAATATCTAAAACAAAAATACGGAAAAGGAGTAGCTCATATCATTACATTTGGAAAACTTAAGGCCAGAATGGCTTTTCGAGATATTGGTAGAGTTTTAGGTTTGCCCTATGGATATGTTGACAAACTTTGTAAAATGATTCCATTTGATCCTTCAAGACCGCTAGATCTAGAAAAAGCTATTGCTCAAGAACCGCGAATAAAAAAAGAAGAAGAAAAAGATCCAAGAGTAAAAAAACTTGTTGAAATTTCAAAGAAACTGGAGGGTCTAAATAGAAACATGGCAACTCATGCAGCAGGAGTTGTAATTCCTGAAGAAAATTTAGCTGAATTTGTCCCTCTATATAAAGATCCTTCTTCTAGTTCACTTTTACCTTCAACACAATTTGATATGTATACTTCGGAAAACGCAGGGCTGGTAAAATTTGATTTATTAGGCTTAAAAACCCTAACTGTTATTAATAAAACACTATCACTTCTTAAGGAGAAAAAGATAAATTTAAATATACATAAAATAAAGTTAGATGATAAAAAAATTTTTGAACTTTTAAGTTTGGGTCATACCGTTGGTTTGTTTCAATTGGAAAGTGCTGGAATGAGGGATGCTTTAGTTAATATGAAGCCAAATAAATTTGAAGATATTATTGCTCTAGTTGCTTTGTATAGACCTGGTCCAATGGCAAATATTTCAATATACAATCAATGTAAACATGGTGAAAAAAAACCAGATTACTTACATCCAAAAATTAAAAAAATTTTAGAACCAACATACGGTGTAATCATTTATCAAGAACAAGTGATGCAGATAGCTCAAGCATTATCAGGATTTTCCGCTGGAGAAGCAGATATATTACGAAGAGCAATGGGAAAGAAGAAAAGAGCTGAACTAGAAAAACAAAAAGAGAGATTTATTAATGGAGCAGTTAAAAATGGTATTACAAAAGAAACAGCAATATTTATTTTTGGAAAAATTGAGCCATTTGCAGAGTATGGATTTAACAAAAGTCATGCTGCAGCATATGCTTTAATTGCTTATCAAACAGCTTATCTTAAAACTTATTATCCAAATGAATTTATTTCAGCGTCTATGTCGAATGAATTATCAAATACAGAAAAATTAAGTGAATTTTTCGAAGAGCTAAAAAGATTAAAAATAGAAATACAAAGACCATGCATCAATGAATGTTTTGCAGATTTTATACCAAAAGATAATAAATTATTTTATGCATTAGGAGCGATTAAAAATGTAGGATTCGAAGCTATTACATCTTTAATATCAGAAAGACAAAAAAATGGAAAATTTAAATCTATTAGCGACTTTATTAATAGAGTAGATCCAAAAAATATAAACAAACTGCAACTGGAAGGATTAGTAAAAGCGGGAGCTTTTGACGCTATTTTTCAAAATAGAAAGAATCTTTTCAATAATATTCCAAACATTATTCAAAATTCTAAAACAATACATGAAAATAAAATTCAAAATCAAAGTAGTTTATTTTCTGAAGAAAGTCATAAGGTTTCATATTTAATGAAAAATAAAAACGAGCCAGATTGGTCCGTCGAAGAATCTCTTGCGAAAGAATTTGAGTCAGTTGGATTTTATATTTCAAACCATCCTCTAAAAAGTTATGTGGATATTTTAGAACAGTATAAAGTGAAACCGTTTTCAGATTTTGAAAAGAGTAATGATTTAGAATCGTTTATAGCTGGAACTGTAATGTCAGTAAAAGAAAAAAAAACTACCAAAGGTAATTCTTTTGCTATAGTTAAATTTAGCGATTTAAGTAAAATGTATGATTTATTCCTTTTCTCTGAAGTTTTGGAAAACAACAGACAGAATTTAATTGAAGGAAAATCATTTTTATTAACTGTTATAAAAGATAGAGATAATCAGGAGAATAGATTTAGAAGAATTAGTGTCAGGAAAATTGTAAGTTTAGAAAAATCTATTAAATCTAGTTATAACAATGTCGAAATACAGCTTCGTAATGCAGATAGCCTTGATAAATTATATGAAGTTATTAAAGATAAGGGAAATTCTAAAATTAAAATTTCCATTGAAGGAGAAAATAAAAATTATTTATTTGAGTTGAAAGAAAAAAGAAAATTTGACTATGAAACTTTAAAGATCTTAAATAAAGAGCATTATATAAAGAAAATAAATATATAATTCGTGTTGAATTTTATTCATTTAAATTGTAAAACACCTGACTAAATACGCACACAATTTTTGGTTGAGAAACCTCCGGTCCTTAAGTGGAATGAATTGTGGTGGAATAACCGGAAAATTATGGAAATACCAAGTGTTACTATAAAACAATTACTAGAGGCTGGTGTCCATTTAGGACATAAGACTTTCAGGTGGAATCCAAAAATGAATAAATTTATTTTTGGTTCAAAAAACTCAATACATATAATCGATTTAGTACAAACGCTTGAACTTATTAATAAAGCATTGATAGAAATACATAAATGCATTTCCTCAGGTGGAAAAATATTATTTGTATCTACTAAAAAACAAGCCGCAGATTCTATTGCTAATCTTGCAAATGATACATCGCAGTTTTTTGTTAATCATCGTTGGCTGGGAGGAATGTTAACAAATTGGAAAACGATATCAAATTCAATAAAGAGATACAAAAGACTTTCTATAGAATTGAAAAAAGAAAATACTGGGTTTACAAAAAAAGAAAACTTAAAGATGGGAAGAGAAAGGGATAAACTCGAAAGATCTTTAGGTGGTATTTCTGAAATGAATAAAATACCAGATATGATTTTCATCATAGATACAAATATAGAAGATTTAGCTGTTAGAGATGCAGTAAAATTAAATATTCCTATAGTTGCTATACTAGATACAAATTCTGATCCAACAGGAATTAATTTTCCAATTCCAGGGAATGATGATGCTAGAAGAGCAATTAATTTGTACTGTGATTTAGTAAAACAAACAATATTAGACGCGCAAAAAAATATAAAAAATTCTGCTAATTCTGAAAAAAATAAAATCAATCCAGATATTCAAACAAAAGCAGAAGAGGAAAAAAAAGAAACTCAGGATAAGGAAAAAAAAGATATTTCAAAAAAAAAAGAAAAAATAAAAAAAGTAAAAAAAATATCTAAATCTATAATTTCTAAAGTAAAGTCTTTAACTTCAAAAAAAGCAAAATAGTAACTCTCTATTATGTCATCAGACAATATATTAGATAAGGTTAAAAAATTAAGAGAACTTACAGGAGTAGGTTTTAAAGATTGTAAAAATGCTATTGATGAAAACAACGGGGATATAGATAAGTCTATAGAGTTTTTAAGAAAAAAGGGTATAGCCAAGGCAAATAAAAAAATGGAGAGAGTTGCAGCTGATGGTTTAGTTTCTCTTAACGAGAAGAAAAATTCATATTCAATTATTGAAATAAATTGCGAAACAGATTTCGTAGCTAAAAATAATGAATTTATAAAATTTGTAGAGGATGTTTCTGCTATTTCTTTACAAAATTTAGGTAAAATGGAAAAAATTTTAGATTCAGAGATGAGAAATAAAAAAAAAGTTAAAGATAATCTTGTTGCCTTGATATCAAAAATTGGAGAAAAAATTACTTTACGAAGAAGTGGTTTTGCTTCATCTGAAAATTTAGTTAATTTCTCTTACGTACATTCCTCAGTAAAAGAAAATCTTGGTAAGATAGGCGTTATAGTTAGTTTAAAAACTAAAGAAAAAAATAATGAAATAATGAATTTTGGAAAACAATTAGCAATGCAGGTTGCTGCTTTAGCTCCAATTTCTATAGATGAAAAAGATTTAGACAAGGATATAATTAAAAAAGAAAAAGAAATAATAATTGATGAACTTAAAAATAGTGGAAAAAAACCTGAAATCGCTAATAAAATAGCCGAAGGAAAATTAAAGAAATTTATTGCAGAGAATACTTTATTAAATCAAGATTGGGTAATGGATCCCAAGAAAAAAGTTAAGGATGTCTTAAAAGAAGTTGCTGGTAAAGATAAAATAGAAGTAATAAAATTTATAAGATTTAAAGTCGGTGAGGGGGTTTAAATACCATGACTTCAGAAGAAGCAATAAATAATTGCAAATCAAAAATGCAAAAAGCATTTGATGTATTTAAGCAAGATTTAGGATCTCTTAGGACAGGCAGAGCTAATGTTGCAATGCTAGATATAATCAAAGTTGATGTTTACGGTCAAAAGATGCCGGTAAATCAACTAGCAACTATCTCGACACCAGAACCTAGACTTTTAACATTACAAGTTTGGGATATTAACAATGTAAAATTAATAGATTCAGCGATACAAAAATCTAATTTAGGAGTTAACCCACAAATCGATGGTCAATTAATGAGAATACCAATTCCAAGTCTTAATGAAGAAAGAAGAAATGAGTTAAAAAAAGTAATGGGAGGTTTGGCAGAAAAAGCTAAAGTCTCAATAAGAAATATAAGGCGTGAAGCAAACGATTCATTAAAAAAATCTTTAAAAGATAAAAAAATAGGTGAAGACGAATGCAAAACCTCTGAGAAAAAAATTCAAGAATTAACTGATAAGCAAATATTGGATTTAGAAAATAAATTAAAAGAAAAAGAGAAAGAAATAATGACAGTATGAATAAGTTAAATCACATCGCAATAATTATGGATGGAAATGGGCGATGGGGTTTAAAGAAAAAAAACTCAAGGAATTACGGACATTTAAAGGGCATTAAAACAGTTGAAACAGTCATTAAAAGTTCCATTATTCAAAAAATACCTTATTTAACACTTTATACTTTCTCAACAGAAAATTGGAAAAGACCAAAGAAAGAAGTTAATTTTTTATTTGATTTAATAAGAAAATCTTTAAAAAAAAAAATAAATAAAATAATTAAACAAGGTATACGAATTAATATTATAGGTCAGAAAAAAAGATTACCCACTGATATTATAAAGATTATCAAATTAATTGAAAAAAAAACGTTAAAAAATAGAAGAATGACATTAAATTTAGCACTAAATTATGGATCGAAAGAAGAAATTATAGAAGCATGCAAGAAAATTTTGTTTAAAAAAAATAAAAAAATAACCGAGGAAGATTTTGAAAAAGCTCTCTATACAAAAAATATTCCTGATCCAGATATATTAATTAGAACTGGAGGAACTAAAAGATTGAGTAATTTTCTATTATGGCAGTTGGCTTATACAGAAATTTTCTTTGTAAATAAGTTGTGGCCAGATTTTAATGAAAATGATTTTAAAAACATTATAAATAATTTTTATAGAACCAAGAGAAATTTTGGCAAGATATGACAAATTTACAAAAAAGAATTTTAACATCGATTGTTATATTGCCTTTATCAATATTCTTTATTGCAAAAGGAGGATATTTTTTAATATTTTTTTTAATTTTTATTCTTTTTGCTGGAATTCATGAATTATCCACTTCATTTAAAAGAAATAAAACAATATTATATTTGACAACAATACTTATATTATCTCTTCTTTCAATTTACTATCTAAGATCTACAAGCGATGACACAGAAGCTCTACTTTATTTAGTTATTGCGCTTTGTATAAGTTCTGACATAGGAGGTTATATATTTGGAAAAATTTTTAAATGGAAAAAATTATCAAAATTAAGTCCTAAAAAAACTATTTCAGGAGTTTTTGGTTCATATTTTTTCTCTATTATATGTCTAATTATTTTTACAGAATTTTATTTTTCAAAATTCCATCTTTCTTTAAATAGTCTTCTATTAGCAATAATTTTTTCTACCGTGGCTCAAGCAGGAGATTTGTTAATTTCCTACTTTAAAAGATTAGAAAAAATTAAAGACACAGGTAAAATTTTACCTGGACATGGCGGAATATTTGACCGTATTGATGGTTTAATGTTTGTTATTATTCTTGCTTTCACTGGTAGTTTATTTTTTGGAATATGAGAAAAAGAATTGCGATACTTGGTTCAACCGGTTCAATTGGAACTTCAACATTAGAAGTTATTAAAAAAGATAAAAAAAATTTTGATGTAATTTTGCTTACTGCAAATAATAATTATAAAAAGCTTATTAGACAAGCTAGAGAATTTAAGGCAAAAAATGTTTTAATTAAAAATAAGAAATTTTATTCAAAAGTTAAAAGTTCACTTTATAGAACAAAAGTTTTTTCCGGAGATGTGCCGATAAAAAAAATAGTTTCAAAAAAACTTGATTATACAATGTCAGCCGTTGTTGGTTTAGCAGGATTACAACCAACAATTGATGCTATAAGAATTAGTAAAATTTTGGCAATTGCTAACAAAGAATCCATTATTTGTGGCTGGAATGTTTTGTCTAATCACATCAAAAGATACAAAACTAAAATCATTCCAGTTGATTCAGAACATTTTTCCATAATGGAACTGACAAAGAATATAAGTGATGAAGAAATTGAAGAAATAATCATCACAGCTTCTGGCGGACCCTTTTTAAATACACCAATAAAAAAACTAAAAAGTGTGAAGCCTAAGAATGCGATAAATCATCCCAATTGGAAAATGGGTAAAAAAATTTCAGTCGATTCTGCTAATATGATGAATAAGGTTTTCGAGGTTATAGAAGCTTGTAAATTTTTTGATTTTGATAATAATAAATATAAAATAATGGTGCATCCACAATCATATGTTCATTCAATAGTACGTTTTAAAAATGGGTTAGTTAAAATGATATTGTACAGCAATGATATGAAAATACCAATCTTCAATACTTTATATAAAAAGAAAAATTATAAACTAAAAATGAAAAAAATAGATCTAGACAAATTTAATAAATTAAGTTTTCAAAAAGTTAATTTAAAAAAATATCCTTCAATAAAGTTAATTAAAAAGTCTTTAAAATTTGGTTATTCCGCACCTATAATTATTAATGCAGCTAACGAAGTACTTGTAAGCCGGTTTTTAGAAGGAAAAATTGGTTTTCTTGATATAGTTAGCACCATAAACAAAATATTTAAAGATAAAGAATTCAAAAAATATGCTAAAAGAAATAATAGATCAGTTAAAGATATAATGATTACGGACAAATGGGCTAGATTGAAAACTATGAACATGTGTGTATGATGATTTTTATGTTGAGTTTAAGAAAAATATTTTTTGCAGTTACTTTCTTTTTTGTTTTATTGACCGTTAAATCATATTCAGAGGTCGTAAATACAATTGTTATTAAAGGCAATGAAAGAATTTCAAAAGAAACGATAGCGATGTTCGGGGATATTGCTATAGGTAAAAATTATGAAGATTCAGATGTTAATTTAATTATTAAAAAACTTTACGATACAACTTTTTTTTCTCAAATTTCAGTCACACTAGAAAATAATACTATACAAATATTAGTAGAAGAAAATCCAATTATAAACAATATAGTTCTTAATGGAGAAGATGCAAAAAAACATACTGAGAAAATTAAAGAGCTTATTTCTTTAAAAGAAAAAAATTCATTTATTGAAAGTAAAATAAAGAATGATTTAAATATAATGAAAGAATTTTACAGAATATTAGGATTCTATTTTGTAAAAATTGAAATCGAGGTTGAAAAATTAACAAAAAATCGAGTAAATTTAGTTTACACGATAGATAAAGGTGACAAAGCTAAAATCGCAAAAATATATTTTTTAGGTGATAAAAAAATTAGAGATAAAAAATTAAGAGACATAATTACATCTCAACAAGCAACTTTTTGGAAATTTCTTTCTAGAAATGTTTATTTAAGCAAAGAAAGAGTTGAGCTAGATAAAAGATTATTAAAAAATTATTATAGAAATATAGGTTATTATGAAGTTGATATTACATCAAGCAATGTAGAATATTCTGAAGGTGAAGGATTTGTTTTAACCTTTAGCATCAATGCAGGAGAAAGGTATAGATTTAAGAAAATATTTGCCGATGTATCTCCAGCTCTTGACCAAAATGTTTTTCTTTCACTTGAAGATGAATTTAATAAACTCGTTGGCAAATATTATTCTCAAAAAAAATTAAATTCTTTATTAGAGAAAATTGATAAATTAAGTGAAAGTAAAGAATTACAATTTATTAATCATAACGTTTTAGAAACTTTAGAAAAAAATGGAGTAGAAGTTAAAATTAATATTTTCGAAGGTGAAAAATTTATAATAGAAAGAATAAATATAGTTGGAAATAGCATTACAAACGATTCTGTAATCAGAGGTGAAATGATTGTTGATGAAGGGGATCCTTTCAGTGCGTTACTAGTTAAAAAATCAATTAATAGGATTAAATCTAGAAATATTTTTGGTAATGTTGATCACAAAATATCAGAGGGATCTTCAAAAGATCTTAAAGTATTAGAAATAAGAGTGGAAGAGAAAGCAACAGGTGAAATAATGGCTGGTGCTGGAGTTGGTACAGATGGTACAAGCTTTCAGATGGCTGTAAGCGAAAACAACTGGTTGGGCAGAGGTATTAATCTTGTTTCAGCATTTAATATATCTCAAGAAAAAATTAGTGGAAATATTTCGGTTACTAATCCAAATTATAATTTTACAGGAAATGCCGTTTCAGCAGCTTTAGATGTATCCTCAACTGACAGGTCAACAAATACTGGATATAAAAGTTCTGAAACAGGATTTTTACTTGGAACAAGTTTTGAGCAATATGAAAATATTTTTATTTCACCTAAGATACTGGTATCACATGAAGAAGTCGAAGCCGATTCTAGCGCCTCAACATCAATTAAAAGTATGGAAGGAACATATTTTAATACTGATTTTGAATATGGTATTACACTTGATAAAAGGAACCAGACATTTAAACCGACAGAGGGTTATAGAACTAAGTTTTCACAAGTACTTCCGATTATTCAAGATTCTTCTTCACTTTTAAATGGACTAGAAATAAGTGGATATCATGATTTTTCAGAAGATGTAATTGGATCACTAAAATTTTATGGAAGATCTATTCATGGGATTGATGAAGATGTTAGATTAACAAATAGATTGTATATACCTAGAAATAGGTTACGTGGATTTAACACCTACAGAGTAGGACCTAAGGATGGAACCGATTTTGTTGGAGGTAATTATTTAACATCATTAGGTGCTGAAGCTCAATTACCTAATCTTTTACCTGAACAATATAGAACTGATGTTAGCGTATTTTTAGATACAGCAAATATTTGGGGAGTGGATTATAATAGTTCTTTAGACGAAACTAACAAAATTAGATCATCAGTTGGTATAGGAGCAAATGTTTTTACAACAATAGGTCCTCTTAGCTTTACTTTAGCGCAGAGCATAACAAAGGCTAGTACGGACGAAACAGAGACATTTAATTTTAGATTAGGGACATCATTCTAATGAAACATTTTGTAAGATTTTTTGTAGTTACTTTATCTCTATTAATTTGTACACATTCTCTAGCTGAACAGAAAGTAGTTGTACTTGATATGAAATTTGTACTTAATCAAAGCAAAGCAGGTAAAGGAGCTCAAGATTTTTTAAAAGAATCTTTTAAGTCTAACCAAAAGAAATTTGCAGATATTGAAAAAAAACTTAAAAAAGAAGAAGCTGACTTACAGGAGAAAAGAACAATTTTGTCAAAAGAGGAGTATACAAAAAAAGCTGATTCCTTAAGAAAAAAAGTAATAGACTATCAATCACAAAGAAGAGCAGCTCTAGATAAAATAGCAAATCAGAGAGCGGAAGCTAGAAAAACTTTACTTAAAAAATTAGATCCCATTTTAGATACATACATAAAAGAAAACGACATATTTTTAGTAATTGATAAAAAAGAAATGTTAGGTGGAAAACCAGAAGCTGATATTACAAAAATTATAGTTGAAAAACTTAATAAAGAACTTCCTTCATTAGATTTAAAATAAATGTCCACAAATCAATTTTTTGATAAAAAGGGACCTTTCCCTTTAACGGAAATCGCTAAAATTATTGGTCATAATGTAAATTTTTCAAAAGATAGCAGTTTTAATATTTATGGAGTTGAATCTTTAACAGATGCAGGAAAAAATGATATGACTTTTCTGAATTCAGCTAAATACAAAGATTTATCATTAAAAACTAAAGCTTGCGCCTGTATCACTTCTCCCAGTCTTTCAAAATTTCTTCCTGAGAAATGTATAAAACTTAATGTAAGAAATATTTTATTTGCTGTTACTCAAGTATCAAGAATGTTCTACCCTGATGCAGATATCGATTATCCTGATACAAATTTGAAAAATTCTACTGAACTTAAAGAATTATATCCAGGAGTTAATTTTGGAAAAAATGTTTTAATTGGGAAAAATGTTTTAATTGGAAGTAATAGTTTTATTGGCAGCAATAGTATTATTGAAAGCAATGTAAAAATTGGTGATAATTGTATAGTGGGATCTTTTGTAACAATAAAAAATTCTTTACTGGGATCTAATGTAAATATAAAAGATGGAGCTAAAATTGGAATAAAAGGTTTTGGATTTATTCCAATTAAGGATAAAAATTTAAGAACTCCACAAATTGGTAGAGTTATATTAGATGACGGAGTTGAAATTGGATCTAACACCACAATAGATAGAGGCTCTATTACTGACACTGTTATAGGTAAAAATACTTTTTTAGATAACCATATCCACATAGCGCACAATGTTAAAATAGGTGAAAATTGCATGTTGGCAGGTCAAGTTGGTATTTCAGGAAGTACAATTATAGGTAATAATGTAATGGTTGGAGGACAAGCTGGAATTTCTGGCCATTTAAAAATAGGTAATAATGTAAAGATTGGAGGAGCTAGCGGAGTTACTACAGATCTCAAGGATAATTCTAAAGTGATGGGTTATCCTGCAATACCAATGAAAGATTTCGCTAGGCTTAGATATAAAATTGACAAATAATTCAATAGATAAAAAAAAAATAGAAAGTTTATTACCGCATAGAGATCCTATGCTTTTGGTTGATAAATTAATAAATATAGTTCCATTAAAATCTGCTACAGGAATAGTTAATGTTAAAAAAACATCTTTCTTTGTTCAAGGCCATTTCCCTGACCAACCAGTAATGCCAGGTGTCATGATCGTAGAGGCTTTTGGACAAGCCGCAGCAGCTTTAACAGCTCATGGTATTAATCCTAAAGAATATGAAAATAAACTGGTTTATTTAATGAGTGTTGAAAAAGCAAGATTTAGAAATCCTGTTATACCTGATTGCGAACTTAAACTTTATATTGAAGCAGTTAGATCTCATGGAAGA
>MDTE01068204.1_pt1 | contig 14331 bp, 17 predicted proteins | sample 811231 | NCBI WGS metagenome assembly MDTE01 (sample SAMN05326651, study PRJNA326480) | marine metagenome | isolation source: seawater | place: Indian Ocean: Red Sea | collected 2010 | reverse complement strand
TTTGGAAGTAACAGAAAAAGCATGGGATTGGGTAATTTCTGTATTAACAAGTTTTTTTTAAAAAGGAAACTCAGTTTTGGGGTTTTCGATTGCATATTTTGCTAATGATATCCCTAGATTTTCTTGAATTTGTATAGTTAAACCTCCGTCTACTACTAAAGAATGTCCAGTAATAAATGAAGCCTCTTCAGAACACAAGAAACTTACTGCATTTGCTATATCTTCAGGAGTTCCAGTTCTTCTTAAAGGATATTGTTGATCAAAAAATTTTAGACCAGAAGGATTCTTATTCCATTGTTCCTGAATATTTTCAGTTACTATATGTCCTGGGCATATACAGTTTACTCTTACTCCTTCAGGACCAAAGTCACAAGCCATTTGTCTAGTCATTCCAATAACTGCTGATTTTCCAGCTTCATATACTAATGTTTTAGGTGCTACTAAAAATCCATGAACAGAAGAAATATTGATTATAGAACCTTTTGTTTCTATTAGATATTTCCCAGCAAATTTTGCACCAAGAAATAATGCTTTAGTTAATACAGAAATTCCTGAATCCCATGCTTCTTCTGTTACTTCCATAGCAGATCCTTGTGTAGAATCATCAGAAACACCAAATGCATTTTGAATTAAAAAATCAATTCTTCCCCATTCACTAATAGTGGTATTTACCATGTTTTCAATGTCTTGAGATTTTGAAACATCAGTATGAACTGTTTTAGCTATTCCGCCTAAAGATTCAATTGTGTTTTTGTTTTGTTTTGCTACTGAGTCATTGATATCAGCGATCATAACTTTGGATCCTTGTTGAGCGAATTTTCTAGCGATTCCTCCTCCAATTCCTTGTCCTCCACCAGTAACTATACATACTTTTTCTTCAAATTTTTTTATCACATTTTCTCCTATTTTTTGTAAATAGATTTCTTTTTTTTATCTTGTACTTCAAAAATTGATCCTACTCCTTCTGGTTTTGGTTCTGGCCAGAACATATTAATTTTTTCCATCCTAGGTTTGTTAGTAATTGAACCTCTAAGCATGCTTTCTTTCCATTTTTCCCAATCTACAGGAGTGCCTATAGGAAATGCATCAGCAGCAGAATAATTTTGTAATAATAATCTTCTAGGACGATTAGAAACATTGGGAGCAGATCCATGGAGAGCACGAACATGATGTAATGAGATAGATCCAGCTCTTAATATAAAAGGTTCAGCATCTTCAATATTAAAAGAGTCATCTGATACTGCACCAATGAAAAGTCCATTTTCATGGTGACTTATTTCATCCCATTTATGGGATCCTGGTATTGCATGTAGGCAACCATTTTCAATTTCCATATCATCTAATGGAATTCCAACTTCTAAAATATCATCATTTGTATGTGGATAAAATCCCCAATCTGTGTGCCATTCTACAGAAGATCCTCCTCCAGGAGCTTTCATGTTTAATTTACTTCCATGACTTCTAATGTTTGGTCCAATTAAATCTTCAACTATATCCAAAATATTTTTATTCTTTAGTGCTTTTTCATAAACTTTATGTTGATGTTCTGGGCTCTTTAGTCTTCTTAATTTTGGGTTTTCAGCTGAATGTCCTGTCTCAAGAACAAAATCTTCATTGTTTTCAGTAACTGATCTTGATTTTTCTACAAAAGTGTCAGTGACATCACTCAATTCCTTTATTTCTTCTTTTGAAAGAACATTATCTACTAGGATATAGCCATTTTTATTATAAAAATTGATTTGTTCTATAGACAAGGATTTCATATTTCTTTTTATAAAAAATAATTTAAGATTATGATAAATTAAAAATAAATTTTCTTCCATTTATAATGTTATAATGCCTAAAAGATTTAGAGGAAAAATTACAGATACTGAGAGAACCATAATCACTTGGATTTTAAAGTATTTGAAATCTGTAGAAAATGAAACTTCTTCTGGAATGTTTGGTCAAAATTGGGAACAAATGTTGATTCCATGGCTTCCAAGAGAAATATTTGGGATCAATGAAAAAAAAGAATTACAAAAATTCTCTAGAACTTTAAAATCCTTAGAAGATAAAGGATATATTATAAGAAAAAGAGAAAGAAAAAGATCTCCTACTTCTTATATTACTGTTACTAATGATGGACTATTGATAGCAAAAACTTGGTCTAGAATTTTTGAAACTGGTGAAGATGGTGAATTTAAGTTTTATGAAGACTTAGAGTATGGTGCAGAAAGGCAAGATACAGATATGAACGATCTATGGGAACCAGAAGAAGATAGTAATTAAATTATTTTTCTTCCTTTAGTAAATCTAAAGTATGCATAATAGGATTTATGATTGAAGGTAAAGTTTCCTCTATGCTTTTGGGATTTCCTGGGAAATTAACTATTAGGGAGTTGTTTCTTATTCCTGCAGTTTGCCTAGAAACTATAGATGTTTCAATTATTTCATAAGATATTCTTCTTAATAATTCTCCAAATCCTGGAAGAATCTTATTACAAACATTTGTTGTGGCATCTGGTGTCACGTCTCTATGTGAAGGTCCTGTACCACCAGTAGTTAAAATTAAATCACATGATAGTTTGTCTGAAAATTTGATAATAGTATTTTCAATCAACTTTTGTTCATCAGGAATTATTTCTTCTTGAAATTTAAAACATTTTTTAAACGATAAATTTAAAACATTTTTTATTGTTGGGATACCTTTATCTGTATATATACCTTTAAAAGCTCTATCTGAAATACTTATTATTCCAATATTTATAAGTTTTTCTTTATTGTTCATAGATATTATTTGTTTAAGTAATTATTATTTAATTCTACAAACTCTTTTTTAGATAAACAAAATACTAGGAGAATAAATGAGTAAAGTTGATATAGAAACTTTAAAAAGATTACAAAAATATGATTCTGCTACTATTCAGAATGCAGCTATAAGAGTTAGAGGTTATGTTGATGAGAGTGAAGATTACACTGGTCCTGAATTAAAATGTTTTAATGATGGTGGTTCAACTGTAGTTGGTTATGCTGTTACTACAGAAGTACAGACTTTAAATCTTCCAGAAAAAATTTTAGATTGGAATGAATATTATGATGAATTAGCAAATTCTGACTTTCCATTAATAAGTATTTTAAAAGATATAGATAATCCTCCTGGTAGAGGTGCAAGTTTTGGAGATGTTATGGCTTATCGTCATGTATCATTAGGAGTATCGGGTGTTGTGATAGATGGCTCTTTAAGAGATTTGGAGGGTATAAAGGAGGCTAAGTGTCCAATATGGGCTAAAGGTAGGGTCCCAGGACATGGTCCATTTAACTTGGTCAGTTTAGGTAAAACAATTGAAGTCTCTGGATTGAAAATTTCTCATGGAGATTTACTAGTTTGCGATAAAGATGGAATAACTAATATTCCTTTAAATTATGCTGAAAAAATTAGTAGAGTTTGTGAAGATGTAAGAAATGATGAATCTAAGTCAAAGGAAATTTTCTCTTCAAAGGATTTTGATTATGAATCTTGGAAAAATCAAGATAAAGAATATTAGTTTAGTTTTTAATTAGTATCATTCTTGATAAAAATATTTAAAAAACTCTAATAACTGAATCTTTTTCTTGTTTGATTCTTTCTCTGAGTTTTTCTATTGAGATATTATTTGATGGCCAGGATTCAGTTTCTGTAATTGAGAGCCTGAATAATATTCTACTTAAATTAGCTATATAATTTTTTAATTCAGGTATATTTACTTTGTCTGATGTATCGGCAGATTCATGATGAAATTCTGAAGAAGCGTGTCTTTTATCAAACCTCCATCTCCACAGATGACTTGCATCTATACCTTGGGCTAGAAAAGGATAATGATCGGAAGTTGGATCTAGTTGAGACATTACATGAACTTTTAAATTTTCATTTAATTCATCAATTTTATTTTGAAGAAAATCTCTAAGATGAGGGAACCCTAGTACTAATCCTTTTAATGGTCCAGTTGATAATTCATCTAAATTAATTACAAGCCTTGGTTTAATTTGATTTTTATTATATTTTGTTTTTGCAAAATGATGAGAGCCTTGTAATCCTTGTTCCTCTGCTGAAAGAGTTAAAAAATATATACTTAAATTTGGATTTATATCAAAGAAATTGAACATTTTGGAAAGTACTCTAGCTGTTTCTATCACTCCAATAGTTCCAGAAGCATTATCGTTTCCTCCTGGGGATCCATATACCGTATCGTGATGACCACAGAGAATTAGATGTTCTCCTTGATTATTTTTGCCTTTGATTTTTCCTATAATATTTGAAGTTGATGCATTATATATTTCAGATTCAACGGAAAGTGAAACTAAAGATTCATTATTAGCTGCTTTTTTTAACAGAACACTATGTTCTCTTGATGTAGTTACTACAGGCACAGAATGTTTTTGAGGATTTAAATCACGAAAATCACTTACACTATGATATTCCATTCGACGACCAATTTTTTTGTCTATGATTATTATAGCTTTTATGCCTTTGCTGACTAGCATTTTAATTCTTAAAGAATGATGAATAGGTTTAGAAAATGGTTCAAATCCATGATCCATTAATGCAATTTTGCCAGTCAAATTTTTAGAATGAAAATTTATTTCTCTTTCTGTACCGAATCCCACATCTATAATTTTTGATTTAATATTAATAGAAGGGCATCGATTAAATGGTTTTATGTCTAGAGATGATTCATTTATTTTTAAAGTGAAATTACGAGGAGTCCAAGATTCTATTTCGAAATTATCTCTTTCAACGTCAAGACCATATTCCTGAAATTTTTCATGTAAATAGTTTCCTGCATATCTTTCTTCTTTTGAAGTAGCCCAACGAGGTCCTATTTCATCACAAAGTTTATTTAAATGATCATGGATTTCTGAATTTATCCATGAATCACCAACAATCCATCGATCTAATTCTTTGATATTTAATAAATCCATAAAGAATTATTCAAGTTCAAATTGAGTCATGTTTGCTCTTAACCTTAACCATCTAAATTTAAGCCATGATTTGAGTAATCTTGAAAGTCCGAAGACTATTACAGTTAAACATTGTATTCCTACTATTAAAGTCATAATGAATAATGGTTGTGGAATTCCCATTATAAGTGTAGGTCTGCCAGGTCCACCTGGAGGTCTTCCTGGAGGTCCAAATGTTGCATGATCAGGTAATCTTAACCAAGCTATGGCCCATATTAAAACGTATAGAGCTACTACTCCAATTAAAACACTTGTTATACCCCAAATTAGATTAGATATAGCTTCACCTTTAGATTTCTGTAAAGCATATTTGACTCCGTCTGAAAATATAGAAGTCGCTTCTTTTTCTGAAGCACCTCTTTTCTGAATTTCTTGAATTACAGCAGAATCAGGTGTGTTTTGTTGCAACCTATCAGCCACATGATAAACAAGTAAGTCATTGTTATTCAAAGGGTTTTTGGTACTCATTATTCACCTCTATATATTTTAATTTTTCCATTTTATTGTACATCCTATTGGTTCAGTAATAGAAGGATTTGGATTTTTTTCGTTAATTATATTTTCTATAGCCTCTTTAAGAAAAGATTTTTCTACTTCAGATTCATTTTCATAATTATCATCAATTGTTCCATGATATTTAAGTATGTCTGAAGCATCAAATACGAATACTTCAGGAGTTCTTTCTGCTCCATAAAGAGTAGCTATTTCTTGTGATTCATCATATAAATAAGGAAAATTGAATTGTTTTTCTTTCGAACGTTTTACCATCTCTTGAAAACTATCATCTGGAAATTGCTTTGCATCATTTGAACTTATCATTATTACTTGGATGTGTTTTGAAAATTCAGATTGTAGTTTAATTATTCTATCTTCCCAAGCTTGAGCATATGGGCAGTGATTACAACTGAATATAACTACTTTGATTTTCTGTATATTTTTAATATTATGTTTGATACCGTCGACTCCAGGTAGTTCAAAATTTAATTGAGGATCTCCTATATTTATTTTTGCCATTTTCACTCCTAACTTTGTGAATTTATTTCTCTTGAATTACTAATTTCCTAATCATATCAATAGGTGGAATAGGTGAAATTTTGCCATTCTCTTTTTTGAATGCTCTGCAATTTAGAGCGAAATATGATTTGTTTTCAGGTGGATCGATGTCAATACCGTTAATAAGAATTGTTGGGGAGCCAATGAATTTTAATTTGACAGCTTCTTCATTTGATTCAACTTTTTTTAATAATATTTCTTCTTTAATGTTTTCGTCACTTAATACTTTTTTTAATCTATCTAAAGAAGGATTAAGTGAAGGGCAGTCATCACAATAAAGTACAGTAATATTCATCTTTATCCTTGCATAACTCCTGCTCTAGCAGAATCTTTCTTGTCTACATCTTGAAATATTATTTCTACAGCTTCAGGCTTACATTCTACTATTTCTACTAATGAATTAGTAATCGCTTTTGCAACTTTTTGCTTTTGTTCATAAGTTCTACCTTTGTACCATGTTATATTAATTTTTGGCATTTTATCTCCTTTAGTCTTTTTGTTTAATTTATAAAAACTTACCTTTCCCTTCAGCAATTTGGCTAGCAGTAGGACCCCTGTGTTGATGAATATGGGAATGATCACCTTCCAGCCTTTTTGCCATAACATTTGGATCAACTGGCCATGGCAGAACGTTGCTAATATTAGCCCAACTTTCCCATTCAGCGCTCATTTCATTTACTCTATCTCTTTCTTTTTCAGCCAAGTTATTTAACTCTGTACGATCATCATTCATATTATATAACTCCCAATCTCCCCCATACTCTTTAACAAGTTTCCATTCGCCTTTTCTAATGCCTTGATTTCCTTCATGTTCCCAATACATTGGTTTTTCTCTAGACCATTTATTGCTTAATAAATCCAAGAAACTTTCACCTTCTAACGGTTTAATTTTGTTTCCATTAAATTCATTAGGATAAATTGCTCCAGCTGCATCAATTGAAGTTGCTGGAATATCCATTATATGCAACGGTTCTGATTCAACTCTTGGCTCATTAATTTTATTAGGCCAGTGAACAATTAATGGTGCACTTATTCCTCCCTCATGTATCCATCTTTTAAATAACCTAAATGGACTGTTACTTACATTAGTCCAAGGTGTTTCATAACTTTGAAATGTTGTTCCAGAACCTGGCCTTAAATTGGGTATATTTCCTACTCTAACAGGCTCACCGTTAATTAAATTTGTTTCCCATTGAGAAGTATTGCTCCAGTCACCATCTTCTCTCATTAATTCTGCGCACCCACCATTATCTGACATAAAGAAAATTAAGGTATTTTCATATTGGTTATTTCTTTTAAGTGAATCTATAACCTTTCCAATGCCTTGATCCATACTGTCTATCATTGCTGAATAAGCTGCCATTTTTGAATCTTCCCAATCTGGGTATTTTGCATCTTCCCAATCTCCAACATCTGAATCTCTTGGAGAAATATCCCATTTAGAATCTACAATTCCCAATCCTTTCATTTCTTCATGTCTAGCAGTTCTAAAATAATCCCAACCCTTAAGATATTTGCCTTCATATTTTGCTATATCTTCAGGTTTGGCGTGAAGTGGCCAATGTGGAGCTGTGTATGAAAGGTATAGAAAGAAAGGGTTTTTTTTCGTCACTGATCTTGAAATCATTTCACAAGCTTTATCAGACATTGCATCTGTAAAATAATAATTAGGATCCTCTACATCAATAAATTTATCTCCATCCATAAGACTTTCTGGTCTAAAAAAACTTGAGGCTGCATCCATAATTCCATAAAAATCATCAAATCCTCTTTGTTTAGGGGTAGGGTGATTATCTGTTCCAGATTGCCATTTATCTTTTTCTCTTGGATCCCAGGATCCTCCAAGATGCCATTTTCCACAAAGATATGTATCATAATCCTTTTGTTTCAAGACTTCAGCAACAGTAACACATTCTTTGTTGATAAATCCTCTATATCCAGGTGCTCCCAAATCTCCTGATAATTGTCCAACTCCAGCTTGATGACCAGTAAGGCCGGTCATTAATGATGCTCTTGAAGGACTGCATCTAGCTTGATTATAAAATTGCGAAAATTTAATTCCATTATTTCCTAGACTGTCTATATTCGGAGTTTTAATTTCAGAACCATAGCAACCAAGATCAGAGTATCCTAAATCATCAGCGAGAATAATAATTATATTTGGTGGATTATTTATAGTCATTCTGAAATTATTTACATATTTATTCGGTTTTCCAGGAACCTGCAACATCTTTAGTGAATTGGTTTAAAGCATTAGCGATGTCAGCAAAAGTGATGATTCCAATTAATTTATTTTCATCCATAATAGGTAACCTAGTAATTTTTCTTTCTGCCATTATTCTTGCAGCATCTAAAACATCCATTTTAGTGGTTCCAGTATGAATTGGACTTGTCATGTAATCAAAAACCAATGATTTTGCAGGATTTGATCCTAAAGCAATACATTTTGATGTTATATCCCAAGTGGTAATTATCCCTTCTACTTCATATTTTGTAACAACTACCAAAGATCCTACATTTAATTCTCTCATTCTTGCAGCAGCATTGATAATATTTTCTTTAGTTGAGATAGTAGCTACTTCACGTGTCATTAAGTTAGAAATGTTCAAGATTTTCCTTATAAAAAATTATTAGTTTCATAATCTATTCTCCGTAATTCATTGAAATTATTCAATGAATTTTTTTTAATGTGGTTTAAAATAGATATTAATAATTTTTGAATAAACAAAATTATCTAATTGGGAGTTTTATGAATATCTTAATCACAGGTATTACTGGTAGAGTTGGAGCTAACGTTGCAAAATTTTTTCTAGATAAGGGACATAATGTTACAGGATTAGTATGGCCTAACGATAAACAATCAGAAAAAATGAGCTTAATAGGTGCCAAAATAATTGAAGGCGATCTTTCTGACTTTCATGATGTCATGAAAGCTAGTAAAAATCAGGAAATCATTTTTCATCTTGGTGCTGCTTTCCAATCAGGAGGGCCATTTACTCCAAATCAATATTTTGATATTAATGTGAAAGGAACTTTTAATATCTTAGAATCAGCTTTAAGGTATAAAAATGAGATAAAACATTTGATAATTGCTAGTTCTGATGCAACGGTTTTTAAGTACCCTCCTAATGGAATGAAAAATTCTATTAAAGAAGACTCTCTTCCTCAAAATATTACTGATTGGTATGGGTATTCTAAAATTCTTACAGAGAATATTGCTAATAGATTTTATTATGCTGAAAAATTACCTGTTACTATTATAAGATTTGCTATGGTTTGGGGTGCTGGAGAAATTCTTAGTTTTAATCAATTTTATACAAGTCATTTTATAGATCAAATTTCAAAAGATGTAGATTTAAAAAATAAAACTATTTTTAGAAAATTGAATCATTTATTAAGTGAAGGAAAGGAATTAATTATAGCTTGTGACAAAAATGGAAGACCTTGGAAAAAACATGTAATGGATATAAGAGATATCATACAAGCTTTTGAAAAAGTCATTGGTATAAAAAAGACATTTGGAGAAACTTATCAAATCGCAGGTAAATATCCTTTTACTTGGGATGAAGTTATTCCTTATATAGGTTCAAAAACTAACAAAAACTACTGTAGAGTTGAATTGCCAATTAATCCTACATTTTATGAATTCAATTTAACTAAGTCTTTTAATGACTTTAATTATTTGCCAGAATGGGATGTGAAAATGATGATAGATGATGCAGTAAGATTTTCTGAATCACAGAAAGGGTCAGTAATACCTACAGTGTATAAAACTAATTGATTACTTTTCTTTTCAGAATATTTTTTGTAAATAGAATCACTATCAACAATATTCCTATGATGCTAGGAAAAATAAGTATGTTTAGTAATGCTGTGTAGACAAAGAAAATTGGTAAGCTAAAACTAATTATCAGACTGAATTTGTTAGTTTTGTAATTTTTCCAGGGTAAACATCCTATGAGAAGGCTCACTATTATCCACCCTAGGAAATTACTTAAAGGTATTCCGAAATAATATCCATGATTGTTCCATTCCCAATAATTTAATGGACCTGACATTAAAGGATCTATAAGTAAATCATAAGTGGTAGAAGTAATTGAAAAAAGAATTGGAAAAAAGAATTTATTTAAATGAAGAGAATTTAAAATATCTAAAGAAAAAGTTGTAATAATTATCCATGATGAAATAAGTACTATTGGGACATCAAAAATTTTTATTCCTAGTGTTTCTGTATAGAAATATTCTCCATAAGGGAATCCTGTTTTAACTCCAATTATTTCTGAAATGAATCCTAAAATTCCTGCTAGAAGAAGAAAAATAATAGTCTTTGGATTTTTATTGAATAAACAAATTAATGAAGCAATTAATATGAAAATAGGTGGTGTCCATGAAGTGTTTTTGAACAATTCAGGACTTAATATTTGACTAAGTAAACCTCCGCCAAAAAGTATGAAAAATATTAGAGTTACTAATGAATAAATTATTTTAATGATCATTTCTTATTAATTCTGAAGTTATTTTTGCAGATTTTAATACAGTAGGTGTGCCACCACCAGGGTGAACTGTGCCTCCAACAAAATAGAGACCAGAAAATTGATTACTTTTATTACTAGGTTTTATCAAGGCATTTTTATAACCATGAGAGTTTATTCCATAAAGAGATCCGCCTAATGAATTGTGATTTATTTCAAAATATTTTGGACTTAAAATTTTTTCTACAATTAAATTTTTCTTATTAATAATTATTTTATGTTTTTTTAATTGGTTATATATTTTTGATTTAGCAGTCTCAATTTCTTGATTATTCCATTCAATAATACCTGATGGGGAATTAGCCATTATGAATAAATTCGAACAATTCTTAGGTGCTACAGAATTATCGGAAATATGTGGAGCTGAAATATATATTGTTGGTTCATCAGGAAATATTTTTTCTTTGAAAAGTTGATGAAATTCTTTTTCATAATTTTTTGAAAAGAAAATATTATGATGTGATAGCTGATGGTTTTGGTTATTTAAGCCAGCTAGTATAACAAATCCGGATAATGATAATTCATTTTTTTCATTTTTTTCGGTACTGTCTAATAAATTTCCAGCTTGATTAATATCTCCATTAAAAACTACAATTTCAGCAAAAATATTTTTTTCTTTTGTTTTAACTCCAATTATCTTTTTATTTTTATGAAGAATTTTTATTATTTCAGTTTTTTTTATAATGTTAATTTTTCTTTCTAACATTATTTTTTCTAGTTTTGATACAAGATTATATATACCGCCTTTTATATACCATCCACCAAATGCAAATTCTAAATAAGGAATTATTGAGAATATTCCAGGAGTTGAAAATGGAGATGAGCCTACATAAGTTGGATATCGGTAGTAAATTTGTCTTAATTTGGGATCCTTAAAATAATGATCAATCACCTTATTATAAAATTTCAAAGATTTTATTAGTGGAATAGTTAATAATTCTCCAAAAGAAATTTTAGGAAATTTTGAAATTGGATAATTCAAGAAAGTTTTTTCAGAAATTGAGAAAATTTTTGATCCAAAATCAATAAATTTAAAAAATTTCTCCGGATCATCTTGAGATTTTTTTTCGATTTCATCAGTCATTTTTGATAGTGAAGAACTATATTCAAAGTCTGTCCCATCGGGAAATTTATAATTACATATTGGGTCTAATTTTTTTAATGTTAAGTAATCATGAATATTTAACCCTATATCATGAAATAACTCTTTGAAGAACTGAGGTAAAGTAATTAGAGAGGGACCTAAATCAAAAATGAATCCTTTTTCTTCATGAATTCCAATTTTCCCACCAAGTATTGAATTTTTTTCACAAATAGTAACTTCATACCCAGCATAAGATAGTCTTAATGCTGTAGCTATTCCTCCTAGGCCAGATCCGATAATTATTATTTTTTTCTTTTTTTTATTACTCATTTGATTTCTTATAAGTTCTGTTTTTCCAAGTTACACCATTCCCATATGAAAATTTTATCCATGCTGAAAAACTTAATAATGTAAAGAATATTTCTGGAATTGGATGAAGAAATATTGACCAAATAGGGTGTTTAAACTTTATCGATAAAAGTAATCTTATCAATAAAATTATTATACCTGAAATAAGAGTCAAAAATAATTTTTCATATAGAAATAGAGCAAATGGAATTAATATCACAGGTAAATTGAAGATTAAAATATGTAAAATTTGAAAAAGAAAAAAATTTAAAGGGTTTTTAAATGCTAAAAATGCATTTTTTTCAAATCCTTTCCATATTTCACTCAAAGACTCGTACATCCTTACTTGAATGATGTTCATTCCATTGATACATATTGATTTGTATCCTGATGCTCTCCATTTCCTTGCAAGTAAGGTGTCTTCAAATATTTCCTTTTTTACTAATGAATGTCCTCCTATTTTTTTATAAACATCTTTATTTACTAAAATACATGCCCCATGGGCTAATCCTAAAGAACTTTTATTAGAAAATTTGTTAATTAATGTAGGGTAAAAAGTGAACACAACAAAATTCAATAAAGGCATCATTAGTTTTTCAGAGAAAGATTTCATCTGAATTTTTGGCCATGCTGAAATAAAAGTAAATCCATCTTCAGTTTTTTTCATTAAAGAAGTGATGGAATTAGGTAGTAATTCAGTATCAGCATCAATAAACAATAACCATTTTGATTTTGCAAGTTTTGAAAGTTCAAAACATGCATGATTTTTTCCACTCCATCCTTGAGGTAGAATTTTTCCTCTAATTACTTTGATAATTGAATTTGAGTTGGATAATGCTTTTACAACACTATATGTATTGTCGTCTGAGTTGTCATCGTAAATTATTATTTCTTCTATTCTCTCTGATTGATTTAAACATTTTGAGATACATTTGATGATTTTAGATTCTTCATTCCGTGCAGGTATTAAGATAGAAATTTTTTCATTGGTATCGTTATTTTCTGATTTAACTATATTCCACGTCCAAAAAACTAAAAAACAATTTGCAAAGCTTATAGAACTAATAACAAGTATGAGAATCTGTATGTAATCTATTATCATATTAATTTTGATTAGAGTTGAAAATAATTTTACTAATTTTCTTTGGAGCTTCTTCTATAGGGAGATGCCCAACTTTTTTTAGTTCAATTATTGTGGGGTTTTCCCAAATTTTTTGATAATAATTTAGGCTTTTGAATACGGATTTGAATGTTTTGTCTCCATGAATAATGGTTATGGGGCAACTAATGTTTTCAAGAGCTGTTGTGTTCTCTAATTCTACAAGCATTTTAAGATAATTTAGAGAAACATCAGAATCAATATTTTTAAAAGATGAAGTCATATTAGTTTCCTTTTGTTTTTTACTTGATAAAGATAAATTAGTAATTATTCTTCCAAGAGGGTTTTTAAATGTAGTTTTATATGCATATTCTCCAAAAAATTTATTTGTGAAAATTTTAAAATACCAAGGCGCATATGAAAAAGGATCAATTAAATACATGTTCGACACGTTAATTTTCATGGATTTAGAAACTAATACTGCTAGTAAAGCTCCACTACAATTACCTAAAATTTTCACCGGTTTATTTTCAGATACTTTTAATATTTTCTCTGTGATATGTTCAATTAATTTGGGAAGGTTCCATTCAGATAAAACAGATGATTTTCCATAACCAGGGAGATCTAGATTTATCATTGAGTAATCTTTATGTACTAGATTTTTTAGAGGAAGAAATGTTTGATGAGAGCCTCCCCATCCATGAATTCCAATTAGTATTTGCTTGCCATTTCCATATTTTTCAGCGTAAATCATTTTCTATCCTATCTGCTGTTAACTTTCCACTAATGGTAACCATTGGTAATCCTGTTCCGGGACTCGTGCTCGCTCCAGTAAAATATAGATTTGAAATTTTTGATTTATTTTTTTTTCTGAAAGGGCCAATGTTACTTAAGTTATGTGACAAACCAAAGGCTGAACCTTTAAATAAACCGAATTGAGATTTCCAATCTTGAGGTGTTAAGACTTTTTCATAACATATATCTTCTTGATAAAAATTTATATTATGTTTTCTAAATTTTTCTATTACTAAATTTTTGATTTCAGGCACTGATTTTTCTAGGGTAATATTTGAAGAATGATTTCCAACAATTGGAAGAGGAATTAATACAAATAGTGTTGAATGGTTCTTGGGTGCCAAATCAGGATCTGTAGTAGTAGCAGAACTTGTATAAAAAGGTAATCCTGAGGGAATTATTTTTTTGTAAAATAAATCTTCGAAAGTTTTTTTATAATC
>MDTE01079731.1_pt1 | contig 14332 bp, 15 predicted proteins | sample 811231 | NCBI WGS metagenome assembly MDTE01 (sample SAMN05326651, study PRJNA326480) | marine metagenome | isolation source: seawater | place: Indian Ocean: Red Sea | collected 2010 | reverse complement strand
GTCGGGTGCGCTGGCGAAGAGCGGATGGTTGTAGCACAAGGTCTCGCCCCAATAGGCCAGGGCGAAGTCCGGATCGATACGCTGCGCCGCCTGGAACTCCTCGATCGCTTGCTTCCATCCGAAGCTGTGGAGAATCGCCACACCGCGCAGAAAGTGCTGCTGCGCCTCGGGAGCCCCGGACGTGGGGAAGTCGAGCGAACCGACACTGTCAAACTGCGCGTGGACCGGGCCGGCCAGCGTGAACAACAGGACGATGGCGACAATCAGGCGTGCCATGAGCGACCTCCGTGTACTGAGGGTGGGACGAACCAGGGTGGATCGATTCTACCCGGTTTCTTGGCGACACGGGCGCCTGGCAACGTGAGTCCGTCGGCGGCCAGCCTGTCAGCTGGACGTTCCCAGGGTCGCCGCGAGAAACCGCTCTACCGCGAAGGTCGACAGCTGCCCACACGGGCCACGAAAGAAGAAGTCGCACCCATGCACCCCCCATGGCAGACGCACCACGACGTGCGGCACGTCGGCGCGGATCAGCCGGTCGGAAAGGAACTCGGCATGGAACGGAGACACCAGTTCGTCCCGGGCTCCGCTGACCAGTAGTGTCGGCGGAGTGCGGTGACCGACGTGCGCCAGCGGCGACGCGGCATCGTACTGGGGCCCGTGGGTCGCGGGCGGTCCCCCAAGATACGCCTCGAGAACACCGCTCGAATCGATGATCGAGGGCTTCGCGGGATTGGCAAACCCCCATCGGAGCGCCACCGGTCCATAGAACGACACGACCGCCTTCACTCCCGGATGCTCGAACCGATAGCCGGCAACGAGGGCCAGCTGGCCGCCGGCCGAACGCCCTACCAAAGCGAGCCGATCCCGGTCGAGGCCAAGCTGCTCGGCGTGCGTCTCGAGGTAACCGAGAGCCGCCGAGACGTCGTCGAGCGCCGCTGGGAAGAGAAAGCGGGGCGAGAAGCGGTATGAGATCGCCGCCACCACGTAGCCGCGAGCAGCGAGGTACCGGTTGAGGGCCGGGAACTCCTTGCGGCTCCCGCTCTGCCAGGATCCGCCGTGAATCACCACCACGCCGGGGAGCGGCGGGTGCTCCTCCACCGACCGATATAGATCCAGCGTCAGTTCGACGCCCCCGACCGTGTCGAAGACGTGCTCTCGGACCTGGACCTCGCCAGATTCCACCCCCACGAACAGATCGGGAAGCACGAGCGGCGCCGGCCTAGCTGAAGGCGACGACGGGGACCCGCCGACGGAGGCGAACGAGGTCTCGAGTTCGAGCGAGAGTTGTCGACCCACCGCGAGCGCCCGCACCACTGGGATACAGAGCAGCAACACACCCACGACGCCCAGCGCGGCCCCGGTCAGCGCCAACCGCCGATCGCGCCAGACCGGCCAGCACAACAGTGGCACCAGAACGCTCGACCAGTAGCCGGCCTCGAGCAGCGGCACCGACAATAACCAGACCTGATCGTTCAGTGGCGGCAGGTGCGCGAGGAGCGCGCCGATCACGAGGAGGGCCCCGCCGGTCAGTCGCATCCAGTCGAACACCGAGCGCGCGGTTGGTGATAGCATGCGATCAGCCTGCCCGATGCTCGAACGGTAGCACGAGACCAGCGCCTGCCCGCCGTGGTCATCGATGTCTGATTTCTGCCCCGGCTCCGTGTTCCGGTGTGTCCTCGTGCTGTGGGTCGCGCTGCTGCTGGCACCGCACCCAGGCTTGGCCCGTGCCTCTGAGGCACGGGCAGCATCGAGCGCCAGCGGTCAACCCCAGCCACCCGCCGACGCGGACTTCCTCTTCGGACGGCCACGGACGGTGCTTGGCGTGGCCGGCGGATGGCTAGCCGGCACCGAGAGCGGCGACCTGTTCGAGTTCGTACGCGACGAGCTGACCATCGACGAGGGCGACTTCGACACCGCCACGGTGAGATTCACCATCGGTCGGGCACTCGGGCCACGACTCGACGCACTGGCGGAGGTGGGCGTCAGTCAGGCGAGGGTCCAGTCCGAATACCGCGACTTCGTCGAAGGGGACGACCTTCCGATAACACAAACGTCGGAGTTGCTCCGGGTTCCGGTCCAGGGGACGCTCCGCGCGTGGCTGGTCCCACGCGGAAGAGAGATCGGCCGGTTCGTCTGGGTGCCGAGGCGCGTGGCGCCGTATGTCGGCGCCGGCGGCGGCGGACACTGGTACCGGTTCACCCAGTTTGGCGACTTCGTCGACTTCGTCGACCTCGGCATCTTCAGCGACCGATTCGAGACCGGTGGCTGGGCATGGACCGGACACGTCTTCGGCGGGGTCAGCATTCGGGTGGCCAGGCAGACGTTCCTCAACGTCGAGGCCAGGCAGACCTGGGCGCAAACACCCACGTCGGGCGATTTCGTGGGCTTTGATACCATCGGACTCGGCGGTCTTCGGCTCTCCGGAGGCCTCGAGTTCGTCTTCTGATCCCCGCGGAGGGACCGACATCAGCGTGAGGACGAGATGACTCAGCAACGCCGATTCGGCACGTATGGACTCTTCTGGTGTGGCGCCGGCACCATCCTCGTCACGGCGACGCTCGCCAGCGCGCAGCCGCAGACAACTGGAGCCGCGTCCGATAGGAACTGGCTCCCGTGGATGGGCTGCTGGCAGCTGGTCGAGGAGACCGGTGCCTTGGGCGACGAGGCCGGCGACCCGCGGCGGTTCGCCGACCGCGTGCTGGTCTGCATCGATGCGGCCGGAGAGCCGGCCGCGGTTCAGGCCACCACGATGGCAGACGGATCGCCGGTGCTGGTGGAGACCCTGCACGCCGACGGCGAGCAGCACACCATCGACGAGGAAACCTGTACCGGGTGGCGCCGCAACCGCTGGTCGCGAGACGGCGCCAGGCTGTTCACTCAGGCCGAACTGGTGTGCGAGGGAAGCAGCCGCCGCGTCTCGGGCGTCGGACTCATGGCGGACGAACGCACCTGGCTCGATCTGCAGTTCGTCGACTCCGGAGACCGGGGCGCGGTCACGGTGAGACGCTATCGGAGAGCCAGCGACGCCGCCATTGGCGACGCTGGAGGAGAACCGCTGAGCTCGGATCTGCGTGCACGCGCAGCGACCGCTGCGCGGCTGAACAGCACCTCTCCGCTCTCGATCGACGATGTGATCGAAGCTGGCCAGATTGCAGATCCGGCAGTCGTCGAGGCGCTGCTGGTCGAGAGCGACGCTGAATTCGCGCTCGATGGCCGCTCGTTGGTCCGGCTCGACGACGGTCGTGTGCCACCTACCGTGATCGATCTGATGGTCGCGCTGTCGTTTCCGGAAGCGTTCTCGCTTCAGCGTTCGCGCGGAGGAAGCGGCGGTGGTGGGGCGGGAGGATTTGGCGCCTACGACCCCTACGCCTTCAGCGGGTGGTATCCCTACTACGCGGCGCCGTTCGGCTACTACTACGGCTGGTCGCCGTATAACTCCCTCTACTATCTCGGACCCGCGAGCACCTACGCCGTGGTTCCGGGTGGCGGCGGTATCGGCGCCGGGAGCCGCGTCTACGAGGGGCGAGGCTATACCCGGATCGACCGCCGGCCCGAACCGCCTCCCACGGCCCGTACGGCGCAGCGTCGAGGAGACGGCGGAGGGGGAGGGACCCAGGCCGCGACTCGTGGCGGCAGCGGCGGAAGCTCGGGTGGCCGAGGGGTGTCCTCGGGCGGCTACTCGCGGGGTGGGTCTTCAGGTCGCAGTGCGCGCCCCCGTCAGTAGCGGACCGCCCGATCGCAGACGGCCAGGGGAACTAGGTTCCCCTTAACCGACAAAAACGCGCACCCTCGAACAGTTCCGTAAGCCCCATCAGCGAGCGTGGACCAAGCCCGGTTCGAATCAAGACTCGTAAAGAAAACTACATCAGCTATTTACATCGATTTCATCCGGTGTCGTCCGGTGGACGCGATATTGCTCTCTCTAGCGGTGAACGGACCGGGGACCGCCGACACCCCGACCGCCCGGAGCCCTTGGCGTCGGCGTTCGCTTCAGGGTCGGGGACGAGACAGCCTGGCGGCGCGGCATGACGGCGAACGTCAGTCGCTCGGGCATGTTGGTCTACACCCGCGAGATCGGTGCGCTTCCTCCCCAGCGGCGCACCGATCCCACCCCCGCCGAGCTCGTGATCGAGCTCGGCACACGCAGGGAGCTGAGCCTCGTCCGATGCGAGGCGACAGTGGCTCGTCTCGTACCCACCACCGGCGACGAACTGGCCGCCCTGGCCTTCACCGTCGGTGATTACGTACTGCTGGCCTCGTGAGGCTGGCCTCCCGGCCGCGCCCCTTGCGCCTCGTCTGAATCCCACCTAGCTCCGGAACGCCGATTAGGCCGAACGCTGGACAGACGGCGCCGAACATCGACAGACTGGCAGGGGTGTGTCGTGATCGAGATCACTAACCTCGTCAAATCGTACGACGGCGTCACCGGCGTCGACGGACTATCGCTTCGAGTCGAATCTGGTCAGATTCTCGGGCTGGTGGGCCCCAATGGCGCCGGAAAGACCACCACCCTCCGCTGCCTCGCGGGGATCATCCCTCCAACATCCGGTCGGATCGCCATTGCCGGCTTCGACTTGCGGGACCGGCCGACCGAGGCACGACAGCGTCTCGCCTTCGTCCCGGACGAACCGTATCTCTTCGACCATCTGACGGTGCGCGACCATCTGACGCTCTTCGCGCGACTGTACGGCGTCGACGATGGTCCGGCCCGCGCGGACGCGCTGCTCCGCGACGCCGGCCTCTCGGACCGAGAACTCTCCTTCCCCTCGGAGCTGTCGCGGGGGATGAAGCAGAAGCTCGTCGTCGCGTGCGCGCTGCTGCACGAGCCTGACGTCCTCGTTCTGGACGAGCCGCTGACCGGCCTGGACCCGGCCGCGATGCGTCGGATGAAGCGGACGGTCCGGCAGACGGCCGACGAAGGAGCCGCTGTCATCGTGTCTTCGCACATGCTGCATCTGGTGGAAGAAGTGTGCGACCGGGTGCTGATCGTCAGTCAAGGTCTGGTGGTGCTCGAAGGCACCCTGGCCGAGATCCGAGCCGAGCTGCCAGACGTCGAGGCGGACGCCGATCTGGAAACCCTCTTCCTCAAGGCCACCGGCGCCGACGACGGCTCATGAGCCCACTGCTCTATCTGGCGTGGCGGTCACTCCGCGGGCGCATCGTCGGCTGGATCCGACTGATGAAGCAGCCTCGTTACCTGGTGGGCACCCTGGCCGGCGCCACCTGGATGGGGCTCTTTGCCCTCCGGCCGGTCCTCCAGGTCAACCGCGACGCCGGGTTCGACCAGGTCGAGGGTCTCTCGGCCTGGATACCGGCACTGGAGCTCGCCGGCGCCCTGCTTCTCCTCCTGCTCGTCAGCCTGTGGTGGATCTGGCCCTTCGGCAAGGCGTTGGTGGAGCTCAACGAGACCGAGCTCCACCTACTGCTACCCGCGCCGCTTCGGCGCCGACATGTCATCCAGTACGCCGTCCTGCGCAGCCAGTGGGGGATCCTGTTCGGCGCCACGATGATCGCGTTCTTCTCGTCGGGAGGACGGGTGTCCACGTTCGGCTGGCGCCTGCTGACCATGTGGCTGCTCCTCACGCTGTGGAACCTCCATGCCCGCGGGCGCGGTCTCTGGATGGCCCAGCTGTCCGAGCTCCCATCCACGGCGGCCTGGCGGTGGCGAGCGGGGATCGTCGGCACGGCCGGGCTTCTGCTCGTAACGGCCGTACCGGCGGTCGCGTCGCTGGTCGCGTCGGTGCCGGATCTCCAGGGGGACGTTGCCAACTCGCTGCGAAACGGGCTCTCTCCCGCCTGGTTCGAGGAGCACCATTTCGTACTCTCGGCGCTGCTCGTGCCGTTCCGCTGGCTGTCACGAGCGGTCGTCGGCGGCCTTGGCGCGGAGCTGACGGTCATCGAACGGCTGGGGCTCCTGGCGTGGCCCGCGTTGCTGGTGGTCGCGCACAACGAGTGGGTCGTACGCTCCCAGGCGAGCTTCGAGGACGCCTCCCTGGCCCGTTCACGGCGACTGGCGGCCAGCCAGGAGGCGGGAGCGCGGTTCCTGAAAGTGAGGCGGTCTCAACGCCGGGCGGCGCCATTCCGGCTCCGTCCGCAGGGGCGACCGGAGATCGGCATCGTCTGGAAGAACCTGATGCTGGCGCACCGCACCCGGCTGGTCACGATCGCGACCAGCGCCGTGCTCCTGATAATGACGGCGACCGTCGTCGTCACCTGGGTGGCACTCCCCACCTGGCTGATCGGCGTCCTCGTGGTCGGCGCACTCGTCGGCTTGATCATGACGCCGCTGACCGCGGGTCACCAGTGGCGGAACGACCTGCGGACCGACCTGCTGCGGGCCGAGCTGATCCGCACCTGGCCGGTCGCTGGATGGCGATTGTTCGGTGCGGAAGTGGCTGGCCCGGCCTTGATCGCGAGCCTGTATGCGATGCTGGCGGCCGGCGTCCTGCTGGTAGCTGGTGTCGCGGCCGGCCACCCCGAGGTAGACGACGTCGTGCTCGTGAACGACGCGGCGGCGGCGACCCTGGGCACGACGCCGATCGGGGTCCTGCTGGCGGGCGTGCTCACCCTCGTGCCGCTGGTCGCGACCATCGCCACCTTGTCGGCCACGCTTCAGAACCTGCTGGCGCTCATCTGGCCCAGCTGGGTCCAGCTCGGGCGGCGGCGGTCCGGGTCGGCCGCACACATCGGCCAGGGCCTCATTACCAGCCTGGGACTGATGGTGGCCATGACGGTGGGCCTGCTCCCCGGGGTCCTTCTGAGCGGCGCGGTGATACTCGTCCAGCTACAGCTGCTCGAGATCGCCGTTGGCGCCTGGCAACTCCCACTGCTGGGGCTCCTCTCCACCGCGCCCCTGGCGATCGTCATCGCGGTGCTGATCCGCTTCGGTGGCGTGTTGTGGGATCAGCTCGACCCGTCGGCCGAGCTCCTGAGCACCCCTACATCCGGGCGATAAGCGTGACGCAGGCACGCAGGTCGGTGCCGCCACGCGCCCGTCTCGGCGAAAACCTACGGAGCGAAGCTGGAGCGGGAGCGAATCGCCCAGCGACCGTCGACTCGCGTGATGATGTAGAGCGAATCGAACTGCGAGAGCCGCTGATCGTCTGCCTCGTAGCGACTGAAGATCACGGCGACATGCACTTTGTCCGGGCTCGCCTGCACGACCGTGCGGCGGTCCCAGTCACTGCGCGCCCACCCGGTGCGCTCGGCAAACCGAGTGAAATCGAACTGCGCGACACAGTCGGCGTGGCTCTCGTAGCTCCGGACGGCGCCGCTGGCGAATCGCAGATGGGGGAAGTGGAAGGTTCCGCACATCGCCTCGTCGTCCCTGGCGTTGAACGCGGTCATGAAGTCATCGAGGACCCCCATGGCAGCATTCTCGGCCGCGAACTGAGCACGCACGGGCGCGGCGACAGATAACGCCGCGACCAGTAGGACAGGCAACGCGAGGCGGGCCATCATCGGAGCAGGCCTCCATCCGGTCAGACCGGATTGGCGCGCGCCCAGGCCAGCCCTCTGGCGAGGTCGACGGCGGCCGCCGCCAGCTGCTCGGTCCGCTCGGTGATCTCAGGACCCGGCTGTCCCTCATCGGTGAAGTCCGGTCTCGTGCAATAGACGAACCGCGGGATCACAAGACAGCGAAAGTCGAACATGAGGCTGTTGGCGAAGCTGATCGGCGACATGTAGCTGGCCTTGCCCCCCGCGGCGCACAGAAACCCGACCGGCTTGTCCTTCCAGCCCGAGCCGGTGAGCTCCATGGCGTTCTTGGCCACGGCGTTGAGGTCGTAGTTGTAGACCGGCGCCGACACGAGGATGGCGTCGGCCGCGTCGATCTTGCCGGTGAGCAGCTGCACGTTGGGGTGGTCGAACGAACCCTGAGTGCCACAGAGCGGCAATTCATGCTCGCCCAGATCGATCAGCTCCACGCCAACCCCTCGCCCACGCAGGTAGGACTCGGCGGACAGCGCCAGCTTGTGTGAGCGGCTCTGCGGATTCAACGAGCAGCTGAGGATCACGACCGACGGCAGCGTCGCGGGTTGAGTGATCATGGCCCGCGGATTATAAACCCGTGGCACAGCCGACATCCCTCCGGAGTCCGGACGCTATAATCGGGCCACCCACGGCATCACGACCCAGGAGGCCGCACCGACGATGTTCGGCGCCAGCTGCTGCTCGGCACCGTTGACCGGAAACCGCTGGACGACGACGCCCGCCTCGCCTGGCGCCTCCCGCACGAGCGTCCCGTCGCGCACGACCCGAACCACGGTACCGGCCACCGCCTGGGGTCCGGTGGATCGCTCGAAGTCAAGGAGCCACTCCCCCAGATAGGCGTCGCTCGCTTGAACACCGAGCGCTCCCACCGACAGTGACCAGATCCAGACGAGACTGACAACGGCCCACGCGTGCAGCAGTCTCGACATACTTATTGGTCGCCGCTCCTGGAAAAATGGCTCAGGGTCGACGCCCCATGGACCTACACGACGCGTTCGGCCCGGAGGTCGGCGATCTCCTCGGACGAGTACCCCAGCTCCGCAAGCACCTCGTCGGTGTGCTCGCCCAGCTGAGGCGCGCGCTGAGCAATACCTGGTTGGCTGGCTGACATCGAAAACGGCGTATCGGACACCGGTACCGGGCGTGTCGCCCCGGGATAGTCGACCGCCTTCAGAAACTCGACCGCCTGGATGTGTGGATCGTCGAGCGCCTGCTGGGGCGAATAGACGGGCCCGGCCGGGATTCTCGCCCGCTCGAGCGCGTCGAGCGCCTCGGCCGAAGTCCGTTCGGCACACCAGGCAGCCATCCGTTCGCTGATCGCGGCGCCATGGTCGCCACGTGACATGTCGTCGGCGAACCGGGGGTCTTCGAGCCAGTGCGGCTCGTCCATCAGGTTCACCCAGCGCTCGAAGAGCGGCTGGCCGATGGTCTGGATCAGGATCCACCCGTCCCTGGTCTGATGCGTGTCGGATGGCGCCGATACCTGGCTCCGGTTCAACGACGCTACCCGGTTCGGGGCGTGTACCGCCTGCTCGATCAGGGTCGGGTTGGCGATGGTCAGGGCCGAGGCCAGCAGCGATCCCTGCACCTGCTGTCCCTGACCAGTCTGCTGCCGCGCGACCACCGCCGCGAGCGTCCCGACCGTCGCGCTCAGCGCGGTGGTGAAGTCGACCCACGGGACGTAGCTCTTGGTGGGTTGACCCGGCTCCCCGGACAGATACATCGAGCCGGACATCGCCTGGCCGATACCGTCGAAGCCGACCTTCTCCGAGTAGGGTCCGCCATTGCCGAAGGCTGACACGGTGGTCAGGATGATGTCCGGCTTCACCGCCGTCAGCGAGGCATAGCCGAGCGCCATCGCCTCGAGCGCGGCGTCGGGCAGGTTTGCCACCACGATATCCGCGGTGGCCACCAGCTTCTGGACCACCACTCGCCCCGCCGGCTTCATCGGGTTGAGGGTGAGTCCCCGCTTGTTCCGATTCACCTGTGCATACATCGCGCCATCCCCGGCGTCGTTCACCGGCACGAGAAAACGATCCTCGCTCCCACGCACCTTCTCGACCCGGATCACGTCCGCGCCGAGATCGCCGAGCAACGCCGCACAGTAGGGACCCGCGATATACCGACCGAAGTCGAGTACGCGGATGCCGTCAAGCACGCCAGCCATCACTGCTCCTCACGCCGAAAGTCGGCAATCTGAATCTCATGTCCGTAGTCCGCATAATCGCCGTCGGTCCGAGCTTGACGGAACGCGCCCCAATTCACGCTCCGGTAACGCGGTCGCTGCTCGCCGATGACCAGCGGCAACACGTTCGCCTCGTACGCCGGATTGAAGAAGAACGGCAGGCTGTAGCGGGGTCGGTCGGTGACGGGCCGCACCCGGTGGACGGCCGCCCGGTAGCGATCGTTGGACCAGATCCGAAGCATGTCTCCGACGTTGACCACCAGCGCGCCGTGGATCGGCGTCACCTCGACCCATCGCTCTCCCACCTGCACCTGCAGCCCGCCCACGTCATCCTGCAACAGGATCGTCAGGGCGCCGGCATCGCTGTGGTGGTGTAACGCCATGTCGCCAAGGGGCGTCACCGCGGCGGCGCTGCCCGGATCAAGCGGGTCGTCCAGCGGATAGTAGTTCAGTCTGGCGAAGGCGGTATGCCTCGGTGTGAAGTGGGCTCGCAGCGGGTCGCCGTCGAGGCCGAGGCCGAGCGCGAGCAGCTCGAGCAGGCGGAAGGCGACCCGCTCACACTCGGTCAGATACTCCAGGAGCGTGGGCCGGAGCGCCGGATGCGCGGATGGCCACTGATTGGCTCCGTCGACGTCCGCTCGGTTGTCCGGATGATCGTCCGGCAGATCCTGACGGGGAGGACGAGCGAAGTCGAAGACCTCCTTGAGGTCGCGACGGTTCTTCGTCAGCTCGCGATCGTAGTAACCGCGGGGATTCGTCTTGGTCCGCGCCACCTCCTGTTTGGCGGCGACCGGCAGTGCGAAGAACCGTCGTGTCTCGCCCCAGACCCTTGCCACGAGCTCCTCGGGCACGCCGTGTCCGACGACCTGGAAGAACCCGTAGTCGCGCGCGCCCGCGGCAACGGCCTCGACGAGGTCTCGGGTCGCTCGGGATGAATCGACGGACAGATCGACAACGGGAACGGTCGTGGTCACGGAGGGACCATTATCCGCCGTGAGCCGGCGTCGAGTCCGCCGGAGGGGTGGATGATCCCGGTCTCAGAGCGACCCGAGGAAGGCGAGCAGCGCCGCTCGTGAGCTGGGGTCGAGACCATCGTAGGCGGCGCGGGCCCCGGCGGCCTCGGCCGCGTGCGCCTCGATAGCATCGGACACGGTCGCCGCGCGTCCGTCATGGAGAAGTGGCCGACGGAATCGCAGCCCCCAGAGCGCCGGGGTCCGTACCTCGTTCGGTGCCGCCGGCGCCTGCCCTATGCCGTCACCCGTGCCGACATCGTGCAGCAACAGATCGGAATAGAGCGGCACGGGGCGCTGATGAAACAGCGGATTGCTACTGGCACCGGTCTGCAGCATCGGCACATGACAGGTATCGCAGCCGACGTCGTCGAAGACCTGTTGTCCCATCAACACCTGATCGTCGACGGGACCGCGCGCGATCGGCGCCAGGAACTGCATGAACGAAGCGAAGTTATCGATGCCCCGACGTCCGGTGCCAGGCTCGGGAGCATCCTCCGGGTCCGGAAGCGGGTCGCACAGCCGCATCAACTCGGGCGGGATGCCGTGCGACTGTTCCTCGGGGAACAGGTCGCTCGTGATGCCCATCTCGTTTCGATAGGCGTCGGCGCCGAACGCGATCAGGGTCGCGTGCTGGCTCTTCCAACCGAACCGCCCCACACGGACCTCTCCGGTGGCGAGATCCTCCACCAGACCCGCTCTCCCGCTGACACCATCGCGGTCGAGATCGAGCGGATCCGCCAGCGCGATCAGCGTGTCGTCGGGAATCGCCTCGACCAGGCCGGCGCCAAACAGCGGTATCGGCACCCTCCGAGCGATGACGTTGGCCTCGGGCGGAATCCGTATCTGGCAGCCATGGGTCGGGATCGAAAACAGCTGAAAGAGCGATCCGGAGGCCGGATCGATATCCCGGTAGACCCCCTCGGCGTCGACCACCCCGGCGCGAAGCTCGGCCACGGGCGAGATGCCGCCCACCGCCGGCACGTTGTGACAACCACCGCAGCTCGTGCCGTTGAAGGCCGGCCCGAGCCCCTCCTCCACCTCCTCGACCTCCAGGAAGTCGTCCTGCCCCATGCTGAAGAGCTCGAACTCGACCGGTGTGAGTCCGGGAAGCGGGTCGCCCGGGGCCGGCGGTGACTGGGCGGCCAGCGCCCCGGCCAGCACACCGGCGAAGACGAGCGACACGAGGAGCGAAGGGAGATGGCGCCGCATCATCGTGCCCGGGGCGTCACCACGATCTCGCCCGTCATGAAGTGGTGGCCGGCGCCGCAGAGCTTCGAGCACTCGAACCGGTAGGTGCCGGGCGTCTCTGCCTCGAACTCGACCACGGCTTCGCCATGCCGTCGCTTGGGGATGATGACGTTGGGACCATCCGCCAGCCGGAACCCATGGTCGGTATCCTCGCTTCGCAGGTGAATCTCCACGGTCGTCCCGACCTCGACCTCGATCTTCGACGGCGTGAACGTGAACCGCTCGGCGATGATCTCGACCACCTCGCGTGTCTGGGCGCCGAGCGATGCCGATGCGGCCACCAGGAGCAGCGTCAGAATGATGCGTCGGGTGTGAACGGATTGAATCATCTGTATTCTCAGAACCACCAGCCGAGACCGACGTTGAACGAGTTCGGCTCGTCGATGACGGCACTCTGGTTATTCACCACCGAATAGTCCAGCTTCACCACGACATCCGGGTCCGGGTAGTAGGACAGGCCAAACACCCAGGCGTCACGGTCGAACTGCGGCAGCGGCGTGAACCCGCTCGGCATCTTGTACTGCGTATCGAAGTTCTCGTAGCGCACGAATACCGCCGCCTCGCGGGGCGCCGGGAGCGGCGACACGAAGTAGGAGGCCTCGAGATAGAAGCCACGAATCTGACGCGCCACATTCGGACCGACACCAATCGTGCGCTGCAGCGTCTGGTTCAGCTCACCCATGCCATCGAGCCAGACGTGCGCGTACTGCGCCCGGGTCTCGAGCTCTCCGACCCGATAGCGGGCGTCGACCTCGCCCAGGGTGACCTGGCTCTGGACGCGGGGAAAGTTGAACCCGGTCTTGGCCCGCCAGAAGCTCGCCCCGGCCCAGAGACCCGGAATGCCGACGTACTCGATGCGGCCGGTGGTGGCGACGTTGCGAACGTTGGACTGAAAGCCTTTCTGACGGCCGCCACGGAGCCCCTCTTCGGCATCGAATCCCGACGCGTCGAGCGGCGCCATGACGTAGGTGCGATAGCGAAAGCCTTGCCCGAGCTCCCCGTAGATGCCGGCCCCCGCCTCGAACCAGGTGCTCGGAACGATGACCGTGTCGACAAAAGGCCGCTCCACGCCGTGATACACCGGAGGCTCGTGCCGCTCGTTGATGATGCCCACAGGCACCAACAGCATCCCGGCGCGGAAGTTCAGCTCCCGTGAGACGAGGAAATCGATGAAGGCCTGCTCGAGCTCCAGCTCACCCGCCTCCTCGAGTCCCTCGACGAAGGCGTGCTCCAGTTCCAGCTCAGACACGAACCGCACACGCTCCGAGAAGCTGTGGGTAAACAGCAGGACGAACCGATGGAAGTCAATCTGCGCGTCTTCCCCCTGCCGGTTGTTGAAGTGAAAGTCCATGTAACCGGAGATGCCGCCGAAGATCGACGTCGATCCGGAGTCTCCGGCCGTGGACGCCGGCTGGGCCGACTGCGCCGCCCGCAGGGCGTCGAGACGTCCGGCCCGCGACGGGCGCGTCGTCAGTCGCGACCGCTCCAGTCGCCGGACGAGCCCCGGGGTGTCCTCGTGCCACCGGAGGCGTGGGGTCAATTGCCAGCCGCCCTCGGCCCATTCGGTCAACCGGCCAAACACGGCCGATGAGACGGGAGCCGCGCTCTCGGCATGACCGAGAGAGGCCGAGACGAGCCACGCTGCGAGGCAACATGCCCACCGGCGACGGCCGTTTCTAGTAATCACGATTCACGACTTCCAGACGAGAGAACCATAATTTCGATATATCAAAACCTGAAGTTGGAATGATGTCAACATCCGGATAGGCCAGTCGACCGAACGGCGTCCTGTTCGGGTGGGGCAAACTGGGGCTACAGCCCTGCCGCATTCGACGGAGCGACGATGCCGACGCTTCCGAATACCCTCAGTCGACCGCGCCTCCGCTGGCTCGGAACAGCGGTACTTCTGCTCACCGTCGGGCTCGTCGCCGCGCCCGCTGGCGCCCAGAGTCTCGTCGAGGCGGCCCGACGCGCCAAGGAAGCCCGAGACCGACCGGGCCCACCGATGGCGATACGCAGCGGGACGAGCACGGCCAGCACGACGAGCGGCTCGGCTACATGGTGGTCCGCGATCCAGGCGCGGTCGAACCCGCTGACCAGCACGACACCGATGATCCAGAGCAGCAGGATCAATGTGATCGCGTCGATGCCGCGGCTCGTGAACGCCAGCGCCCGCACGACGAGCGGGTGTTGGCCGAGCCAGGACGGTTCGCGTGGCATGTCCATCGCCTCAGGCGTGCTCGCGCGCCAGGGTCTCGTTCAGCTCGATGCCGAACCCCGGTCCGTCGGGCACGGCGATGGTCCCGTCGATGAAGCGTTCCGGAGGATCGACCAGCTCGCCACGCCAGGCCACCTCGCCCCACTGGTACTCGAGGCTGTCGAAGTTGCTCATGGC
>MDTE01202593.1_pt1 | contig 14334 bp, 16 predicted proteins | sample 811231 | NCBI WGS metagenome assembly MDTE01 (sample SAMN05326651, study PRJNA326480) | marine metagenome | isolation source: seawater | place: Indian Ocean: Red Sea | collected 2010 | reverse complement strand
CTGGCTCGGACACGACGGTCAAGTGTACAAGGACGAGGCCGCAGTCCGTGGGGCGGAGGACTTCAAGAGTTACTCGGATCCGCAGCAAGCCAGCTGGAAGGCAAAAGGTAAATGGGACAAGGCCCACCCTGCCAATCTGGAGAATTCATTCGCTACATACGACCCGCAATCCGGAATGTATTGGGTATTTGTCGAAAGTTCGGAGAGTCCCGTAAATAAGAGAAAACCTACGGAGGGTCCGATCAATCTTTCCGCAATTACCAAACCCGTTGACGGCCCGACAAGTTTTAATGCAATCACCAAGCCTGTTAACGGCCCGACAAGTTTTAGCGCAGTTACCATGCCCGCAAGCGGACCAACCAGCCTGTCAGCCGTTCAACCACCTCCAGGAGCAGGTCCGACCAACCTTTCCGCAATTACCATGCCCGCTAACGGACCGACTGGGTTATCAGCAACCCAGCAGTTCTTCCCACCAACCGGTGGACCGACTGGGTTATCAGCAACCCAGCAATTTTTTGGACCAGCCAACGGACCAACTAACTTATCCGCCGTTCAACCATTCAACGTCCCGTTCCCCGCTCTACACCCGCTTGTCCCCGGATCTCCAAGCTGGCAGGGGGATAGGATTTACTTTACTCAACTGAACTGGCCTACAAACGCCAACAATTTCGGATACCAGAGTTTCACGAATGTCAGCACCCCCACATCCCTTTCCGGATTGCCTGGAACCGCGCAATCTGGAAGCACTTGCAACACACCTATGACAATGTACTTCCCCGGTGGCGGGAGTAGGCACTTCCTTCGAAGCAACTCGGTATGTAGTTTCTACCAACACTGGATACGCATGACATATGCGGGACTTAGAAATTTAGACACGTTTATTTCGTCGTGGAACTGGAATGAGGGGACTGGCAACCCAAGCTGGCACTTCCAAGAGGTTAACGCCTCGACAGGGGGGGTTTGGGATGTCTGGGTAGCTGCGGGCTCAAACGGAATATACAAGATATGCAAGCGTCTCGGATCCGCGAGCAACCCATTCACCTATTCTAAGGCGGGTGCTGCTGCGGGTAACCCAATGGGCGGGGAGTACGTTCTCGACGGAGGAAGCACCAGAGCCTATCTGAGCCTTGGCGCGGGGATACACAACTTTACGTCGGGTGAAAACCGATATTTCGATCAAAACAGTACCAGCGTCAGCGGTTACTACACACTTCCAGTATGAGCGATATACCAGCATCCATAGTTCTAACTAAGAACGACGTAAACCTGGACATCTGCGAGGGGACCTACAACTTCGATACCACCTCGCGAGAGTGGGTTCACGAATCCGACCCTAAGTGCCGCTTGGGTAGGTATATAAATTTTGATACGGGAGAGTATCGATGGAGAGCCTACCACTGGACGGACTCCACCCAACCGCAGCCAGAGGGTGCGACTTTGATGGCTCAGTTCAGCCTCCCACCCACAATCGTAACTTATCAAGACCGCTACCGAACGGATAGCCTACTTGGCCAGATTTGGGGGCCGACAACTCCACCTCTGCACGACTGTTCATCTCCCGGAACCCCTTGCAGTTTCAGCTATGTCCCGGGACACCACGGCGGAACAAATTCGATTTGCGCGGATACGCCGTTTCCAGGTGAGAATGATTGCGAACATCCAGATGGTGGTTCCCGAGCCATAGCGCATTTTGCAAAAGAACATTCAACTTTCTGGGGGGAGGAGCCAACTGGCTCGACCGACCCCAACTGGTCTTATGTTCATGAATATGAGTTTGATGATCCAGGAAACCCAAGCACCCCGACGGGGGAGACCTGGAACTGGAATAATCAATCGGGTATAGGGGTGTGGCAGGAGTCTGCCCTAAACTTATATGTTTTGGACGAAAATGCAGGGATCACAAGTGACGTAGGGGGGAAGACCATACCCTACCGCCCAGCTACGATAAACGACGGGAAGATCGGGGACACGTTTTACCAACATTGGATCGGTGGACATCACTGGGAGAAAGACACGGTAAATACTAAAGCTGCGATATCTAGCGGCGCGACACCTGGGACAGCCCCCGTATTCTTCGCTACTGGCTCGGGTGGTTCGGTGCTTATGGAGGAGCTTAATAATGGATCCTCCATACACCTCTCCAACGATATATGCCTGCTCCTTCGAAACTATTATGGTCAAGGTGTTGACTACTATAATTTTATAGGTACAAAGAACAGCGGGTGGGAATTCTATCGCTGCTGGATGGGTGCTACCTACTCTTTCTTTTCAGACGATAACGCCGGTACAAGCCCAGAAATCCTTGAAGTTAAGGTAATAACCAACGACCCTTACTATAAAGCGTGGGTTGAATCGTCAGGGCAGGGGCCGTGTGCGGGAACCGGTTGGTTTAAAGAACTCGGCCTTGACGCCAGTTCAAGTATGTACGATCTCAGCCCGCTAGAGGGGGATTGGACGAATTCGGGAATTAGTCTGGCACTACCAGCATCAAGCCCGCCATCCGCAGGTCCGACCGATTTGCAGGGTGATCAAAGTGGAGGAGGCTCGGGAGGAGGCTCGGGAGGAGGCTCGGGAGGAGGCTCGGGAGGAGGCACAATAGCTCCAACGGCGGGGCCAACCGATCTATCAGGCACCCAAATAATTAATGTTCCAACCACCGGACCGACGGATCTTTCGGCTACTCAAATAATTAATGTTCCAACCACCGGACCGACGGATCTTTCGGCTACTCAAGCACCGCCTACTTTCACAGGAAATACACTATCATCCAAGTATCTCGGCTATGTAATCGACGAGCGCACCAATTCTCTATCCGGCCCGTTTGATCATGAATCGATCACAGCGGTTGCGACCCGAGACAATTCGGCAGAGATGTATGCGGTCACCGAGGACAAGAGCGTCAAGAAGACCGATCTTCTGGATTTTAACGAAGCCGTATTCCCAAAAGTCGCCGACCCATTTGGGGATGTAACCGTCCCATTTGACACGACCACTGAAAAGGGTGTAGTCTGCTCGAAGACCGGTGAAGGATTTTTATATCGCGGGAAGTACATGTCCGCACCATTCGAAGAGCCCGTTGACGGGCCGGGCACGGTTAATAACCCACTATTCTTTGCAAACTCCTACCTATCCATAGCTGAAACCAACTGGCTACACCTTGGAGACGAGCACAACGAGAAGCAGCTCTACCGGATCGATCTGTCGTTCCGTAAGAACTCAGTCGGTTACCTGTGGCTCTATGCCAAGGGCGAGGAAGAGCTGATCAAAGGTCAGTACAAGGGCCCGATCAAAGAGCACATGAAAGTCTTTACCAATTTGCGAGGCCGGAGCTTTCAGCTACAGATGATCATTGCGACCCACCATGACCATCCCTGGGCGCTCAGGGAAATGGCGGTAGGGCACAACTACGGCAAGTCGTTCTGATCGAACGGATATACCTCCCGATCCTCATCCTTGCAGAACGGGTGGAATTTGATCTTCCCATGCTCAAGGATCCGTTCCGGATCATCGATCGTGCGCTGTAAATCTTCCTTCATGAGCGCTAGGCTGCTTATCAGGTCTTCCACGCTCTCACCGACAAGATCGGGCTTTTCCGAATGAGCCGAGATCTCCCCGTCATCATTGTAGAAGACTTCATACAGCCCGTACTCTTCTCCCTTCTTGATCACTCTGTAGTTCCACATATCAAGCTACCCACAAGTTCTTAACTTTGTCATCCACGATGGCGTCAGCGTATGACTCGTTAGTTGTACTTGCATCGGCGTGTCTTAAGAATTTCTGACTGATGTACAAACTCTCCGTGCTCGCGACATACGACCCGAACAATTTTCTTAGCTCGTGCAACGGGCTGGCTCGTTCCCATCCGATCTCACGCAAGACCTTGAGCGTTGCATCAAAAGCCGGTCGGCCTTTGTCAGCACGATCCTTGATCAAATAATCATCGCCCGACGCTTTATTCAAAATCGCTTTGGCTACCGATTTGGATCCCATGGTCAGACCTTCGTGACCACCCTTGGGTTTGAAATCGAGTTCGGCCACCACATTTATTCGAGCCTTGTCACCCGAGAGATCGAACCACGATCTGCGCATGTGCAGAATCTCGGTTCGTCTCAGCCCGAAATGTAGGGCGATACCGATCAGCGTATGCACATCACCTTCGGTCGTGGGCCAAAGGTCGAAGGTCTTTTGTATTAGGTCTCTGGGTGGAAGTCTGTACAACTTCTTCATACCTTTGAAGAATTCCTGAGACTTGATCACTTCCACAAAATCCATGTCGAAAGCATCGAAAAGTGCGGGTCGACTGAACAAGGCCTTGAGCTGTCGAATGTTCGAGTTGAGCGTCCTCTTCCTGGACTGTATCAAACCCTCGTCCTTTATGTCTTTAAGGCTGTCGGTTTTAAACTTTCGGATGGTAGCGTCGGTAATATTTCCTAAGTCGAAATCATTAACGTTTTCCTTTCCTGTAACGAACCGGGCGAATTTGCGGAGGTTGTCCAAGTAAGATTTCAGCGTCGTCTTAGACATGCCGGAACTGATACGGCTGTCCTCCAAAACCTGAACAACATCAGAGACCGTCGGACTCGGAACCTTATTCTTTGCGAACTGCTTTTTCTGGAACATGTCCAGAACTTCTTGCATCGGGTAGAGCATCGCGTGCCCCCTAATCGTGTCGGCTAATTCGAGAGCCTCCTTCCTATCCAACCCGAGGGGGAAATATCGAACTTTACCCCCCATTTTGGTCTTGTAAGTCCAGGTCCCCCCGGCACGGCGTTGATATATGCGGGTACCCTTTGCTGAAACAGCTTTCTGTGTACCCAATTTGTGACTACTGGTGTGTGATTTCATAGCCATACGTGTAGTGTTTTTTTTCATAGAGTCCAGTGTTTATGCGGGCAAGCACTGTAACTAGTGGCTAATGAAAAAATTTTGAATCCAGCGCGTCTACCAATTCCGCCATCCGGGCAAAGTGTTGAACATTAACCACTTGACAGCACTGCCAAGCAATGTTATACATAAAATATGGGTCTTGTGTATCCCATTTGTGACTAGTGGTAAAGGAAAAATGATTATGAGAGAGTGGTTGGAGAAACAAAAAAAGCAGGAGAAATCCATGCTTGATGCGGTGGGAATTCAATGCCGGCAAGTAGCTGATGAGCTAGTGCCCCAAGTCAGGTTGTGCGCCTTGGAAAATGACATGTGCGCGGACATCTGGGTTAAGGTGCATTTCGAGTTCGAGGATGACAAAACGGAGATCTGGTCAGAGGGGGCTGTGGAGTTCCCGCCAAAGCAATCGGTTTCCGAATGCTTCGCGTTGGGGTACCCAAAAGACGATGACCGAGAATCCGGAGATTCTGGAGAGTCTGGGGCTGACTCCTGAGGAGGTCAGGGCAGCTTTCGGGCTAGCCCCTCCGCGAGAAAGCTCAAAGAAAAAAGGATACCTCTTTAGGCACGATCAAGTGCGCATGAACAAGCGCATGAGGGATTGGGAGTATATGATCTATTCGCGGTACATCTCGGGAATGCACCCGAAGATCATTGCGGGTTGCCTGGGAGTGTCGGAAGAAACCGTGAGGGTCAGATTGCGAAAGTCCGGATTCTTCGACAAAGACTTCAGGTCTTGAACACTTCCCAATTGTCCTTGAACCGAGCGTACCTAGACTTCGAGTTCGGGTTGTTCGGATAGAACCACATGCTCACCGAGCCCTCGAGCTCGAGGCATGGAACGAAGTACCAGTTTTTGGTCGGCGCGATGTAACATGCGACAACATCGACTTTCGTGCAGTCGATCGGAGTTTTTGAATTATTTCCGGTCGCCGCGATTATTTTGTACCGGTCTTGGTACTCACCTTGGGTTTTATTGTTGACCGAGGTTCCTTTACATTGAACGCGATAAATAGTGCCGGCAGAGTTTACGATATGGCAATCGATGGGGAGATCGTCCCCCGCCGGTATGAGTACGTCCAACCCCCGGTCGAGCGCTTGGGCGAAGAAATTGTACTCCCAAGCCGTGCCGGCCGTTTTATTAGCAGATTTTCCAGCCATATTGTAACTTCTCAGATCTTGAAACCCAGTCGAATCCTTTGGACTCCATGTGCCTCAACCCCCAGCCCAACTTCTTCGGGCTGACCTCTTTTAGCAGTACGCGATTATTTTCGTTCGCGGAGAGAACAACCATGAGTTCGGAACATGTTCCTTCCCAACAGTCCTCTTTCAAAGTCTTACGGAACATGGACAGAAGCTCGATCATGTGACTATACCTGCTGTCAGCCTTGGCCTTCTCCTCAAGATCTTCGTTCACATAAGCCTTCACTCCGAATCGAACCTCGTGCATGTCAGGGGGTGGGTCATGGGCCAAAAGCCAAGCGGCGAAGGCCGGGAGCTCTTTGATAAGTATGCCCTTCGTTCCCTGAGTAAATGGATAGCCGTCGTTACATTTGAATACCATGAGCTTGTCTTTGATACTCATGTCAAGATCGGGTAGTAGCCTCATGGACACGGGGTCATCGTTCAAGGTGCAGCTGATCCGCCCTCTCCAGTAGGCACGACCGGACTTCACATACTTGCCCTTGATCAGAAAAGTGTCATTCGCAATATGTTCCTTAAGCCGAGCGGTAAATGCCGTGTGCATCGCGGTAGATGCAGTCGGAGCTTCATCGTCCACAAGCCAAGCCCCGAACTCGAACAGGTAATCAGTCCAGTCATCCTTACCGGTCAGATATTCGGATGCTTTGATCCCTCCACCGAACAAGCCCCCGAAGATCGTAGTGTTATAAAGCGTCTTCCCGCAATTCGGAGGACCGACCAGAAAGTGAGCGTGTCCACGGCGGGGCTTTCCGGCCAGTGCATTCTTGTATGCATAATTCAACCAAGCCAGTTCGTAAGGCAGCTGCTCCTCTCCGAGCATATGCTCCATCCATTCGGCGATGGTTGGAAAGTGCTCACCCCATTCACCCGCTTCGTCGGCCGGGGTCAAAGGCTTGATCCGAGCGGTGTTGAAATACTTACTATGTTCGTGGGTCACGATGCGAGATTTCGTAAAGCAGAAGGGGATACCTGCCGCGATCCGTTTGCTCGTGTTGATCATGTGCAGAGCCCGTCGAGCCTCGCTCACATTCTCATGCCGACCGGGTCTAGCCGACAGATCGTGCCGGCATTGAAGATCGAGCAGAGCGTCATCCTTTGAGTTTACAAAGAAGTCACCCGACCCGTCCTCGATGAAGTAGTTCTTTCCATCAGTCCAGTAGCTCGCCACGGCCTCGCCAATCCGTCCGACCTCATACTGTCTGACGAATCCCGGGCTAAGAATCTCAGCCCATGTATAGAATCCCTTGGGCATGTTGAATACTTGCATGCCCGTGTCCCTGACGATGGCGGCGTTTGCTGTCTGATGCTGTCCGCCCGGATCCCAATAGGTTGGTCCACGGCTCCCTTCCACAAACTCGCCCGGCCATTTGTGCTCAGGCCAGACCTTCTTAACCTCCTCGAAGACCACGTCCAATGGGATCTCCGGACCTTGCCCGCGAAAGTCAGCAGATTTGGAAGTCTCGAATTGCCAGTAGTGTAGTTCGCTCGAGGCGATCCGAGCCTTGGGTTTGACCGCTCTCCACGAGTGCCCGTGCAGGAGGTAGTGTTGTTTGACGAAGTTCGGGAGGTCAAATCCGCGCGCTATCGCATCTCTGCCCTCAAGTTTAAGCTCCTTGGCCAAACGTCGAAGGAATCGCTCGTTGGATTTCGAGCCGTGCATGTAGATCGGCGATTCGAAAAACCAAACGGCATGGATACCCCCATTGTAACTCCGGCTGATGTAATTAACGGGGTACTCGTGGTCCAAAAGTCTGCGAACGATGTCCTCGAATTCCTCATCCTTGAAAGTGGCGTCCCAATCAACGCAGACCCCGTGCAGGTAGCGCATCGGGTTTCCATCCTCCCCGCTGGTATTGACCCGCCGGTTAGGATCGACGCCTTCAGCCGTGCTGTAGGCTAGATACTTGGTATTGGGCTGGGCGGCCCACTGCTTGTACTCGCTCTTGTTTCTAAATTTGGGAAGCTCGAACTTGAGCTTCCAAGGTTTTGTTTTACTGACCTGAGAGGCACTCAGGTTGGGGATGCTGAACAGCTCCATAATATAATATCTCCTCCATCACACGATTTACGACCAGCTCGAGATCGGTCTCATAGCAGCTGATGTTTTGTATTTCCCTGTCGATCAGTTCGGCATCCAAGCCTTGCTCGGATACGTGGGTGTCGACCATGCCCATTTCTTGCCCCGCCCGGACAACTCTTACTATCACCCCGCCGTTCCCACGGATCATCTCAGCCTCGTTGGGAAATCGTACATCATCAATGATGACCTTCTCGGCATCTTTGATTCGATGCTCCAATGCGCGTACCCACACATCATCCACGATGAGATTCCTTCCAAACTCCGTACCCAAAAGCTGGAGCATTTCACGAGGGCTCTTCCCAAAGCGCTCGATCTTTTTCTCCTTCAACTCCGGATCCCAAATCTCCTCCTCGGTAAGCCCCATTGCCATGAGCATGTCTTTTATCGGGGTTGCAAAGCTCGCCTTTGAGAATTTGAAATTCTTAACGATCAAATCAGCGACGGTGCTCTTCCCGCACCCCTTCTTTCCACAAAGTCCGATAATCATTTCGTATACTCCCTGGTTATCATGGCCTCGGCTTCCAGCGGGACTTCCTTCATCCACTCCGGACCTTGGCTCATGAGTTTTTCAATTGCAGACTTGGACTCTTCCGCATAAGCCTCATCGACTTGGACGATGACCTCGTCGTGGACATGCAGAACGACCTTAAACCCGGCGGATTCGATCTTTAGGAGCATGTGTCCGAAGCAATCCCTTGCCAGTCCTTGAATCCAATTCTGAAATATGTTAGCCCCATACATCTTGACGCGACGAATGCTCCCTTTTTGCGTGGCGCAGGTAACACCGTCCGGTTCATGCCGGCATCGGAAATATCTCAATGCTCGCCCGCTCTCGATCTCAATCGCATAGTCTCCGCCTTCACCAGCGACCTCCTTCAGTTCGCGATCAAGCACCTTCCACAAGTTCGTAATATTCGGGTTTTTGTCTCGGAAATCGGATACTTGGATAAAGGCGTTGACCCAGAGCCGACGGTCTTCGGTCGAGAGGGTAGGGTACATAGTCGCCTTGCCGGGCTGATAAGCCTTGGCAAATTCCAAAAATCGGAGCTCATCGTTCCGGCTGAAATCGTTGTCCAAGATATGTTGCTGCCCGTATTGCTTGACCGTTTCGGAAAACTTGAACCATCCCGATCCGTAACCAAGCTGAAGGACACGAACCTTGGCTAGCATGTACAGCTCAGGATCCTCGTCCTTGAGCTTGCCACCGGTCCAGCCCATGGTCTGTCTCGCGTGAGCTTCATACACGCTCATGCCCGAACGGATCATGTCCAGAGTCTCGTGATCCCGGGCAACGAACGCCGTTATCCGAGGTTCGATGTTCGCAAGGTCGGCAACTACGAAGGTCTTGCCCTTCTTGGCTCGTATACATTTACGTATGTCCACCCCGTACTTGGCTTCGCGAGGCATGTTCTGTACATTAAATCCTGCATCCCCGCTCCACCGACCCGTAGCGTCAGCTCCAAAATATTTAAGCGAGTAGCTCATGTCATCGTCGGGTGTGAGCCGAGCCTCCATGGCGCGGAGCCTTTTCAGGTGCATGTTTATCCGATTGTAATTTTGCATGGCGGCAACAAACGTGAGCTTGTCCCCGTGCTCGGATATCCACTGAGCCAGTTCCTCACTCCCCTGCGCCAAGCTCTTGGGCGGTTCCACACCAGCCTTGCGACATTCAATCGCCATGGCTTTTTTTGAATACACGACGTATTCCTTCTTGGTGTCGGGATCGATCTCTCCGTACCAAGGGAGAGCTTTCTTGGCTTCGAAAAGCTCGTTCTCAAGCCGGTTGACTCCCTTGCTGACTGTTCTAAGGCAGACGGGTAAACCCTCCCACGCCATAAGCCTTGTCGCGCGACTTAACTTTTTCTCAGCATCAGGCCACTGCTCATGGAGCTTCTCCCAAATTTGGAAAGTGTATTTCGCATCGTCCAATGCGTAGTCCAGGGTTTGCTTAACCTCGTCGAGTGCCATGAGGTCGTCCCAAGTCTTGCCCTTGAGATTCTCCCGAACCTCTTTGGACATGTCGACTCCGAGGATTTCTTTGGCCGCCCCCTTCAAGTTCCTCTGGTACTGGAAATATACGCACATATCAGCGGTACATTCCCACGAAGGCTTCAGCTTCACCGGAATAGTCCCGAGCTCCTGGCACCGCTCGAAGACGCGCTGATCGAAGGCGGCGTTGTGTGCGATTAAGGTATACCCGTCCAGTTTCTTCCAGTCGAAGTCCTTGGGGTGGCCGACATACTGGAACTCGTTACAGTATACGGATACCAAATAGGCATCGAATTCCGGATGGTTGACGTATTGATAATTGGTTGAGCCCATTATCGAATAGTCCTTCGAGTAGTAGGTCTCAAAATCTATTGCTGCAAATTTCATATGGTGTGTGGTTATTGCATTGGTGCGGTAAAGAGAGGTGCCCTAATAATTATGCCTAATTACGTTTACAACGGGCACCTCTCTCACACACCACATGCTAATTAGATTAGCAGAAATCCTTTAACCATTCGGAGAACTCGGGAGTGTTCCTCGACCCTCTGCGGATCTTCGGAACGTGAACGCTCTTGCCTCCGAAAGTTGCCTTCTCGGTATTGAGCAAGAAGCTCCCGGTACGGAGACCTTCTCGGTAGTACATTCTTGCCGCGGTAAAGATAGGTACGGCGGCTCGCTTGTACGCAGTCCCTTTGATTCTCCATAAGGCGAACGCATAGTTGCATCCGTCAAAATCGAATGGGAATACCTCGGGATCCTCGCCCTTGACGCAAATCAATGCGTCTGCAATCGGGAGCCAATCGGGCTTCTGCCCGTTACTCCCCCACTCAAACGATCCGCCGATCTCGAGCGCCTGCTCCTTGGGGACGATCCTTGGGATCTCCCCGCTGTCCCAATCCACATTCTCCTCGAACTGTTTGCCAATCCGGCAAACTGTCAGCTCGATGGGAGTCGGGCCGTCGGAGATCAAGGACTCGCCGTCCAATACGATCTCGCCCTTTTTGAACTGCTCCGACAAATTTCCCATGCCCTGCACGATTTGCAGGCGGGGGAAGCTGATATCGGATGCGTCGAGATCTCCGGTTATTCCGTTGCCGGCAACCAAAGTTGTCGTTTCCGCGGAGCCTTCAATAATGTCAGCGGTTGCTTCGGCGACGGCCGTGTCTTCGCTGGCGGTTTCACTTAGTGCTTTTTTACTCATTGTATTTTGTTCTTTGTATGTTCTATGTTGTATACTGAATGTATAACAGTATGTTTAAAGATTTTGGGACTTGCGGAGGTAAGGACTGCGGTCCCGGTCTTCCTCAGGGGGTAGAGCTCCCGATTCCTCAAGCCTACTTTCGATAACCGCCCGAGCGTTCTTTTTCTCACCCCTTGGCAGCTTTTGAGCGTATGACTTTGCCAAATTCGTAAGGGAGACGTTGCATGCATCCATGAATTCTTCCGGAGTCAGCAAATCGGAAAGCGTGTCATATGCATCCTGCCCACTCTCGATCTTCATCGAAGCGTTTCGGTAGTGCAAATTATAGCCCGGGATTTCAAGCCCCTCCTCAACCGCGAGCTTGAGCGCTCGTCTCTTTGCGGACTCGGCCCACCGGTCAACTACCTGAGCGACATTGAGCATTTTGGCAAGGGTGTCCGGATCCTCGATCTCGGCCGGAGAATAGCTACCCCACAGCTTGAGCTCGAAGTCGCCAACCGCCTTGTCGTACTTCTGCGCGAGGGGCAGCAGCTTGTCCGAGAGAGCCGAGCAGTTGAGCTTGTGCTTGCAGTAACGGCAGCCCTCGGTGTTCGGCTTGAGCTCGGGGGTCTCGGCCATTGCCTTTCCTACTATCACATTGATCCTAAGCCGGATATGTTCCATGTCTGCCCGTGTGTAATCATGGGTCAGAACCTCGTCACGGCGGGGTAGTATGAAATGGACGGTTGCGGTCTCCAGCTCGGGATATTTATCCATAACGCCGAGCAGATAAGCCTGGCCCTGGATATTTATGTCCGCATCGTCGACCTCGCCGCGTCCAAACTTGAAGTCGACGAGATCGACGTGCGAACCTTTAACGATAACCCTATCAACCGTTCCAAAAATTCTACCCATCCCACACCTCCCTGTCCCGCCTCAGAAGATTCATCATTCCCGTATTGATTTTGAACATGTAAATCGGAATAAAGCCCTCTTGGGTCTCGATGAGGATGTCCCCATCTCGATCCACCACCTTGTAGGCTATAACTTCTTTACTGCTTGTTAACATTTCCAATTCAAATTTCTCTAACGGATTGTCTGTTGTTTGGCGTACGATCCCTTCAAGCGTCGCCATGTCGGATAACTACCCTTAACTCTTTTTCAACTCTATCGGCCTCGTCCTCCATGGGCTTGATATAGTCCAAGCATGCGACAACGGCACGGATCTGTTCCTCATCCAACCCGTCGAGATCACCGGTCTCGGCAGCCAAGTGCAACTTGGTCCCTTCCTCGGCGTAGATGTTCGTCTCGTTGGAACTCCGATAGCCCGCGCAGATCTCCACGTATTTCAACGTGGAGGGTCCAAGCTCGTGATGTTCTTCAGGAGTCCCCATCTGACATCTTGTCCAGTTTGACCGCGATCGTGAGAATGGATTTGAGCATAGACCTTATCTCCTTTTGCAAGGCAGTGATCTGCACATCCTGAACTGCCATGTAAGCAACCAGACCATGCAAATCGGGAAAGGTCTCCTCATATTCCGAGGCGGAGTTGGTTATTTTCTTATACGACGCGTCGACCTGTTTCTTAACACTCTCGGGCAAGTTAGCAATGCCTTCGAACTTTTGGTATTTGTCGCGCAACGGGTCGGGGTCGTGGTTTTTTTCGAATCTCATAATGGTGTGTGGTTGTGGGTGTGTGTATCATGATGTAATACATGCGAATAACAAAGGCAAGTCACAAATACGGCCTTTTTATAAGCTCCTCCCTGGAGGGCGCTTGTTTAGGGGCTTTGGGCTTGGAAAAAAATCTTCGGACGAGGGTCAATGGCCGAAGGACGAAGGCTAGTATTTTGTTTTTCATGATTAATAGGATTTGGTTCTATTGATCAAGCTTGCTACTTGGAATAGCTCCGTTGGCGAGTAGGGCCTCAAAAGTACTCCACAGTTTTTCAAACCGAACTTTGTTTAATTCTTTAATGCCGATGAGCATATTCAGCAGCTCATCTTCCGTTGGAGTGACAGGGAAGTCCCCCATTCTGCAAATGACTGTTTCAAGCTCTTCGTCATAAGCGGAGAACTCGGTTATCGCTTCTTCCAAATCAAATCGATCTTTCATAGTAAATAGTGGGGGGCTTGTTACTGATGTTAGATTCCACTCGAACACCAACCCCCCATAAATTCAGGGGCCAACCCTCCAAAGGCGGGAGACCACCCAGATCGTTAGGGCGACGGATACTCCCTGGATGAGCCAATTCATCCATCCCACCATCGCGAGCTGATTATAGCCGTGCCAAAAACCCCACCCGAAGGTCAAGAGTGCCCATCCGGTCCAGAGCTTGGCGAGTTGTGTGTTTGTCAGTGTCATATTATTGGATTCATCTCGTCATCATTGATGAGATCTAGGTTGTTAAGTTTAGCTCGCACGGCCCGGCAGACACGCATCTCCACGGTATCGCTGGCGAAGATGAGCTTCTGAATGCTAGGGCTCTTGCCCGTAGCGCGGTGAACCCGGCCGAGCGCCTGACGCAGGTCGATCGCCGAGAATGAAGGGGATATTAGGGCCACGCGTGGGTACGTGCCATTTTCATCATGCAGACTCAATCCGGTCCCTCCAGCCTGAGTCATGCATAAGCAGATGCGGTGCTCGTCGCTTTGGAAACACAGAACCTCAGCGTGTCGAGTGCCCTCATCCTGCGCGCCGTACACTAAAGAGATACCGCATACCCCCGACAGTCTCTTCAATAGTGCTTCCAGCGTGGCCCTAAAATTCACGAAAATAACTACGGAATTACCCTCCGCATAGGCGTCCCGGGCGAGCTCCTCGAATACGGGAACCTTCAACAGCTCGACCTCCTGCCTAGCCCTGAGCTGAATGGTCAAGGGCAGATCCTCGTCAGGGTTTTTCAAATCCTCCAATTCGGCAAGCTCGGTAGCCATTTCCTGATAAATTGCATCGACGTCATCGTTCGCTCCGAGATCGTAGCCCTCGGGAACTATCATG
>MDTE01133215.1_pt1 | contig 14334 bp, 19 predicted proteins | sample 811231 | NCBI WGS metagenome assembly MDTE01 (sample SAMN05326651, study PRJNA326480) | marine metagenome | isolation source: seawater | place: Indian Ocean: Red Sea | collected 2010 | reverse complement strand
TAGAATTTCTAGAAGGAAAAGACTTGCCCGGCCTCAATGTTTTAAAATAAATAACGGATATGACATTAGAAGATATTGCAAAAAAAATGTGTGCTAAAGGAAAGGGAATACTGGCTGCGGATGAGAGCACTGGCACAATTGCTAAAAGATTTAAAAGTATAAATGTCGAAAATACGGAACATAACAGATTGGCTTTTAGAGAGACTCTTTTTAAATCTGAGGCAATTAAAAATTACATTGGTGGTATAATTCTTTTTGACGAAACAATAAGACAAAAAACTTCTTCTGGATTGTCCATACCCGAGCTAATTGTAGAAAATGGCTCAATTCCAGGAATTAAAGTTGATAAAGGAGCAAAAATTTTATCTGGTTCCCCAGAGGAAACAATAACAGAAGGCCTAGACGGATTAAGAGAGAGACTTAAGGAGTACTACAAACTTGGCGCACGGTTCACTAAATGGAGAGCGGTAATAAAAATTACTAACAGAAACCCTACTGTACAATGTATTAAATCTAATTCACACGCTCTTGCTAGATACGCGGCAATGGTTCAAGAATGCAATATGGTTCCAATAGTTGAACCCGAAGTTTTAATGGACGGCAGTCATGATATCGACAAATGCTACAATGTTACTCAAAACGTCCTCAATGACTGTTATGAGCAATTAGCTTTACATAAGGTAGATCTAAAAGGAACAGTTCTCAAACCGAATATGGTGATAAGTGGAATTGATTGTCAAAAAAAATCAGCAACTAATGAGGTGGCAAAAAAAACTTTAGATTGTCTGAAAAGAAATGTTCCTGAAGAGGTAACTGGTATTGCGTTTTTGTCAGGAGGACAATCAGAGATAGAGTCGAGCAAAAACCTGAACGAAATCAATAAAATAAATGATACTAAATTTCTAATAACATTTTCTTATGGTAGAGGCCTTCAATCAAGTGCTTTAAAAGCTTTTGGAAAAGATAGGAAAGATTTACAAAATATTCAAAAAGCCTTTAATCATAGAGCCAAAATGAACGGTCTTTCATCAAAAGGTGAGTGGTCCGAAAAGCTTGAAAAGGAGATAACGGCTTAAGATCTTTGAAAAATATTTATTTAATTTCACCAAAAAAAATTAAGAGAAATTTTTATAAAGATTTGGATGAAGTTTTATCTCTAAATATAGTCAAATACTTTCAATTAAGGCTAAAAAATTTATCTGATAAGAAGATTATCAATATTTCAAAAAAAATAATAAAAATTACATCTAAACATAATGTAAAATTTATAATAAATGATAAATATAAATTAGTGAAAGAAATTGGTGCTGACGGATGTCATGTTGGACAAAAAGATGGCCCTTTAAAAGAAATTAAAAAATTTTTAGGTAAAAAAATTTTTGGCATCACATGTCATAATTCCCTGGTATTAGCAAAGAAGGCAATAAAATTTAAACCAACATATTTAGCATTTGGATCTTTTAATAAATCAAATCTTAAACCTAAAGCTATAAGAGCTGATTTTAAGTTAATACCAAATGTAAAAAAAAAAATTAAAATTCCTATAGTTGCTATTGGAGGAATAAATAATAATAATTATAAAACATTACTAAAATTAGGTGTAAATCTTATTGCAATATCGAGTTTTATCTGGGATAACCCGAGATTAAAACCAAAACAAGCAATTAAAAAATTTATATGAAAATAACAGCTAATGAAATTAAACCAGGAATGGTAATAGAACATAAGAACGATTTCTGGAATGTTTTAAAAACCCAACATGTAAAGCCGGGCAAAGGTGGTGCATTCAACCAAGTTGAATTAAAAAGTGTTTTGAAAGGAACAAAATTAAATGAACGTTTTAGATCTAATGAGACTGTTGAGAAGGCAGATGTGAATGAAAAAGAATTTAACTTTTTGTACATTGATGGAAGCAGCTGTCACTTTATGGACAACGAAACATTCGAACAAGTAGAATTATCTAAATCTGTTGTTGGTGAAAAATATAAATTATTAAGAGAAAATCTAAAAGTAACAATATCCTTTATGGATGAAAAACCTATATCAGTCGAATTACCAAATACAATTGAATGTGTGATAAGTGTTACTGATGTTGCTATAAAAAATCAAACTGCATCATCATCTTATAAACCAGCAACACTCGATTGCGGAATAAAAATTAACGTACCTCCTTTTGTCGAGAGTGGAGAAAAAATTGTTATTGATACTCGAACATTAGAATATATTAGGAGAGTCAATCAATGAGATTGGACTCACCAAAAATTAATACAATTACCAAAGCATGTTTAAAAGCTTCAAAATCTATAATAAGAGATTTTGGAGAAATAGAAAAGCTACAGGTTTCATCAAAAGGTCCAGGAGATTTTGTCTCTTCAGCAGATAAAAGAACAGAAAAAATTTTGATTTCGGAGCTACAAAAGGCCCAACCAGATTATGAAATAATAACAGAAGAATCTGGTGTTATAGCCGGCACTAAAAATAACTGTAAATGGATAATTGACCCTATAGATGGTACTACAAACTTTTTAAATGGAATACCACAATTTGCTATTTCTGTTGGTTACGAAGAAGATAATGAAATAAAATGCGGTGTAGTTTTTGATCCTATAAAAAATGAAATGTTTGTAGCAGAAAAAGGTAATGGGGCTTACTTAAACAATTCTAGAATAAGAGTATCAAGAAAAAAAAAAATTCAAGATGCGCTCGTAGTGACAGGTGGTCCAAAAAATTCAAGCAAAAATAGAAAATATATCTTTTCCGAGTTTTTAAAAGTATCGGATATTGTACACAGTCCTATTAGAAAATTTGGAAGTGCATCTTTAGATATGGCATATGTGGCTGCTGGTAGGTTTGATGGGTACTGGCAAAGAGAACTTAATTACTGGGATATCGCAGCTGGAATAATAATCGTTAAAGAAGCTGGTGGTTTTGTAAATATTTTTGATGAGGATGTTAAAACACCCTTGAAAAGGAATATTTTAGCTAGTAATGGCGAAATCCATGATGAAATGTGTGATTTGATTGTAAAAAAAAATATTGAGTAAAAAGTACTATTAATATAAAACACGTTTCATGAAAAAAAAAATACATCCCGATTATCACAAAATTAAAGTAGTAATGACTGATGGAACAGAATTCGAAACGAGGTCAACGTGGGGAAAAGAGAATGATGTTTTAAAATTAGACGTTGATCCAAAATCACATTTTGCATGGACAGGTGGAAGTCAAAAAATTTTAGATAAGGGTAGAGTCAGTAAGTACAACAAAAAGTTCAGTAATTTGAGAAAAAAATAAATTATGTCAGAAATACCTTTTATGCCAAAAGCAACTGCTGTTTGGTTGGTTGAAAATACAACACTAACTTTTAAACAGATTGCAAGATTTTGTAACCTACATGAATTAGAGGTTAAAGGCATAGCTGATGGGGATGTAGCCAAAGGTATAAAAGCATATAATCCTATTTTGGCGGGTCAGCTCTCTAGACAAGAAATTGATGAGTGTTCAAAAAATCCGGAAAAAGAACTCAATTTACTCAAAAAAGGTGAAGATTATAAAGTACAAGAAAGAAAAAAACCAAAATATACGCCCTTATCGAAAAGACAAGACAGACCTGACGCAATTCTTTGGCTTTGTAAAAATTATTCTGAGTTGAACGATGGGCAAATATCTAAATTAGTTGGGAGTACAAAAAATACAGTATCATTAATTAGAAAAAGAAGTTATTGGAATTTTTCTAACCTAAAACCTAGAGATCCAGTGATATTATCTTTGTGCACACAAGACACCTTTCAGAAAGCTCTGGATAAAGCTAAAAGAAGGGTTGAAAGAGAAAAAAAAGCCAAAATTAGAGAAGAAAAAAAACTTAAAAAGTTGAATGAGGTAACTAGTGCTGATTAAGTTATTTCAATATAGACAATTATACTGTGAAGTGATAACACACGCAATTAACCGGAGGTTTTTATTAAGATAGAAGTAAAAGATAATAATGTTGAGCAGGCTATTCGTGTTTTAAAAAGAAAATTGCAAAAGGAAGGTTTTTTTAAAGTCATAAAAATTAAAAGTGTATATGAAAAACCTTCAGAAAGAAAAAAAAGAATTAAAACAGAGAATATCAAGAGAGTAAAAAAGCTGCAGAGACTCAAAAATAGATACTAAAGTTGCAGGAGACAAAATGCCATCAGGAAAAGTGAAATGGTTTGACCAAAAAAAGGGTTATGGTTTTATAAAAGAACAAGATACCGATAGAGATATATTTTTACATATTTCTGCCCTCGAAAAATCAAAACTTCGTATTTTAAAAGAAGACCAGAAATTGATATTTGACATTAAAAAAGATAAAAATAGACTTCAGGCAATAAACTTAAAAAAAACTTAATTTAGCGCGGGGTGGAGCAGCCTGGTAGCTCGCAAGGCTCATAACCTTGAGGTCGGCGGTTCAAATCCGTCCCCCGCAACCAAATCTATTTTTTTAAATTAAACAATAAGTTAGACAGCGGTAAGTAAAATAATATTGAAAAAAGAAAAAAATTCCACTCAATTACATTTTTCAAATTATAAGGATAATCTATCAAAGGGTTTACCCAGGGCGATCCTACGATCACAAATAAAAGCATGATGATCAAAAAAAATAAACAAATGTTTTTACTTAAAGATAAAAAAATTCCTTTTTTTCTGAATAGTAAAATTTTTAAACAAAGGAAGGTTTTAATATGTATAATAAATAATATGACGATGTATGATATAATTGCAATTCTACGTATTGGACTTGATAAATCAAAACTTTTATCACCTAGCAATATTAGATAAATAAATAAAAATATATTTAATATAATTCCGATTATACTTATTCTATTTTTAATTTTCGATTTTCTTAAACGATTGCTAAGAAAAAAATAAAAAAAAATAGATAATAATCCATAAACTGAAAAAGAGAGTTTAAATAAAAATACATTATAAAATTGCCTGCCAACTAAACTTATTGATACTTTACCGTCAAAAAAAGGAAAAACATCATCATTTTTAAAATTTGAGTGATTTTCTAAACAGATTATTATTGTAATAAACGGTATTAAAAATAATAAGATTGAAATTAGTGATAATTTTTTTTCTGAAATATTCAAACTTTGAATTTAGATTTTTTACTGTCTATTAAAAATCCTTTGACAGTATCTATAGTTAATTTTCTTGGATTATTTCTAAAATTTTCAATTTTTTGAATAATTTTAGGCGGCATAGTTATTATATCGCAATTTAATTGTTTTGCCTGAATGTAGTTGTATGCCTCTCTAGTGCTCGCCCAAAGAATTTTAATTTTTTTATTCTTTTTACATAGTTTTATGCTTTTTTTAAAAATTGGAATAGGGTCTGTTCCTTTATCTGCCATTCTACCGGCAAATATAGAAATTATAGAGTTTGATTTTGAATTCAAAATCCTAAAAATTTTTTTTACCTGGTTGAAAGTATATACCGCGGTAATATTAAGTTTTATTCCTTTTGAATTTAATTCTTTGACGACATCTCCCATGAATCTTCCTTTTGAATTAACAACTGGTATCTTTACAAAAATATTTTTTCCCCAATTATTAATTTTATATGCTTGCTTTAACATATTGTGTTTATCGTCAGCGAAAACCTCCAAAGAAATAGGTTTTTTACTACAAATTTTAAGAATTTTCTGTGAATACAATTTATAACTTTTTGCTCCAGCATTTCTCATTAAGCTTGGATTGGTTGTAAATCCACTAACAATTTTATTTTTATTCAATCTATTGATAGTTTTGTAATCTGCGCTGTCACAAAAAATTTTAGTTCTCATTATTCTAAATTTTTAACAATATCCTCTGTCATTTTTTTTGCGTCTGCGAATAACATTAGTGTGTTATCTTTATAAAATAATTCATTATCAACACCTGCATATCCTGGCGAGAGACTTCTTTTAACAAATAGAACTGATTTACATTTTTCAACATCTAAAACCGGCATACCAAATATTGGGCTCTTAGGATCGGTTTTGGCAATTGGATTTGTTACATCATTTGCTCCAATAACAAATGCTACATCCGAATTAGCAAAATCGTTATTAATATCCTCTAATTCAAAAACTTCATCGTAAGGAACATTTGCCTCAGCTAATAATACATTCATATGGCCAGGCATTCTTCCTGCAACTGGGTGTATAGCATACGAAACTTTGATATCATTCTTTTTGAGTTTATCTACCATTTCTTTTAGAGCGTGTTGAGCTTGAGCAACCGCCATACCATATCCCGGCACAATTATTACTGATGCAGCATTTTTCATAAGAAATGCAGCATCCTCAGCATTTCCACTTTTTACAGGCTTTTGCTCTTTGTTGCTCTCTTTTTTAGAGGCATTAGCATCTCCGCCAAAACCTCCTAATATTACATTGAAGAAAGATCTATTCATACTTTTGCACATTATATAAGATAGTATTGCTCCTGAGGAACCGACTAAAGCACCTGTAATTATTAAAGCAGTATTTTCTAAAGTGAATCCAATCCCTGCGGCTGCCCAACCCGAATAAGAGTTAAGCATTGAAATCACTACTGGCATGTCAGCGCCGCCTATAGGTATAATCAACATTGCTCCGATTAAAAACGAGAGAATAATAACTGTCCAAAATAATGGTGGCAGTTGAGTTTTACACAAGTAATAGATCATAACAATAATAAATATACCCAATAAAAGATTAATGATGTGTTGACCTTTAAAAACTATTGGAGAACCAGACATTATCCCTCTTAACTTTAAGAATGCTATTACAGAACCTGAAAATGTTACCGCTCCAACTGCAGCGCCTATGGACATTTCTATCAAACTAGCTAATTTTATATTAAGCGGAAACCCAAGGCCAAAAGCTTCTGGATTTAGAAAAGCTGCTATGGCTACGAAAACTGCAGCTAATCCCACCAAACTGTGAAAACCTGCAACTAATTCTGGCATAGCCGTCATTGGGATTTTAAAAGCAATAAATGACCCGATAGCGCCACCTAATAACAGGAAAACTAGTACATAAATTAAACTTGTTGAAAAGTTACCAATAGATAGAAACGTTACAATTATAGCGATCAACATTCCAACCATACCAAAAAGATTACCTTTCCTAGATGTCTCAGGTGACGAAAGTCCTCTAAGTGCAAGAATAAATAATATTCCAGAAATTAAGTAAAAAGATGCTGAAAGATTTGGTGAAATCATTTTTTATTTTTTTTCTTTTTTTTGTACATTTGAAGCATTCGTTGAGTTACTAAGAAACCACCGAAAATATTAATAGCAGCTAAAACTATTGCAAAAAACCCAAATATACTTGAAATTTCAATTTTACCTAAATCAGAAGATGCTAAAGCTGCTATGATTGCTCCAACTATAATCACTGAGGATATTGCATTTGTTACGGACATCAGCGGTGTATGTAATGACGGTGTTACACTCCAAACAACATAATAACCCACAAAAATTGAAAGTATAAATATACTCAATCTAAATATAAAAGGATCTATTTCCATTAATCAACCTTTTTCACTAAAGTACTTTTAATAATCTCATCTTCCATATTAATATTAATTAATTTTTTTTCTTTGCTATACAAATTTCTTATAAAACTAAATACATTTTTAGCATATAAGTTTGAGGCAGTTATTGGGAGTTTATTCATTAGGTTTTTTACACCAATAACTTTTACCCCATTTATTACATTAATCTTGCCTGGTTCTGAAAAGGCGGAATTACCGCCGTTCTCAGCAGCTAAATCGTAGATAACAGAGCCTGGTTTCATCAACTTAACCAATTCCTCACTTAATATTTTAGGGGCTGGTTTACCTGGAATTAAAGCAGTACAAATTACAATATCGTTTTTTTTTAATGCTTCTCTCATAAGTTCAGCTTGTTTTTTTTTAAATTCTTCCGTCACCTCTTTTGCGTAACCTCCAGTAGTCTCTAAATTTTCACTTTGTTCTACCATCAAAAATTTACCGCCTAAACTTTCAACTTGCTCTTTTGAGGTTATTCTAACATCAGTCGCTGAAACAATTGCACCTAATCTTTTAGCAGTTGCAATAGCTTGTAATCCAGCAACTCCAGCACCAATAATTAATATTTTTGCTGGAGGAACTGTCCCTGCAGCTGTCATCATCATTGGAATTGCTTTTTCAAATTCAAATATTGAGTCTATTACAGATCTGTAACCTGCTAGATTTGATTGAGATGACAACACGTCCATAGATTGGGCTCTGGTTATTCTTGGTAAAAGCTCCAATGAAAAAACGTTAACTTTTTTACTTAAAATATCATTAATTTCTTTTTTATTTTTTGAAACGTTTAAAAGTCCAATTAAATTGGAATTTTCTCTAAGATAACTAATTTCGCTATTATTTGGACAATTTATTTTTACTATTAAATCTGAGGATTTTAGAACCTCATCAGACTTTTGCAAAATTTTAACACCTAAATTCTCAAAGTCTTTATCTTCGATACCAAGATGTGTGGCATAATTTTTTTCGATACAAATTTCTAGACCCAGTTCTATTAAATTTTTTGCTGAGTCTGGCGTAATTGAAACTCTTTTTTCATAAGCTATGTCTTCTTTTATTGAGCCGATTTTCATGAATATTTTATCTTAAAGTAGAGTTATAGCCAAAATTGCTAATATTGCGATTACTGCTAAAGTTCCCCACGTAACAAGTTTGGTAAAACCTTTCCACGTATCTTTATGATCCTGCTCGCTCATTATTATCCCTGACGCGCTTTAAATCTTGGGTTTTTCTTATTAATAACGTAAAGCTTACCTCTTCTCTTAACTAATTTAGAGTTAAGATCTCTTTTTTTTAAAGACTTTAATGAGCTTGCAACTTTCATAATTATAAAAGCCTGGCAATGTCCTACTCTCCCGCGTCTTAAGACGAAGTACCATTGGCGCTGAAGAACTTAACTTCCGAGTTCGAAATGGGATCGGGTGTAGCCCCTTCGCAATAATCACCAGGCGAAGATTTTATAGTATTTTTAAATTAAATTGTAAAGAGACTTATTAATAGCTTGAGGCAGGGATAATTCATTAAATGGTGGGCGTGATAAGAATTGAACTTATGACCTCTACGATGTCAACGTAGCGTTCTACCACTGAACTACACGCCCTTTAAAAATTATCAACTATTTTAGACCATACTTTTTGATAGAATTTATGGATATCATTATAACTGAGAAAAAATTTTGTAACATGTTTAAATTATTATACTTTTGATTTAACTTCCACAGACTTGATAAATTCTTGAGTTTGTTACTATTTCTCGATCCCTTTAACACCCTATAATATGTCAATGGGACTCCTAATTTTGTTGAGGTAATTTTCTTTTTTCTTAAAATATCACATTTAAAAATATAGTCTTCCATTATGTCTGTATTCTTAAATTTTATACCTTTTATTAAAGATCTTTTAATAATTATTGTCGAAGTTCCAATAGAGGTATCATGAATAAATTCTTTATAGTTAAATGTTTTTTTAATATTGGTTGCATTTAAATATTTTTCAGATTTGTTAATAAAGGGAATGTAGTCTGTAAATGTAAAATGTAATTTATTTTTTTTCATAAATCTTATTTGTTTTGATAATTTATCTTTTGACCAAAAATCATCAGAGTCCAAAAATGCTATCAAATTAGATTTAGACTTGGATATTGCATAATTTCTGCAGAAACTCGGACCTTTGTTTTTTTTTAAAAAAAAAGACTTTATTTTTTTATTTTTTTTATATTTCAATATTATATTTCTTGAATTATCAGTTGAAGAATCGTCTACAATATAAATTTTCCAATTCTTAAATGATTGATTTATCACTGATTGTATTGATTGATCTAAAAAATCTGCGTTATTGTAATTTGGAATTATAATATCAACATTTTTATACATAGTTTAAAAATTTTTAAAAAAATAATAAATTATTGCTTTAAAAATTGAAATCTGTTTTTTCTTCAAAAAAAGGAAATTTAAAAACTCTTTTGATGTCATTTTTTGAATTTCGTATTTAGATTGCATCTTAATTACATGTTTTTTTATCTTTATCATTTGATCCATTGAAAAAATTTTTTTTTCTTCACAATCTGAAATCCAGAAATTCATTTGATCAATCTGAGTTTTAAAGTTTACTAAAGACATATTACTTTTATGTTTTCTATAATAATGAATAGGTTTTTGAACACACTCTAAATAATTATTTTTTGCAAATTTTACCATAAAATCAAAATCAGAAATTAAGTCATACTTTTCAGAAAATATATTTGGAAAATTGTTTAACTTTTCTCTTTTGAACAATGCAGATCCTAAAGAAAATTTATACTCATCTAATAGCTTATAAAAAATTTTTCCAGTTGGAAGATTTTTAAGAGAAACTAATTTGTTTGGTAAAAAAAAATTCTCATATTTAACCCAAAACTTAGAATAGACACAGTCAATATATTTATTTCTTTTAAAAATTTCCAATTGGAGTTTTAATTTGTCTTTATGCCAATAATCATCTGTGTCCAAAAATCCTATTATATTTCCCGTACATTCTTTCAAAGCTAAATTCCTTGCTTTATGTAATGTTGTATGTGTTTGTGACCTATAATATTTAAATCTTTTATCTTTAAATTTTTTGAAAATATCAAAGCTTTCATCTTTTGACATATTATCCCAAAATATTAGTTCCCAGTTTTGAAAAGATTGGTTGATCAAACTATCTAAAGTTTTTTTCAAGTATTTAGAACCGTTATAACAGTTTATAACTACACTTACTTTAAACATTTTTTAAATTTGACGTATTGTTAATTTTATTCCATGCTCAAATCTTGTTATTGGAGCCCAATCTAAGATTTTTTTTGCTAGTTTTATTTTTGGATAAATAATCGAATTTTCATTATGTTTTATCATTTTTCCTCCAAATCTCGGACTTCCTTTTTTAATGATCGATTTAATATAATTTACTAAAGATTTAATCATAATAGGTTTACCGTAACCAATGTTAATAATTTTACCATTTGCTTGTTTGCTATTAATTGATTTAAAAACACTTACTACAAGATCATTAATATAGAGAAAGTCTCTTAATTGTGTTCCTTTAGATAAGTTAAATGAATTATTTTTTTTACAATTTAAAGCTACATAAGGAATAATCTTATTCTTGCTTTGACTTGGTCCATATACCTGGAAAACTCTTAATATTACGCAGGGAAATTTTTCTGACTTAAACTTTTTTAATAATAAATTAGTACATCTCAATTTAACTTTTCCATAAAAATTGTTTGGCTTACATTTGGTATTTTCTGTTAATGGGCTTTTAGCTGAGCCATATTCCATGGAGCTCCCAATTTGAATGAATTTTTTGAGTCTTTTTTTATTTAATAAATTTACTAAATTTAACATTCCATAATAATGATTTTTTTGTAAATTAATTTTTTCTTTTTTGGTTTGTGGAAAGTAAGAACGGCCGGAACAATTGACCACATAATCATAATCGTAATTAAATTTACTAAGTTTTTGTTTACTTTTTAGATCTGCTAATAAATATTTTACTTTTTTGATAAATCTTTTTTTTGTGGGCTTTTTGCTTGAGAGACTATATACGTCAAATTTTTTTTTAATGGCACTTTTGCAAATATGATGACCAATAAAACCAGAGCCGCCAACAACTAAAATTTTTTTCACAACCAGACAGCTCTCTTCTTTTTAATCATACTATCTAATATATCTTTATCACTTTTATGGTCCATGCATTGCCAGAATCCCGCGTGCTTGAATGCAATTAATTCGCCTAATTTAGATACTTTTTCTAAAGGTGTTCTCTCTAAAATTGTTTTATCATTTTTTAAAAATTTAAAAAACTTTGGCTCAATAACAAAAAAACCTCCGTTAATCCAATTTTCACCTGATTGGTTTTTTTCTGTAAATTTAACAACTTTATTATTTTTGATTTCTAGCGCTCCGAATCTTGCCGGTGGTCTGACTGCTGTAACAGTAACCATTTTTTTATTTTTTTTATGAAAATTTACTAATTTATTTAAATTTACATTTGAGACACCATCCCCATAGGTTAAAAGAAATGTCTCATTTCTTAAATATTTCCTGAGTCGCAAAAGTCTTCCCCCGGTAAGTGTATTGGAACCTGTATCTATAAGATTGATACGGATATCCCTTTTTAAATTTTTTTTATTTGAAAAATATTTTCTTATAATTTGTCCTTTATAACCCAGCGCAATATAAAAATCTTTATGACCATACTTTCTGTAGATGTTAAGTATATGTGCTAGTATAGGCTTGCCTCCTATTGGTACCATCGGCTTTGGAATAGTGCCAGTATATTCAGATAACCTTGTTCCAAAACCACCAGCTAAAATTACTACTTTCATTTATAATTTAACTTTTTACTACTAAAAAAATCAATTTGTTCTAAAGTTTTTAGTGATGAATCTTTTTTTAAAATAAAATTTTTATACCAATCTACGGTCATATTTAAAGACTCATCAAGTTTTAGTTTTGGCGTCCATCCAAGTTCCAGCCGCGCTTTGGAAATATTGACTCCTAGATTCAATGACTCTTTAAATTTTTCTTTTTTCGAAAAAATTATCTTTTTTTTAATTCCCCAAATCTTAAAAAAATTTTTGGATAATTTTTCTACTTGAACTCCTTGACCTATTGGCCCGAAATTCCAACTAGGGTAAACTTTATTTTTAATCTTATTCTCCAAAAGCATCAAACCTAATTGAAGGTAACCACTAATTGGTTCCAATACATGTTGCCACGGCCTATTAGATTTTGGATTTCGTAAATAAATACTTTTCCTATTAATTATCGATCTCACTAAATCTGGGATTATTCTATTTCTTTTAAAATCACCCCCTCCTATAACATTTCCTGCTCTGACTGAAGCAATTTGAAGGTTACTGTTACTTCTAAAATAACTATTATAATAAGAGTGAAATATTAATTCAGCAGAGGCTTTTGATGCAGAATAGTTATCCTCACCTCCTAGGGTGTCTTGCTCTTTAAAATTTTTCTTAAGACCTAAGTTTAAATAGCATTTATCTGAGGTGACATAAATCAATGATTTAATTTTATTTTTTCTTGTAGCTTCTAAAATATTTGCACTTCCCATAATATTGGATGAAAATGTTTCTAATGGTTTGGTATATCCTTCAGATACTAGAGATTGAGCGGCAAGATGAAAAATTATATCTGGCTTAATTTGCCTTATATATGAATTAATTCTTTGAAAGTTATTTATGTTAAAGTAAGACTGATTTATTTCATTTTTTAAATTTGTTTCTTTAAAAAAGATGTCTTCTTTCGATGGAGGAAGGCTTACCCCATAAACTTTTGAGCCTAGACATTTTAACCAGAAAGATAACCATGCCCCTTTAAAACCTGTGGCACCAGTTACAAGCACTTTTAAATTTTTATAGTTTTTAAAATTTTTCAATTTATTTTTGCTGGATACTCACTTTTGCCAATAATTAAATCTACTAAAGACAAAAGCAATACTTGATGCACATTTTCAATATGATTGTATGCTTTGCTATCGACCCAAAAATTTATTTTTCCTAATTTTGATAAGCTATTGTCCTTAGAATTACCCGTAAAAGTAATAATATTTTTTATTTTTTTTTTATTTGCCGCTTTAACTGCATTTATCATATTCTTTGACTCTCCGCTTGCAGATATCAAAATTATTACATCTCCTTCGTCAGCGTAATAATCTATTGATTTTTCAACCCAATGTTCATAGCCATAATCATTTGAAAAACATGTCAGCAAATCAGATTCGTTATAATTTGTGCATCTGACCCTAGCATTTTTAGTTAAATCCACACTGAAATGACTTGCTATTGCAGCACTTCCTCCATTTCCAAAAATCATTGCTTTTTTCCCCTCAGAATTAGTCTTTTGCAAAACTTCTTTAACTTTTACTAGATTCTCAAAATACTTTTCATTATTTAATAAATCTTTTAAATCACTAAAATATTTTTTTAAGAATTTAAGGTCAGACATTATTTTAATTATCCTTCTTGACGCTTTTTTTTCATTTAATTTACAATAAAATTATCTAAATTTGTTTTATTTTTTAGCAACAAACCTGATAACAAATTTTTTTTAAGTTTGATTGATTTTTTAACATAATATTTTTTTCTAAATATACAAATATTTTTTAATATTTTGTTAATTTGAGATATATCACCTTTCTTATTTAATGAAGCCCCATTAATTACATCCAAATAATTATCGTACACATCGAATTCACTATTTATATTGATTACTAAACTTTTAGCAATTATTGCATCATAAGCACTT
>MDTE01176134.1_pt1 | contig 14335 bp, 5 predicted proteins | sample 811231 | NCBI WGS metagenome assembly MDTE01 (sample SAMN05326651, study PRJNA326480) | marine metagenome | isolation source: seawater | place: Indian Ocean: Red Sea | collected 2010 | reverse complement strand
GGTTCTTTCCATAAGCGAAGAATCTTTCAGGGTGCGTTTTCCAACTATCACGGAAAGCGGCAGTTTGCTGAAAATAAGTTTCCGCACCGCGGTGCTGCGTTTTAACACCGAATTCAGCGGTCGCGCATCTCTGTCCTCTGAAGAGGGTTCCTTTCAAAATGCAGTGCCCGGCAACAGTGCCAAACTTAGCGAGGGCGAAGAAGACAATCCCATCCTTTCGAGTACGACGGTATCCAGTCCTTCCGTCATACGGAAAAACCGGCTGGTGGACGCCCTGGAAGTCATCCCCAATTCCTTTACGCCCAATGGCGATGGCCACAACGACCAAATCTCAATAGCCTACAATGTCCTTGCCCTCACCAAAGCGGGCAAAGTAGCAGTGCAGGTTCTCGACCTTTCTGGCCGGGTGGTAAAAAAAATCCACGATGAGGCTCAGAATAGCGGCCGTTATTCCTTTAACTGGGATGGCAAAAACGATAGGGGTGAAACGGTTTTGCCGGGCATCTATCTACTGCAGATAGCTGTTGAAGGTGACAATTACAGTGATACCATGCTCCAAACTGTGGCAATAGCTTATTGAGTTTTCCGCCTAAACGATTTATCCGAGAGAATATGGACAATAAACACAAACCCGGGTGGTATATAGCAGTACTTTCCTTAGTTTTTTTTGGCCTGTGGGCATGCGGCGAAGATCCAGGCGCCCTAATCGTTGCCCAGGTGGGCTCTCGCCAGGTTACCCAGGGCCAATTGCGCACTGCGGTCGACGCCCTGCCCGACGGCTTTCGCAGCGAGCTCCGGGGCCAGGAGGCCCGCAGGCATTATCTGCAAAGTCTCGTCGATGAAAACCTCATGTGGCTGGAAATAGAATCCCGAGGGCTCGATACTGCGACAGTGATGTTGTTGCCCTTCAAAAAGAAAGTGCGCAAACAGCTGGTCACCATCTACCAGGAGCGCGAAAAGCTGACCCAGGTCTCCATATCCGGCGAGGAAGTTTTGCAAATCCTCCAACGCCGGGGTCTCGACCAGTTAAAGGAGCGATTGGCCTGGGGCATAATGACCGAAACTGAAGCGGAAATAAAAGAAGTAATACAAAAGCTCAAAGCCGGCGAACCCTTCGAACAGGTTGCCCAGCACCATTCTACCACGCCACAGGCAAAAGAAGGCGGCAAGCTGGGCTATATCGGCTTTGAAGCGGCGCGCCAGATGGCCATCCCCGATTCCCTTTTCAAACACCTGCCGGCGGGGGAAGTTTCGGCCTACCTCAAACACTCAAAGGGTTTCTTTATCATTCGCTTTACCGAAGAATGGCCCGCCGACGTCGCCCGCTACGAAAAGGAAATTTTCGAAGAGTTAAAGGGACAAAAAATAGGCGAAAATATCATGGCCCGGGCCGAAGAACTGGCGCGGGACTTCAACTGGCAGTTAAACCCCGCGGGGCTCCAACTGCTCCTCCAGCAAAGCAAATCCGCTCTGCAGCTTGATTCACCGGCAGCCGCAACACCGCTCTATACTTTTGCTGGGGGGCAGATAAGCCTGGCCGATTTTGCCTATGCCCTCAAAGGCACCCGCCATAGCGAGGTTCCCCTTGCGGACAGCGCTGCGGTGGCGACCCTGGTCGAGCGTTTGCTTCGGGCACCGGCGCTATTCGAGGCGGCAGCGCGCAAGGCCGGCTGGGACCGAGAGCCGGCCTTTGTTGAGTGGTCTAAAAATCAGCGCTCGTTGGCCCTTCTCCAGGCTTTGAGAAAATTAGATGTCGAAGAGAAAGTCTCGGTGGAAGAAGAGGCAATACGCCAGTACTACGAGGAAAATCAGCAGCTTTACCACGAGCGGGATCGGTTCAAAGTAGGTGAAGTCCTGGTCAAAACCGAAGAAGAGGCCCTTCAGGTTAAAAGAGAAGTCGAAGCCGGGGTGAGCATCGTCGATTTGGCTAAAGAACGCAGTCTGAGACCCGAGGCGCGACGCGAAAATGCCGTTCTTGCGGGATATCCTTCGACCGAGTTGGCCCCCCACATAATGAAAGCAAAGATCGACGAACTGGTCGGCCCCATTGAAGTAAGAGACGGCTACTCGGTGTTCAAAATATTGAGCCGGGAAAAGGGACCGCTCCAGCCCTTGCGCCAGGTGCGCCGGCAGATAGAAAGCATTCTGAGGAACCAGAGGGAACAAGAAGTATTCGGCGATTTTATCCAGCAGCTGCGGCAAAAATACGCCAACCAGGTGCAAATCTACGATGACAACCTGGCTCTGGCACTGCCCGAAGATTATCTCAGTACATTCTGAGGAGAAGGCAAATGGACAAGAGAAATTGCCATCAAAGATTCCGTATAGTCTGCCCGGTACTCGGTGTTCTGATCCTGCTAATCGCCGGGAAAAGCCTGGCCCAGAGCGGCAGCGGATACCGCATTGACGACAACAAAATTTCCGTTGATTCGGCACAGCTTTGGTCCCAGTGGAAAGGTCCACGGCACGTTATCGATGTGCGACCCGACGGCGAGGTGCAGCCGCACTATTTTCGCCGCGTATACGATGTTATTGACGAGGACCTGGCCACCTTTTCGCGTCCAGTCGAACCGCCGGGCATTCGCAAAGAAGATGTGGCCATCGGCAATCTCCGAAGCAGCGTCGTCCGCAATGAAGCGGGCGACCTGGAACTGGGCAAAAAAATAAAACTGAGCAAGTTCCTGGATGGGAATTATCTCAGATTTCCCGGCAATGAAGTCCATATCGTCCAGGGCGATAGGCTCTTTGCCATTACCGATACCTCTCTGAGCCGCGATCGCAAGGAAGTTACGCTCTCCCTGCGCAGCCTGGACAACAATAGCACATCGACGCAAAAATTTAAGATGAAGGACAAGGTTCAGTTCCCCACCTACAGTTACGTGCAGCAAATCGGCATCAGCCGGGCCGGCTCAAATCTCGAGATGGCGGCCAATATCCTCGATGGCGACCCGACGACGTACTGGGAACCGGATCTACAAACCAGCAACGACAAGTGGTGGGTCGAAGTCGATCTGGGCAGGGTAATGGTCATCGAAAAAGTCGTGCTGCATTTCGTCGACCAGGATCTGGGCGATCCATTCCGCCAGTTCCGCGTTCTGATAGCCCCTGAACAAAAGCTGATCCAGAGCCAGAGCAGGGTCCTCAGTTTCGCCGTGGTAGGAAGGACCAAAGCACCCAACACCGACCAGCGCAGAGTAGAATTCTCCTCCGAAGCCGACCCCGACTTCTCCCATGGCGACGAAGATACAGATTGGACAGGACGCCTGGGACAGACCGTCAGAATCCTTATCAGCGAGAGCAAAATGGGCCGCGGTCGCTTGATCTCCCAGCGAGCATGGGAGGATACTCTTCCCCCCGGCGAACGCGGCGATATCCTTCACTATATCCGCGACCAGACCGGTTTTGAGGAACCGGTAGATGCCGACATTTATGAAGCCCTGCCCGCCGAGCAGCAAGGCGCAAAGGAACACTTCATCCGCGAACGTCCCCGCCTTAGCAAAATCGAGGTCTGGGGCTGGGGCGACAACCTCTCCCCCAACCTGCTGGAGGGGGGCGGCAGCATCGATTTTGACGGACCCGAAAAACCGATCGCCGGTTTCGATGCCGACTGGACCACCTCTTTCAGAATGCCGGCCTGGTTTTCCAATAACCCGACAGCCGCGGTCATGACAGTCGACCTGGGGGCCCTGGTGCGCCTGGATGGTATGCGCATAGGAACCAGCCGCATCATACCCGGCTACATAGTTGAGGGTGCAGATGGTAGTCGCGATGCCAGCGGCAAATTGCGCTGGCGCCGACTCAGTTCGCCCGACCGCGAGGCCCACCCGGACGGGAGCTACAGGCTCACTGCCGATATTTACGACCCGGCCGTTTCGGTGCGTTTTTTGAATCTGCGCTTACCTGGTGTGGCCCGAACATCGGGTTTTTTCTATAGCCTGAGCGATATCATGCTCTACACCGAAGGCTATGTGCCCGAAGCCCCACTCGTATCCGACATCATCCGGATGCCCGGCCCCCGCAATCTTGGAGCCATTAACTGGAGTCCTGGGCCCGATCTGGCCCCCGATGGCACGGAAGTGCAGATTCGCACCCGCACGGGCGATCTGCTGGTTGAGCAAATTCGCTACTTCGACGTCAATGGGATCGAAAAGGACAAAGATGACTGGGAGAAACTGATCAGCAGCTTCAAAGGACCGATCGACACCTCTTTTGCCATCGGCGGGGGCTGGAGCAACTGGAGCCAGAAATACCTGCGGCCGGGCGACCAGGTAACCTCCCCTGGGCTGCGGAATTTTATGCAGATTCAGGTTAACTTCTCCAGCAACAGCCGCTTTGATGCCGCCTCAATTCGCACTCTCGACATCGAACTGCTGCCTCCCGTCGCCTATGGTCTGGTCGGCGAAATCTGGCCCCAACATACCCTGCCGGGCCGATTGGACACCTTTGATGTATTTTTGCGCCCCACCTTTATCGAGTCCCCCCCTTCCTCCAGTTCCCCTGGTTTCAACGAAGCGCTGCTAAAAATGCCCAAAGGCATAAGCATGCAGCTAATCGAGCTCAGCCTGGGCTCGGAAGAAAACTTTGCCAGCGGCCAGCCGCGCGATATTTTTGCCCCCACAGCTGATGGGAGTTTCGTCAATGGGGCTGGTCAGACGCTCGAAATCCTGGAGGGGAATGACTCGCTCTGGGTGCGCCTGCCTGAAACGCTTGGAATTTTGCCCGCCGATGAGCAAACGAGGATTTACAACCGCATCATCCCCCCGGATGGCGAAGTCGTGGTGGGGCAGGGAGGCGATCGCCTCACTGAAGTCGCCTATGGCCTCTTGCCTGAAAATCAGCGCGGCAGAATCCTTTATTTCACCGCATCAATGGAAAAGGTCGATGGAAGGGGCGAATACGAAGCCCTTGCTCCTGAGGAGCGCGGGCCGATACACTACTTTCGCAAACAGCGCGGCGGTGGCAGCCAGTTTCCCTTTGATGCGGATGGCAAAACTATGGATCAAGCGGCCTATAATGCCCTGCCCCGGGCCGAGCGCGGTTTTATTCTGGGACAGGGAAGCCTGCTCAAAATGCGTATCGCTACCAGAGTCTTCTTAAACGGCACTACCCTGCAGGCCTTTGTGCGCCATACCGGTCCAGCGAGTGGAAATGACGCCCTGCGGTGGCAGGAAGTCGAAGCTGGCAATGCAACTAATTCCAGTGAGGGGGCAGATTTGACCATCCGCCTGCCCTTCACGGGCAAAGTGCTGCAGGACATTCAACTAGGTCCCAATCCCTTTACCCCCAACGGAGATGGCGTCAACGATGAGTTGCAAATCTCGTTCTCGGTGCTTAAAGTCACCCGCGACAAGCAGATAAGGGTGCGGATCTACGGGCTCGATGGGCGCCTGATCTGGGAACACCAGGCTTTGGGACAAGGGGGGCCCAAAGCTTCCAGTTGGGCGGGAACAGACGCCAGCGGCAACACAGTACCACCTGGCCTCTACATCTGTCAGATCTATCTCGATACCGATTCAGATAAAGCCCAAGGCAATACCATTTCTCGACTGGTGGCCGTGGTCTACTAGCTCAGAGTGAACTTGGACCAAAAAAAGAGTCCAGCTAAAGGATATAACCAACGGGAGGATATCTTGAAACCAAGTAAATTATTCAACATCCTCATGGCAGTGCTCCTGGCGCTCCTGGTCTCCTGGAATAAGGCGGCAGCCAACGAGGATTACGGCAATAGGCTGGGAGTCAAGCGGGGCGGACAGGTAAGCTTTGCCCCACAGGGCCCCGGGGTGATTTTCGACGCCCTGGATCCGGCGCTCAGAAAATGGCATATTCCCCAGGAACTCTACAAAGAATACAAATGGCGCCAGTGGGAATACAGCAACTACGCCCGCCATAAGTACCAGCGCTACGTCAATACCAATCTTGAAGGCGATTATTATTACGATCTTTTTGGCAATTTCATTTCGCGCGGCTGGCTGATTTACAACAACTCCCAGACCCAACCGCTGCAATTCGGCAACTCGCTGCTGAAATCGGACCGCTTTGGCTCATGGTTTACCGGTCTTGTAGTGGCTTCAGACAGTAAGGGCCAGTACCATTATGCGATGACTGTATCCAACCAGATACGGACGACGCTCACCCCCATGACCTTCTCGAAACCAAATTGGGATGGGGTCCAGTTCGATGTCGCCACTGACAAGTATCAGGGTACCCTCATCTATTCGCGCATAAGCAACCCCGGCGGCTTATCCACCGATAACAACGAGAGTCTCCTGACCAACCTAACGACCATGACCGGAGGGCGCGTCACTGCTCAGATTGGCGATTTTTCTACCGTGGGCGCCCACTTCGTCAACAGCCACCAGTCGAATACCCTGATCAAAGGCTTCAGGGGAAATCCGCTGGCCGGCACCCTTACCGTAGACCAGAACCAGGCCATTTCCTTCATCGAATTGGTCCTGCGGGACGACTCTCCCGAAGACGGCACCGGCGGAGCGGCCTACTTCCCCGTGGGCTCGGATATCATTATCACCTACCGGAATGAAACTTGTGCCCCCGACAATTCCGCTCCCCTGGTCGACAAGGGCAAGGAAATACGCTTCGAACCAGCCATCCAGGGAGGCTTCCAGCAACAAGGTTTTATTTCGGCTGACGGCACTGAGGAAATTCGGCTGCTCTACGATTTTGACACGCCCGATTTCGTCACTAGGGCCAAGTGTTCCAAAGAAGATATAGAAAAAGTCGAATTTGTTTTGACCCTGGGCAACGACTACCAGGTCTGGGCGACCTCGAATAACCAGCTCACAGGCTCTGAACCCGTCCTCCTGCTCATCGCCCAGGCGGAAGGCAATGTTCAGGACAATACCAATTTACAGGTTATAAAATTCGAGTACGGCCTGCCCACGGCCACTCAGATTCTGGGTACCAGTGTGGAATTCAACGATCTGCTCGGTTTTGATTTTTACGGCGAATACGATGTCAGCCTGAACTACCGGCAGTATCCCAATGTCACCCAAAAAACCCATTCGATCTCGGCGGGAATTTCCAGCCAGCGTGCCAAGTCAGCCTGGATGATGAATCTATCTAAAATAGCCTTCCCCTGGTTCTTTTTCGGCGAAGCTTACAGCATGGACCCGCTCTATAACACCCAGACCTTTGTCACAGGTGCCAACGGCAAGATCAACTACGGCGATGAGCGCCGCCACGTTGTGGAATTGGTAGAAGACAACGACGACCAGGATCGCATCCCCGACCTGGTGCGTGCCGATTCCCAGGTCGGCGACCGCAGAGTCTTTCCCGGTTGGGACGAAAACTACGATTTCATCTCGGACTACAACCAGAACGACAACCTCACTATCAGCAATAGTTTGCCCGATTACGACGAGGCTTTCCTGCGGCACAACGTCGAGCGCCCCGACTTCCTTTTTGGGGTGGACATGAACAACAATATTTGGGTTGATCGCTTTGAAAACGATGAGCGTCCCGACTATCCCTATCCCAAGGATCACCGCGGCTTCAATGTCTATACGGGCTATCACTTTTCGCCCGAAGCCCGCCTGACTATAGGGCATATGCGCGAGAGTTTGATTTCCTCCAAACAGCGGAACCACACCTATTATACCCTTTTCACCTTGGATAAAGACACGCCCACCTGGGGTCGCTTCCGCTTTATGGAAATGGTCAAGTCGGCCAAGGACAATATCCCCAATGACCTGTTGCAGTGGAGCCCGGAAAATACGACGAGAGATGGCGAGCTAAAGAAATTGGTCGATCCCCTGCTGGCCCAGGACACCTGGATCAATACGACCTGGATCGGCCACGATTTTAACTACAAAATGCTGCGTCTTTCCAACTATTTAAACTGGGAATATTTCAATCAGCGCGACAAAGACGCCCTCAGGGACAGCGATTATTTCTTTGGAATCGTCAATAAGGCCAGCTACCGCCAGCCACTCGGCAATATGTGGCTTGAACCCCGTTGGAAGAGCGAATTCCGGCACCAGACCATTGGCCTCTTCACCCAGGGCAAAGACCGGGTACTTAGCGAAATCTTCGGACTCCTTTTGGGCAGTCGCGTACTGCCCAAAACCTCGTTGGAAACCGGAGTTGAGTACTCTGTGGTCAACGATATGCTCAACGATAGCAAAGACTCTACCGGCTGGGCCATCGCCTTACAGGTCACCAACGTCAGTGCCTATCTCGGGTATTCAATTACCGCTCAGGTCGGCATGAAACTGGATACCCGTGACTTCAAGGGACAGGATAGAGAGACTTTGTCACAGGGATTTGTAACAATCTACGCAGGTCTGGGTGAGTAGCTGTTCCGCCTGTTTGATATGAGGTTTTCAAGAGACTCGCTAGGTCTCGCGCTGCTTGCATTAGCGGCGCTGGCCATGCGTCTGGTCTACCTTTACCAGGCCGAAAAAAACCCCTTCTTCGAAATGCCTGTCGTCGATGCAAGGGGGTATGTAGAGCTGGCGCGAAATCTGGCCAGCGGTGGCTGGCAGGGCTATCCCATGCCCTTCTGGCAACCGCCCTTCTACCCTTATCTGCTGGGCGCCCTCTTTTATCTGCTAGGCGAAAATTACTATATCCCGCGGCTGCTCCAGGCCAGCGCTGGAGCAGCTACCTGCGTCTTGATCTTTTTCCTCGGCCGCCGGATTTTCTCCGCTCAGGTCGGCTGGGCGGCGGCGCTGGCTGCCACCCTCTATGGCCCCCTCATATATTTTCAAGGAGAATTGCTGCCGGCCGTCTGGGGGGCAAGCGGCAATCTAATCGTCCTCCTGGCCCTGCTCTGGGCCACCCGAGTCGAAGGTTGGAAGCGCTGGCTGGTAGCCGGTCTGGCCCTGGGAACAACCGCGCTGGTCGTTGCTAATGTACTGCTCTTAGTTCCAGTTGCCGCACTATGGGCCTGCCGCTTTGTTCCAGCAGCGGGTGCGAGAGGCCCGCGTTTGCTGCCCTATCTTAACCGCGCACGCCTGCTGCAAATAGCCGCATTTCTTCTGGGCATTGGCCTGGTAGTGGGCCCCGTGACCCTGCGCAATCGCCTGGTGGGCGGAGAGTGGGTCCTGATTTCATACAATTACGGGGTCAATTTTTATATCGGCAACAACGCCGACTACGACGCGACCATGGCGATAAGGCCGGGGCGGCAGTGGCTGGATCTGGTCAATTTGCCCGAACGCGAGGCCGCGATAACCGGCTACGGCGCCGGGGCGCGCTATCTGCTCGGCAAGTCCTGGGATTTCATCCGCACCGAACCGGCGGCTTATGGCAAGCTGCTGTTGCGCAAGTTTCTCCTATTCTGGCACGGTGAAGAGATCCGCCGCAACCTGGATCTTTACTTTGCCCGCAACTACTCCCCGCTGCTGCAGATCTTGCTGTGGAAATACGGGTTGGCTTTCCCCTTTGGAATAGTTTCGGCGCTCTCACTCCTGGGGCTGGGTCGCTTTCTGCTCAGTCCGGAGCGCAGGACACCGGCCGGTTCCCTCGCCCTGCTCTTCACCGCTACCTACACCGCCTCCGTGGTCCTATTTTTCGTCACCGGACGCCACCGTCTGCCCATAGTGCCCCTGCTGCTGATTTTTGCCGCGCACGGTGCCCTGGGGCTGGCGCGGGTACGGGGCCGCAAACTGGCACTACAGGGCGGTATAGCCCTGGCCCTGCTACTGGCGACCAATGCGGGGATCAGTGCGATGAATACCAGCGGCGATGCCTCGGAGCACTATCTTTTGGGCGTTGCATTTGCCAACAAAGGAATGAAGACGAATGCACTACGATCCTACCGGAAGGCGGTGGAACTGGAACCTGACCACGAGGGGGGCCTGGATGGACTGGCCTCCCTGTCCGGTCAAATGGGGCGTCAGGAAGAAGCTATGGCAATATGGGAAAAACTTCTTTCACACTACCCCGACCGAGATGATATCCGCCTTAAGCTGGCGGATTTTATGTTGTTAAAGGCCAAGTTTTCACGCTCAATTGCACTCTATCAGGAGATGCTGCAGCGGCACCCCGACTGGGCGGCACTACACGGTCGCCTGGGCTATACCCATGCAATGATTGGATCCCCCCAGGAAGCTGAGGCCGCCTACCGGAAAACCCTGGAACTACGTCCGGACTCACTGCTGGTGCATTACCAACTGGCCCAGCTCTACCAGCAGTATGACAGAGACGAAGAAGCGGCTGCCGAATACCGGTTACTGCTCGAAAAACAACCCGACCACGTCGAAAGTCTGGCCGACCTGGGCAAGTTGCTGGCCAGTCGGGGCAAAGAGGGCGAAGCCGAACCCCATCTGAGAAAGGCGCTGGCGCTCAACCCCCACTGGAAACCAGCGCTCCACACCCTTGGTACGCTGGAGGCCAATCGGGGCCGCTACAAAGCGGCGATCAAACATTTCCAGGCCATTCTCGCCCTCGACGAGGAAGATCGGGTAGCGCGCCGGGCCCTGGCTCACCTCTTCATAAAGACGGGCGACAAGGCCCGGGGAGATGCCGAATACGAGCGCTATCGCCGCAGTCTGCAACAACAGCAAATGCGCCGGCAAACGCAGCAGGAAACCGATCAGCTGATGAATCAGCTACTGGACAAATTCAACCCGGCCGGGGGCAGCCCCCCGCGTTGATCAATCGCGTCGCATAAGCGGGGGCAACTCCGGAGAAAAGCGCTCTCATCCAACATTGGCAGCACTCCCACCGAAGGCTTGGAAATATGCGAAATAACCCAGCCGAGACCACGACTTTTCCAGAATAATACCCACGCCCGATGGGGTCGAAAAACAATAAATTCCCCGGCAGATCAATGCCATAGGTTTTAGTCTAGATGACGGTCTTTTTTTACTCCCGCAGGACTATTCCAACCCTGGACTCTTAACTCCATCTTGAGCAATGAGCTCATCTCATTACCTCGCTCAAGGTAGGTTACGCTTACACCGAAATCGAGAGGGCCCAGGCGGGGCGGGGATTCCTGGCCATGGGCGGCGAGGACCAGATGGCGATCTGGCTCAACGGCGAGTTGGTCCACCTGAGCCTGGCCAGCCGCTACTACAAGCCCTTTCAGGAAATTTTCCCGGTCGAATTCGCCAGGGGGACCAACCGCATCCTCGTCAAGGGGGGGCGCCGTTGCTGCGCCTGGGGATTTTCCCTGGCCATTCTCGAATCCGCGACCAAACTTTTCGTCAACGATACCGATGTGACCCCGGCCGGGCACATCGGCGAAGAGCAGTACCTGTTCCTGCCCGATCTGCCCATCGGCGAGCGCCTGGACGTGCTCGGCAGCATCAACGTCACCAACCTGACGGCCCGACCACTTGAGGATGTGCGCGGCTCAGTGGCAGGCAACGCCGTCCTGGAAGCCACCGAGGAGGCACTCCCCTCGATCGCTCCCGGCGTCACCCACCAGCTGCCCTTCCGGATGCGTTCGAAGGGTGTGATCGGGCCCGCCGACAGCACCGGCCTGGAACTGATCGTAAGCGTCGAGGACGAAATCCAGCGCTTCCACTTCAAACCCCGACTGCGGGCTCCAGGCGAGTACTTCGCCACCTCCTACCGTTCGAAAATCGATGGTTCGATCCAGGCCTTCCGCATTATCGCACCGCGCCAGTACAACCCGGAAAAATCCTATTCCCTGGCCCTGAACATGCACGGCTACAAGGCCGCTTCGGGTGCCCACGAAGCCATCTCCTCCCGGCCCTGGCTGTTTACCGCGGCGGCCAACGCCCGCGGCGAGATGAACTACAAGGAGGCGGGCATGTGGGACGTACTCGAAATGATGGAGGCAATGCAGAAACGCTACAATATCGACGCCGAGCGCATTTACCTTTACGGGCACTCAATGGGCGGGAGGGGCAGTTGGTACATCGGCCTGCGCAAACCGGACCTTTTCGCCGCCGTCGCGCCCTTTGCCGGCCGCAATTCCTGGGCCCTGCCGGTGCTCGAGAATGCCTTCAACCTGCCGCTCTTCGTACTCCACGGAGCCAAGGACAAAGTGGTCAGCGTCGAAGAGTCCAGAGAGGTCGTTAAGCAGCTGGAAGGACTGGACTACTCCTACCGCTATCACGAACCGGCCGACGCCACCCACTGGTGGTGGACCGACGCCGAGCGCCAGCAAGCCTGCACCGACGACCCGCAACTCTACGACTACTTTAGCCGCCATCGCCTCCATGCCTACCCCAGCACGGTAGTTTACAAGACCGAGGAGCTGCGTTTCAACAAAGCCTACTGGACCCGCATCGACCAGTTCGAATGGCACGGGAAGCCGGCCAAAATTCGCGCTGCGATCCTGCCGGGAAACAAGGTCGAGGTGCAGGTGGAGAACGTTTCCCGCTACACTTTGAATCTACACGAAAACCTGCTGAACATGGACGCAGGGGTGGTGATCCTCACCAACGGGACCAAAAGCTATAGCGGTGCGGCCGGGGCGATCACCATCGGCAATTCAAGCGGCACCTGGGCAGAAGCCAGTGCCGCCGCCGCGCCGCTGGAAAAACACGGCGGCCAGGCTGGCCCCATCTTCGAGGCCTTCAACTCGCCCTTTCTCCTGGTCTACGGCAGCGGCGGCTCGCAGGCGGAGGCCAAAGCAAACTTCAAGCAAGCCCGCTTGGCGCAGATCTGGTGGCAGATCTGGGCCAACGGCGAGTGCCGCGTAGTGGCCGACACCTCGGTAAGCGAAATAGATATAGCGGAACGGAATCTGGTACTCTTCGGCAACCCGGGATCGAACCGGCTCATCGAGCGCATCAACGGCCACCTACCGGTCCGCTTCGAGAAAAATGCCATCGTCGCTGGAAGAGAGCGTTTTTCGGGCCCAGAGGTGGCGCTCCAGATGATCTACCCCAACCCCCTCAATCCGGAACGCTACGTCCTCGTCGGCGGTGGCCTAAGCCACGAAGGTCCCGCCAACCTGCACAAAACGGGTCTCGACATCGCCGCGCCGATACAGTTCCCCAATTCGGCCGCCTATGACTATGTCATATTCGACCAAAGCTTCCTGGGAAAAGTCGAGGATCGCTATCTCAAGGCCGGCCACTTCAATGGCCACTGGCAGTTGCAGGATTAACTATAGAGACCCGGGGCAGGGCGCAATTTCCCCGGTCTTGTAGTGCTCGATGCGGTGCGGCGACAGTCGCACATCAAATATATCCTCCGCTTGCGCCGCACCATTCCGCTTCTCTCCTCAGCTTTGCAAACCCCAGTCGGCATCGAAGTGACCGGCCTGCAAATAACGCCCCTGGGTCCTGCCCAGAAAGCTATTGTCAAAGACGACGTAGTCGTAGGTGGCCGATGAGGGGAAGTAATCAGAGGCGACATCCAGGCCCATCTTGTGAATATTGGCCGTGCCTAGGTGGCTGACTCCGCCGTTGAGCAGCACGTACCGTTCCGCATTAAGAGGATTGGCATAAACCATCTGTAGCGCCACATCCTCGCCCTCGAAAAGCTCCCGACCTGCAACCACTCCACCACGGCCAAAGCGGACCGGCAAACAGTCGTTGATGCGCGCCACAATTTCGTTTGACTCGACATTGCCGTAGAGGATTAAGTTGTACTGCTCGACATCCTCCTGGCTAAGGGCGGTGTCGGCCTTTATCCGACAGTTGCCACTGGCCCAGATCTGCCACCAGACCTGGGCCCAACGGGCCTCTTCCCAGTTGGTCTTTGCGGCATGCTCATCGCCGCCGCTACCGTAGACGAGGAGAAATGGGGTGTTGAAGGCGTCGATGATTGGACCGCACAACTCCGGCCTTTTGTAAGGAAAGTTCCCCCGCCGTTCCCCGCCTGCGACTGGGGCCCATTTACCATTGTGGCATGCGAGCGTCACCTCGCCTGGCGCGGGGCCCGCAAAGCTCTGCACTCCGTTCGTCTCGATGATCAGGGACTCTGCCATATTCACCAGCTCATCGTTGAACACAAGCGTGTAGCGCGAGATATTTTCTACCAGGACGGCGACCCGATTGCCCCCCATGACAGTTGCCTGTAAACGCGCCATCTGTCCATGCCGGTCAAACTGGTCGATTCGCGTCCAGTAGGACTTGTTAAAGCGCAGCGATTCGGTCTGATGAATCACCTTGTGCGGGTACAGATGGCGTTTGTGCCGCCTGAAAAAGTCGAATAGCTGCGGATCGTCGACGCAGGCGGTGAGATTCTCCTCCTCGAGAAACCACCAGTGCCCTGCTCCAGCAGCCTCGTGGTAGCGCACCGGGTTACCCAGCTTTTCGAAAATTTGGACAATTTCCCTGGAATGCTCGACGTCGACGACGTTGTCAGCCGCGCCGTGAAACACGAAAGTGGGCAGATTGAGCCCGTTTTCTGCCAGCGGTTTAGCGGGGAGATTACTGCCGGCAAAGGG
>MDTE01127366.1_pt1 | contig 14335 bp, 15 predicted proteins | sample 811231 | NCBI WGS metagenome assembly MDTE01 (sample SAMN05326651, study PRJNA326480) | marine metagenome | isolation source: seawater | place: Indian Ocean: Red Sea | collected 2010 | reverse complement strand
TATCCCAATGCGCAACCTCTTGGTAAATGCCCCTTACACTGAATTTAACCCCGTCATTCCATTCATTTTCTACCTCACATCTGGACAAAGCAAAGCCATCGCCCCCCGTCACCAACAGGATACTCATAGTTAAGCTTAATATGGTCAAAATCGTCCTCATAAAAAAATACTGCCAGATTAATTAGGCAATGAGGAGTCTTTGCTTAGTGACTATTGACCCTAGTTTCTAGGTCACTAATCTCACTGCCTGTTTCTATATATCAGAGGAGGGGTGTGTTTCTTGGGGTGGGGTATGGATTTTGGTCCAATATTGCTCCAGTAAACTATGAAATGGGACCCAATTAAGAGACAAATTCAACAGGTAATATTAGATAATTTCAGAATAAAAATTATTGGGGATTCACATTTCTTCCAATGTGTGATTCAATACAAACCGTTAGAATTCAAGGCTTTACGACTGAATAGTTTGAAGGAGGACTTCGGCTGACACGATAGTACAGCACAGTTGTATGCTGGTTTAGAACCGAAGCGTAGCGAAGGCTCTTGCTTTCAAGACCAGTGCATTCAACCACTCTGCCACCTCTCCAGCCTTTGGGGAACTTACTCAACTTGTTAAGAAATTCCAAGAGTAGAAGAACAAACTAGAGTCTTTTTGAAGCCCCGATTTCTAATTTTGGTCCAATGTTGTTCCAGTGAGGATAAGAAATGGCTTTAATCAGGAAGAGAATTAACCAAGAGACGATAAAATTTCAGGGTCGTATACGTGTATCTAATCACCCCACCATGTCAAAGACTTTCAAACTCAGGTCTCAAGGTGTCCAGTGGACGAAAGAAACAGAAATACAAATAGAGAGGGGAACTTTAGGGCTAGACCTAAAAAGTTTGATAAGACAAGGTTATTTGACCTTCTTGAACGCTATTTAAATGAGATAACACCAAGAAAACGTGGCAGGGATGTAGAGAAATGCAGAATACAAACACTCAAAAGTTATTCAATTATTTCAAAACAAATTAATAAACAAAACAATTAGATATAATAGATTATAAAGTAATAAGATTAAAAGAAGGAAGCAGTGGTTCAGTAAAAGGTGTTGCACAGGACCATAGTACTGCGGTCAAGTGGTATAGAAACTTACTGCCGAACGGGGGTGTGCCGAAGTCCAGCTCCATCTGGTTCATTATTATGAAAATGGGCTAGCTGTTCCTCAGAATTAACGGAATACCCTTCACAAAATATAGGGAATCCAGCGCCTAACTCTCTTTTTATAGTCTAGATAATCTTTGCCAAAATGTTCTTCTAGTACTAGTTCGTCACGTCGGACCCGAACATCAAACCAAGGAATAAATACAAGTAATAATATTACTGCAAACCAAGATTTAAATGTAATGATCAGCCCCACAAAAAAAATCATATGTCCTAGATACATTGGGTTACGAGTGTATTTAAACAACCCCGTATCAACAATTTGTCTTGGAGGAATTTTGGCACTCACACCATCACCGCCGCCACCATATTTACCACGATAGCGTCCACAGAATTTATATTGTAGATAACCCCAAGCAAGGAAAATTGTACCCCAAAAGTTAAATTCTGTAACGCTATATCCCCAAGCCAGTTCTATGCCCACAGTAACCAAAGGATAAACTATAAAGCTGCGATTAGGTGTACGCTGCAACCAATTACTTATCTTGCTTAGCATATCGAAAATGTGTTTTTCATCTTTTTTGATATATTTACTGATATTGCTAGGTGTACTTTCTGGTTTTAACCTTCAAGAGCGGCTGCCATTTTTTGTGAATCATCAAAAATTAAAAACTCTTTTTCTAACCCTCCTTCTAATAAGTACATATGGACGCCATTAGCATTGAGATTATCAGCAGTATATTTTACGAAAACATGCACACGATCGTCTTCCGCAACTAAATGCTGTATTTCTAAATTAAAGTTGGGGTAATCGTTAGGTAAATGAACTAAAAAATTATCTCTCCAATCAGCAAAGCCTTTGTATTCACCAGACCGTTTGTGATCGCCGTTAACTTTAATTACCGCTTTTTTGTGAAAAATTCTGCTGAGCCCATCCAAATCGCCTTCAGAAAAAGCCTGATAACCGCTAAGAACAACATCTTTATTTTGCATTTTCCACCCACCTGTTTTGATTATTTAAATAACTTAAAATAAGTAGAAAAATTAAGAAAGGGCTTAAGATATTGAAACGTTCTATACATCTGAAAATTGAGGATTTAGCTTTTAAACTGGTGTAATAATGCAAACCACTATCATTACTGATGAGTTTTTATGATACAGTATGTCCCATTATAATAACTGTATTTAACACTATATTAGGTTTACAGAATAAAGAACTAATTTCGATGAGGAGAGGATTGTGAAAAAAATAAATTGGCCAGTAGCATTCTTAGGAACTGTTCTAGTTTTTGCAGCGTGTTTTGCCTATTACATCCATCATAATTGCGACCATTTGGTCTAAGGTAAGGAACGGACATAATATATTTTTTAAATTTTTTCATTATAACTAACAAAGATAAATATACACCACTATCATTTTTTCCTGTTCCTACTTAAGTCACGTGTGCTATTTCAGTTTGAATAAGTGTTTCTTATTTACTATGTGACTTAGACTGCCTCGATATTAAAATATTTAGGGTTCTTAAAATATGCAAAACCAACAAATAATCGATCAGATTACAAATCTAAAAGGCCGCAAAAACTGTGAAGAAAAGAAAGCCGCTAAGTTGGGATTAAACTCATTGTATGATTATTTTGAAGATAAAATAGCTAAAGAGAAAATCGCAGCCGAAGAAAAGATAGCTTATTTAAAACAACTATCAGTTCAAAAAGAGCTGTTAAAACAATCAAAAATAGAAAAAAAGGCGGAACAAAAGAAAAGTTGTAAGTGCTGCTAAAGTCTATGTTTCCAGGTCGCTAACCTCACTGCCTGTTTCTATATATCAGAGGAGGGGTGTGTTTCTTTGGGTGGCGTATGGATTTTGGTCAAATATTGCTCATCTAAACTATGAAATGGAAACCAATTAAGGGCCCACTACAACAGGTAATATCAGATAATTTCAGAAGAAAATTATTGAAATTTCACATTTTCTTCCAATGCATGTTTCAATACAAACCGTTAGAATTCAAGGCTTGACGAATGAATAGTTGAGGGAGGACTTCGACTGACACGATAGTACAACACAGTTGTATGCTACTAGTTTAGAGCCAAAGCGCAGGGAAGGCTCTTGCTATCAAGACCAGTGCATTCAAACATTCCGACACCTTTCCAGCATGATGAGAACTTACTGAGTTTGTTGATAAATTCCAATACTAGAGGCAAAAACTAGAGTCGTTTTCAAGCCAAAAATTCCTTTTTGGTTTCAAGAAAACTCAAATTAATAAAGAAAGAGGTAAATTTGGAGAGATAACTAAAAAAAAATCCAACTCCAAATTATTAAAGTTTATTCTCTATCTTGGCCCTAGTGATGATTTGGTTAAGGAAAGTTTTGATTTTATCTTTAGAGGAAAGACTGCAGGTAGCATCATTTAGTTTAAGTGTTTTTCGATCTAAGGTTTGGCGGTACCGCCCCCAAACTATATATTTTGTACCACCGCCATAAGAGTAATTACCGAGCTTCAATTTTATTGTGTCATACCCGTGAATATGCAGAGAAAACACCTGTCCTTTTTCGAAAAAATAGCCCCTCCAGGGGTTGTCCTGATCTATTTGCTTACTGCTCTTACAAAGTATTGCTCTTCCGTCAACAGATCCTGCTTTAACAGTCGAAATAAAAAACAAAAAAGAGAACGTAAAAAATAATATTTTCATTGTTTTTAATTACCAAAAAGGGGCTTTAGAATTTGAATTTAAAATAAGTTTAGTTTTTAAATGTAAATTTATACAAAAACATTTTTAAATACAAAGTCTGGTGATCATAACTATAAGCCATGCCATACTGGCTAAACTCGGGGGAAGTTTTTACTAAGTTCAAAGAGGGCAGTCTACCGAACATTAGTATGGCCAGTATCGCATGACTTAATTTTGATACGTAAGTAAAATATTAATAGATCAAGTTATTTATTTAGATAAAACATTGGTAATAGAATTTTTTTAAGAAGGTCGCAAATGCAAAAATGGGAAGTAATGGCATGGCCAATAGACCCTGCAGATTTACAAATGAGCCAAGGGAGCGCTGAAGCCATTATAGAAATGGGGATGAATGGTTGGGAACTTGTTACTGTCATTAAGGAAAATAACGAACACATTGGATATTTTAAGAGACCAATTTCTGAAGCAGCCAATCAAGAATATAATGCGCCTAATAATCAAAAATCTGGACTTGATGTTTTAGTTAATGAGCTCAACCAATGGTCAATTGACTTTGAAAATTTTCGAAAAACACTACCGCCGAAAACCGATGAAGATGAAGCATTGGAACTCTTTAAAAATTCTCTAAAACTTAAATAACTGTTAAGTATTTCAGTCCGTTTGCAATTAATTCTTTAAATCCTGTCTATTCAATCAAACTTCAGACCAACCTTTAAGTTTGAATTTGTGGCATATTCAGCTGCAGACATTTTTTCTTTTCCGCTTCTAACCCTCTTTACGATAATGCCACCGCCTTCGGCCCCTACTGTAAAATTATCTTTATCGATGGCGGCGATCGTGCCAGGAGCTCCTACTTTATCTTCGGACAATGAACAATCGAAGATCTGAATAACTTCTCCGCCAATCGTAGACCAAGCTCCCGGTTGAGGATTAGAACCCCTAATTAAATTATAAATTGTCTGAACATTGTCATTCCAATTAATTTCTACATCCTCTTTTTTACACCAACTCTCATAAGAAAATTGACTTTCATCTTGAATGGCTTTTGGTGCGGCACCCATTTTTACGAGGTCAATTGCTTCCATCATAGCATCGACACCCATAGGAAATAATTTATCAAAATAAATTGACCCCAATGTATCGTCCGGTCCAATTTCAACTTCCTTCTGCAACAAAATCGGTCCCGTATCCAATCCGTCATCTGGCCAAAATATGGAGAGACCTGTTCGTTTGCTTCCTTGAATGATAGGCCAGTTAATGGAACTCGGTCCGCGATGTTTTGGTAAAAGCGAGGGGTGATATTGGATACTTCCGAATTTGGGCACGTTCAAAAAACTGGATGGAACAAATTTTATGACATAAGCCATTACACAAAGGTCAGCATCCAACCCTTTAATATGTTCCAGAGCCTCATCGGTTTTAAAGCTTGGCAACTGATATAAAGGAATTCCATGTGTTTCTGCTGCTTCGTTTATAGGATCTTTTCTTCCACCCGGTTTTTCGTCGGCACCATAAATGCCAACAACATTTTCTCCACGCTCCACCAGCTTATCAACTACCGCCTTACCAAAGGCTTGCATCCCATTTACAACAATTCTCATCTTATCCTACCCTTTTTCTGGCTGCTTTTGTTTTTAGATCCTATCAGAAATAAGGTTTTGGTCATAAATTTAATTTATGATCAACCCTCTTTGAACAACATATTTGTTTTGAAAGCCATAATGAAGTCATTTTCATGCAAGCCGTTAATAGCATGAGTAATAAATTCAACCCGAGCGTAACCCCAGCCAAAAGAAATATCAGGATGATGACCTTCTTCTTCAGCAAGGGAGCCGAGACAATTCACAAATTCAAGGGAGGCAACAAAATCATTAAATTCAAAACGTCTACTAATCTTATCGCCATCGCTCGATAAATCCCAGCCTGGAATATTTTCCATGAACGATTCAGCTTCATTTTTCGTCAACGGTAACAATCCACCTTCGCATGGAACACACTTTTTACCGGAAAAGTTCATATCTCACTCCTTTAAAATAATTGAAAATAGAATAACCCAGCAGTGTATTTAAAAACCAGCCTAACTACATTCCTTGCCAATCTTTTTTGATCGCGTCAAAATCATCTCATCAAGCAATGCTTAGGAGAAAAAAGGGTGGCAGATAAGCAAAGAGATGAAAAAATCTTTTTAAATTACACGCAAGAAGAACTCGACTGGCAATATGATCACAGTAAAAGGTTTCCAGATACCGGAATATTTCAAGAGGAACGTGGAAATGCGAGTAAGAGGGTTCGTGAAAAGATAGATGGAATCATTAACGTTCCATATGGAGATCATGAAGACGAAGTTGTTGATATTTTTCCTACAACGAAAAAAAAACTAGGACCGGTAATTGTATTTTTCCACGGGGGAGCGTGGACCCGAGGAAGTAAAAATGGATATAGCTTTCCAGCCGAACCCTTCACTCGCAAAGGGGTCTCATGGGTTACGACTGAATTCACAAAGGTTCCAAATGGAACTTTAAGTAATCAGGTTAGACAAAACAGAGATGCCGTTGCTTGGGTTTATTCTAATGCTGACACCTATGGTTGGGACCGGAATAAGATTTACATAGCAGGTCATTCTTCGGGTGGACACATGTGTGGAATGGTTCTTATTACCGATTGGCAAAGTCAATATGGCTTGCCTGTTGATCTTGTTAAAGGTGCAACAGCGATTAGTGGAATGTATGATCTAGAAGCTGTCTTTTTAAGTTATCGAAATTCCTATTTAAATCTTAGTGTTGAAGATTGGCAGGAAAATAGCGCCATAAGACATGTACCTAAGACATCCACCTCTCCCCTGATCATCGGTTGTGCTGAACATGACACAGCTGAATTTCATCGTCAGCCAAAGAAATTTTTAGACGCTTGGAAAAAAGCTGGGCATAAGGGAGAATTCATAGAGTTAATGGATCGGCATCATTTTACCGGAAGTATGTGTTTTGGAGAGGAGGAGCATCCATTATTTAAAAAAATGTGTGAAATGATTGGAGTTTAAAATAGACAACAACACAATCCTGCACAATGTATGAGTTAATTGCCCGATTCGGGTGCCTATGGCACAAGAAGACACCGTAATATACGGAAGGGCGCACGTAATGTTATTTAGTTGCGGGTTAAGAAAAGTCTCACAATTTCCCGCTAAAATTTCTCTGTGGGTTAGTTTATTTTGTTTATTTGCGCCCGTCGCTCAGAGCCAAAACCTCGATTATACTTCATGGCTTGAACAGGTGAAAACAGAGGCGCTAGAGCGCGGTATAAAACAGGAAATTATAAAATCGGTATTTAAAGGCGTTAAACCGATAAAACGAGTTCTTAAAAAAGATAGAAACCAGTCAGAATTCAAGCTTACTCTGGATATATATCTTCGACGTGTCGTCACAGAAAAAAATGTAAAAAGAGGAAAAGTGATGGCAAAAAGTCATCAGAAAACCCTCAAAATGGTTTATGAAAGGTATGGTGTAGCACCTCGGGTTATTCTTGCTATTTGGGGTATAGAAACAAGATTTGGACTAGTAAAAGCTAATATCCCACTAATACCTTCAATTGTAACTCTAGCCTATGACAAAAGACGATCAAAATATTTTCGGGCTCAGTTATTTTCTGTCCTAGAAATGTTAAATCGGGGATACATAGAACAAACGAGTTTATTTGGCTCCTGGGCAGGAGCCATGGGACAACCACAATTTATGCCTTCAAGCTATTTAGCTTACGCTCAAGATTTTGATGGCGATGGAAGAAGAGACATTTGGAATAGTGTCCCGGATGTCCTCGCTTCTATAGCAAATTACCTTGCCCAGCATCACTGGAGAAGAAATAGGATATGGGGAAGAGAAATTAAGATTCCCATCAACTATTCTAAAAATCTTTATCCACTAAACCGTAGGGTAACAAGAGGATGCAGAGCCAAGGCTTCAGCACCTAAAAAATTAATAAACTGGCACCGAGAAGGTATAAGGATGGCAGATGGAAACCCCTTGCCCAAAGTAGATATATCAGGCGTCATTGTGCAACCAGATGGGACCAAAGGGAGATCGTTTTTAACTTATAATAATTACGCGGCAATTTTGTCGTATAACTGTGCACACCTCTACGGAATTACCGTAGGAATATTTTCTGATTACCTTGGTAAGAGATAAAATATTTATGTTCCGTAAGTTTATATTGTTATTACCCTTACTAATGTTGGTGGGTGCTTGCGCCGAGATCAAATTAGCAACGCATACGGTAAAAAAAATTACCAATACGGTAACAAAAACAAGTAAAGGTACCTACAAAATTGGCAAGCCATATCAGATAAAGGGAATTTGGTATTATCCGGCAGTAAACTACGGATATGTAGAAAAAGGGGTAGCATCGTGGTACGGGCCCCAGTTTCACGGAAGAAAAACCGCCAATGGCGAAATATTCGATATGAACACGGTTTCGGCCGCACACCGGACACTTCCAATGCCAAGCATCGTTAGAGTAACTAATTTAGAAAACGGGCGGGCGATGAACATAAGGGTAAATGATCGCGGCCCGTTCGCAAAAAATAGAATAATTGATTTATCAAGAAGAGCCGCCCAGTTACTTGGCTTCAAACACGCAGGTACTGCCCTTGTAAAAGTGGAAATTATTGCCGATGAAAGTCGAAGAATAGCGATGCTCGCACAAAAAAATAAAACATTTTTTGCAAAGGGCAGGCGGGAAGACGTAAGAGTAGTAAAATTGGGAGGCAAACAGAATGTAGGATCCCGTATCCATAAAAAGCCTCAACCGCAATCAAAAAAATTCATGAAAGACCTCGATCATAAAAATGCCACAAACGTAGTTACACTTGTTCCAATACCTAAAACCAAAAGAATTTTTGTACAGGCTGGTGCATTTGTTTATCGTGATCTTGCTGAAAAAATGCAAAAGTTACTAGATCCTCTTGGGCCAACGCGTGTAGTAGAGGCTATAATTGGGAAACGCCGTTATTTTAGGGTACAAGTTGGACCTGCGCCAAATGTAAAACAAGGTGATAAGTTGCTTAATGAAGTGATTGCTAGCGGATACCCCACTGCAAAACTTATCGTGGAATAAAAACAACTAAGTAAATTGATAATTGAACTAAACTGTGACCTCAAGAGGAAGTAAGTGTTAAATTTAAATTTTATTGCATCTGCAGTTATTATATTTCTGACAATATACCCCGATGAAATTACAGCAAAAAACATTCAGACTTCCGCACCAAACGTCATTCTTTATGATTTAACAACTAATACAACTTTAATAGATAAAAATTCTGATACTCCAATGCCTCCGGCATCAATGAGTAAATTAATGACGGTTTATATGGTTTTTGACCGTCTCAGGTCGGGAAGTTTAAATTTGGATGACAAGTTTTTGGTCAGTCGAAGAGCTTGGCGAAAAGGAGGCTCTAAAATGTTTGTTATGGTCAACAAACGTGTATCTGTTAAAGACCTTTTAAAAGGAATAATTGTACAGTCTGGTAACGATGCCTGTATCGTCATAGCTGAAGGCATATCGGGAACTGAAGAAGCTTTCGCTGATGCCATGACACGAAAGGCAAGAGAAATAGGACTTAAGAATAGTTCCTTTACGAATTCTACAGGTTGGCCAGACAAACACCACTATATGTCGGCAAGAGACATTGCAAAATTATCTGCAAAATTGATTCAAGAGTTTCCCGAATTGTATAAGCTATTTTCGGAAAAAGAGTATACTTTTGGGGGCATCAAACAAGGCAATAGAAACCCTCTATTATATAACGATTTTGGAGCCGATGGTTTAAAAACCGGCTATACGCAGGTCTCAGGTTACGGGTTAGCTGCGTCTGCGGTCAGGAAGGGAAGAAGACTTTTACTCGTTATAAACGGCTTAACAAGTTCAAGAGCACGATCATCAGAAGCTGCCAGGCTTTTAGATTGGGGCTTTAGGGATACAGTAATATATCCATTGTTTAAAAAAGGCGAGGAAATAGAGAAAGCAGATGTTTGGCTTGGCAAACAAAAAAAGGTCTCCTTAGTTTTTGGAAAGCCTCTGATACTTACGTTAACTCGAAAGGCTCGACGCAGTTTAAAAGTGAAACTAAAATATGATAGCCCTATTCCTGCACCGATAAAGAAAGGGGATCAAGTAGGACTTATTTTTGTGGAGGCAGATAACCTGAATACTGTTAAAATTCCAGTTACTGTTGCTACCGAGGTTCAGCAGCAAGGCAATCTTGGACGTTTGTCCACTGCATTTAAATACCTCCTATTTGGCAACAAATAAAATGAAACGCTATTAATAATTCATGAATTAAATGACAAAAGGAGTTTTCATAACTTTTGAAGGAGGCGAGGGGACTGGAAAGTCTACGCAGTTACGCCTTCTAGAAAATCACCTAAAAAGTATCAATATTCCAGTGATTGCAACTCGAGAGCCTGGGGGTACGTCGGCCGGTGAATTAATTCGGGAATTATTGGTGAATGGTAAAACTAACAGGTGGTCACCCTTAACAGAAACATTACTTCACTATGCCTCCCGTTACGAACACATAACAAATTTGATCCAACCAGCTATTCTTTCCGGTCAATGGATACTTTGTGATAGATATACTGACTCAACCTTTGCTTACCAGGGGTTTGCTCAAGGTGTTGATCTGAAAATTATAAATCAACTAAATAAAATCATCACAAGCCAACTAAACCCAAACCTTACAATTATTCTTGATTTACCGATTGAAATTGGACTCAAAAGAGCGGAGAAACGAGGGATTGGCGAAACTCGTTATGAAAAAATGGGGAGACCCTTTCACCAAACACTCCGCGAAGCATTCCTAGAAATTGCTAATAATAATCCTGAACGTTGTGTCGTAATTAACGCTGATGAAAAAAAGGAGGTAATTTCAAATAGGATAATTAATCTAGTAAACGAGCGTTATAGATTATCTTACTCAGAAAAAGAAGGTTAGCACAGTATTGGACAATCAAATCATTTCGCTCCAACCAAGATTGAACCCTTTTCTCTTTGGGCACCAAACTGTTGAACAAACATTTCTCACTTCTTGGAATTCCGGTCGTATGCCTCACGCTTTCCTTTTGAGCGGTCCTCAAGGGATAGGAAAAGCTACGCTAGATTTCCGACTAGCGCGATTTGTTTTAGCAAGTAAAAGAGAGGAAAAGACGGGAATGAATCTTTTCGGGGACATCGAGGCTAACCTGGAAATGGATTGTGATGATCCAGTTTTCAAAAGAGTGGCTTCAGGAGGGCATGCGGACCTGATGACACTTGAACGTCCAGTCGATAAAGAGACAAACCGTCTTAAATCTTCAATCCCTATTGAAAGTGTTCGAACTGCAGGCGATTTTCTAAGAAGAACCGCCTCAGAGGGTGGTTGGCGAGTACTAGTTATAGACAGTGCTGATGAGCTGAATTTAAACGCCGCTAATGCTCTCCTTAAAATATTGGAGGAACCACCAGATAAAGCATTGATATTACTTGTTTCTCACGCACCCGGCCAATTACTTCCCACTATTCATTCGCGTTGTTGCAAAATTAAAATGGCTCCTTTAAACGGCAATGACTTCAAGGCAGTAATAAGTGAGCTTAAAACAGATATTAGTGAAGAGGATATAGACGTTTTAGAACAACTATCCGAAGGATGTCCTGGCAGAGCGATTCAGTTATCCAATGAAAATGGATTAGCACTATATACAGAGCTTGTTTTGTTAATTAGATACCTTCCTGATATTAACTCAACAGCATTGCATAAATTTGGAGATCAGCTAGCACGTCAAGGAGCCGAGAAACATTTTTATCTAGTTGTGGAATTACTTGCCTGGTGGATCAGTCGATTAGCGCGCATGACTGCCAAAGGAAAAGCAATTCCGGATATCCTTCCCGAAGAAGAAGGGTGCGCTTCAAGACTTGCTAATCAAACAAGGGTTGATCACTGGTTAGAGGTGTGGGAGAAGATCAATGTCTTGGCCCGCCAAACAAACCAATTAAATTTAGATCGAAAACATGTATTAATAAACATATTTGAAGCTCTTAAAGGTGCCGCAAGAGGATGAAATCACTCTAGATATGAGAGTAAATGGTATGACCGGCGATAAGAAGTATTATATTACATCTCCGATATATTATGTTAATGACGTTCCTCATATCGGACATGCTTACACAACATTGGCCTGCGATGTAATCGCCCGGTTTAAGAGACTAGATGGGTTTGAAGTTCACTTTTTGACTGGGACCGATGAGCATGGTCAAAAAGTTGAAAAATCCGCCTCAGCAGCCGGCATACATCCTCAAGAATTTACCGATCGTGTCTCCAAAAATTTTCAAGACTTAGCTGTCTCTATGAATTTTTCGAATGATGACTTTATACGTACAACGGAGAAACGTCACATTATTGCAGCGCAAGCTATTTGGAAAAAATTGAAGGACAACGGACATATTTACCTTGGAAGTTATGAAGGGTGGTATGCAGTTAGAGATGAGGCGTTTTACGATGAGAGCGAACTTACCGAATTGGAAGGAGGGGGGAAGGTAGCCCCTTCTGGAGCCGAGGTGGAGTGGGTCGAGGAGCCAAGCTATTTTTTTAATTTATCAGAATGGCAGGAACCGTTACTAAATTTCTATCAAGAAAATCCGGATTTCATTGCGCCTAAATCACGTAGAAATGAGGTAATTAGCTTTGTAAAAGGTGGCTTACGCGATCTTTCAATTTCGCGTACCAGTTTCAAATGGGGTGTGCCAGTCCCCGATGATACAGATCATATAATGTATGTTTGGTTAGATGCCTTAACAAACTATATAACTGCTGTAGGATATCCTGTTGAGGATAAATCTTTTTCTAAATGGTGGCCTGCTAATCTTCATATGGTTGGAAAAGATATCTTGCGTTTTCATGCGGTGTATTGGCCAGCATTTTTAATGGGTGCAGGTATGGATATTCATAAACGGGTGTTTGCACATGGCTGGTGGACTAATGAAGGTAAAAAGATATCCAAGTCCGTTGGAAATATAATAGAACCTAATGAAATCATTGAAACATATGGTTTGGATCAGGTTAGATATTTTTTGTTGAGAGAAGTACCTTTCGGTAATGACGGTGACTTTTCGAGAAGGGCCATGATGAATCGTATAAATGGAGATCTCGCCAACGACTTGGGCAATCTGTGTCAGCGGGTGTTATCTATGGTAAACAAAAACTGTGGCGGCAAAATTCCCAACTACGAAGAAGAAACTATCCGAGATTTTCCAGTTTTTCAGACACTGAAGGAAGCCTATTCTCTCCTTCCAAAGATCCGTGAAAAAATTGATAAGCAAGCTTTCCACGAAGCACTAGAAGAAGTCTGGCGGATTATAAGAAATGCCAATCAGACAATTGATGAGGCTGCACCATGGTCACTGAAAAAAACCAACCCTCAAGGGATGGAAAATGTACTTTATACATTAATGGAAGTTATTCGACTTTTTGCTATTATTTTACAACCATTTATGCCTGATGCATCTTCAAAAATTCTTGACCAACTCTCAGTCGATTTAGAAAACAGAAATTTTTCTTTTATTGGACCTCCACCCAACCTTGATCTATTAAGTGAATTTGCACTAAAACCTGATACTATTTTACCAAAGCCAGAGGGCGTATTTCCAAGATTTTTAGAGTCATCAAAACAATGATTAAATCATAGACCTTGAAACTATAACTTCTTATACTTAACCTCTTGCAATAAAAAATTAATAATTTTACTTAAACTAAATTTTAGTAACAGACATGGGGAGACTGTCATAGATGTTTAAAAGTAGTCATATTGCTCTCACTGCTGCCATATTAACCGGCTTAGTCGTTTCTACTGCGGCAAAAGCAGATATCGCAGAATTTTATAAGGGCAAAACAATAACTATTGCAATTCCATATGGTCCCGGTGGCACTTATGACAAATATGGTTCAACTTTCGCGAATCATTTGGGAAAGCATATTCCTGGAAACCCCAATGTAATTGTGCAGCACCGACCTGGGGCAGGTGGCGCAAAAGCAATGAACTATACATATAACGCTGCCCCTAAAAATGGGACATTTGGAATGGTTCCATTGGATGCAGCTGTCGTAAATCAACTATTGAGACCCGACCGCATGAGGTACGATGCAAGTAAATTTCAGTGGCTCGGCTCATCAAACCAAACAAATTCTGTAATGGTTGTTAGATCAGATACCGGTGTAAAAAAATGGCAAGATCTAAGAAAAGTTCAAATTATTGGCGCCGGCAGTGGAAAATTTAACTCAGGATATATGAACCCCAAATTAATGTCCGTCTTGTTAGGGTTCAAAATGCGATACATATCAGGATATAAGGGGTCGTCCCGTTCGATACTTGCGATTGAACAGGGAGAGGCACAGATGTCCAGCTTTAATTGGTTAACTTGGGACTCCAAAGTTCCCCATTGGTTTAAGGGGAAAAGACCATTTGCTAGGGATGTTTTGC
>MDTE01095526.1_pt1 | contig 14335 bp, 14 predicted proteins | sample 811231 | NCBI WGS metagenome assembly MDTE01 (sample SAMN05326651, study PRJNA326480) | marine metagenome | isolation source: seawater | place: Indian Ocean: Red Sea | collected 2010 | reverse complement strand
TGAGGGTTATTTCTTATGGCTCCAATATAGCAAATACCTAATCCAGCAGATTCTGCTGCTATAACAACATTTTGCGCTAATAATGCCGTATCCACAGTAGATATAATAAATTGCTCCGTAAAACCTTCAGTTGCTTTTGCATCATGCCAATTGCAACACATTGAAGAGCGGTTAAGATCAGCGCAAAATACCATAAACTCTGAAGCATCATTAATAAATGCTTGGTTGTTAGCTAGTTCACTAAATGCCTTCCTTTTTACTTGATCTGTAATTCTAATTATTGAAACGCCTTGAAGAAAACTTGAGCTGGCAGCCGCTTGCCCTGCACGTATTATTTCATTTAGTAAATTCTCATCAATTTTTTTATCTTTAAATTTTCTAATTGAACGATGTGATTTTAGTAATTCAATAGTATTGTTCATTAAATTTTCCTTAACTATAGATCTTTGATAGGTTTAAATCTGTCAATTTTTGTATACAATATAATATATTATTAGAATAAAAATTGGTATTTTAAGATATAATATCAATGTAATTAAAATTAATAAATTATTTTACATTTTTTTAAAAGCTGGAGATAGGTTAATCATGGAATTTTATTACGCACCTTTTTCATGCGCATTTGCTGCGCATGTATTGCTAGAGGATGCTGAAGCAAAATACACCTCAAAGCGCATAGACTTGAAAAAAGGTGATCAGCGTTCACCAGAATTTTTAAAAGTAAACCCTAAAGGGAGAGTTCCTGCTCTGATAACAGAAAGAGGCATCCTAACAGAAACACCATCAATTTTAGTTTATATTTGCCAAACACATCCTGAAAAAAATTTAGCTCCTACAGATCCCTATGAGTTTGCAGAAGCGCAGGCCTTTAATATGTACTTATCTTCAACCGTTCATGTTGGCCATTCCCATAAGCATAGAGGTCATAGGTGGACAGATGATGAGCATGCACTTGCATCACTAACTTCGAGAGTAAAAGATAACATGACAGATTATGCTAAATTTATTGAGGAAAACTATATAAAGGGCCCTTGGGTTTTAGGAGAAAATTATTCAATGTGTGATCCATATTTGGCATTAGTCACTAGATGGTTCAATGATGATGGAGTTGATATGAGTAAATTTCCATTAATTTCATCTCACAATGAAAGATTTCACAAAAGATCAAATGTAATAAAAATTAATGAATTACATCAATAATCAAATTACTTTAGCCTTTCCTCTATAGCTTTTCCGGTAGTAATAGTATCTGCGTTTCCTCCTAAATCTTTAGTTCTCAAAGAAGGCTCTGCTAAAGTAGCTGAAATAGCAGAAATCATTTGTTCAGATGCATCTTTATATCCAAAATGTTCTAGCATCATAGCTCCAGCCCAAATTTGACCAATAGGATTTGCTATGCCCATGCCCGCTATATCTGGAGCAGACCCATGTACTGGTTCAAATAATGATGGGTGTTTATTCTCGGGGTTGATGTTTCCCGAAGGAGCAATTCCAATTGTTCCAGTGCAAGCTGGCCCTAAGTCAGATAAAATATCTCCAAATAAATTAGAAGCAACAACTACATCAAACATGTCGGGATTTAAAACAAAGTGAGCGCATAAAATATCAATATGAAATTTATCTACTTTTACATGTGGATATTGTTCTGATTTTTTTTCAAAAAGCTCATCCCAATAAGGCATTGATATAGAAATACCATTTGACTTAGTAGCAGAAGTTAAATGTTTAGCTTTGCGTTTTTCTGCTAGTTCAAAAGCGTATTTAAGTATTCGCTCAACACCAATTTTTGTCATCACAGTTTCTTGAACCACAAACTCTCTTTCTGTCCCCTCAAACATTTTTCCGCCAATTGAGCTGTATTCACCTTCAGTATTTTCTCTTACAATCATAAAATCTATATCTCCAGGTTTTCTTCCCGCTAAAGGGGAAGGGACCCCGGGCATAAGCTTTACTGGTCTTAAGTTTACGTATTGATCAAATTCTCTTCTAAACTTTAATAAAGACCCCCATAATGAAATGTGGTCAGGAATTTTTTCTGGCCATCCAACTGCACCAAAGAATATTGCGTCATGCGCACTTAAATTCTCTTTCCAGTCTTCGGGTAGCATGGATCCATTTTTTTCATAGTATTCAATTGATGAAAACGGATACTCTTTGAATTCAAGATTTATTCCATGCTTTAGGCTAATTGCCTCCAAGCATCTTAATCCTTCAGGCACAACTTCTTTGCCAATCCCATCGCCAGCTATTACAGCAATGGAATATTTATTTTTCAACATATTAAACCCTAAAAGTATTATATGAATATATTTTTTTATATATTTAAAGTAGTAAAATTACAATTTTACAAATGATTAATTAGGTATAATATTTTATGGGTTCATTAGAAGAAAAATATTAATATTTTTGGAATAATTTATGAAAGTAACTAGATGGGGAATTCTTGGATGTGCAAAAATTGCAAAAGAACAGGTAATTCCAGCTATGATTAAAAGTGAAAATACGAAATTACTTGCTATAGCCTCTAGGGATAAGGAGAAGGCAGCCGATTTCTCTGAAAACTTTTCAATTGAAAGAGTTTATGAAAGTTATGAAAAATTAATTTCTGACCCTGAAATTGATGCTATTTATATTCCCCTTCCAAACCACTTGCATGTGCCTTGGTCAATAAAATGTTTAGAGGCTGGGAAACATGTTTTATGTGAAAAGCCAATAAGTATTAAATCTAAGGATGTCTTGAAGTTATTTAAAGCAGAGGAGGATAGTAGGAAAATCATTGCTGAAGCTTTTATGATCAGATTTCATCCTCAGTGGATCAAAGTAAAAAAATTAATAGGTGACGGGAAAATTGGCAAGCTGAAAGCAATTCAAGGGTTATTTAATTACTATAATATTGATCCTAATAACATAAGAAATGATGCTGATATTGGTGGTGGAGGAATTTTAGATATTGGTGTTTATCCGATCATTACAAGTCGATTTATTACTGGATTAGAACCAAGAAAAGTAGTTTCTAGTATTGAATTTGACCCTAAATTTAAAACAGATATCTTAACGTCCGCTATATTACTTTTTGATGACATTCAAATGAGCTTTACCTGTTCAACTCAGAGCCATCTGATGCAGCATATGAGGTTCATTGGGACAGAAGGCAGATTGGAACTTCCTGTTCCCTTTAATCCTTTGCCTGATGAGAAATCTATAATTTATATTTGGAATGATGTGAAGCATCCATCGGAGAACCCTAAAATAATTGAAATTGAAAAAAGTGATCAGTATAAAATCCAAATTGAAGCAATGAATTACTCTATACAGAATAAAACCCCATTCCCATTTGACTTAGAAGATTCTTATAAAAACATGAAGATAATTGATGCTATCATTAATTCTTCAAAGTCAGGAAAATGGGAATTTATGTAGTTGGTAGTCGCACGTGGCCGAATTAAAATTTTACACTCTTGATGTTTTCTCTAAAAATCTTTTTGGAGGAAACCCTTTGGCCATTTTTGTGGAAGCTGATAAATTATCGCAAAGGCAAATGCAGTGTATTGCTGCTGAAATAAATTACTCAGAGACAGTTTTTATACTTAAGCCAGATAATCTTGAGAATTCTGCAAAAGTTAAAATTTTCACCCCTAAAAATGAGTTGCCCTTTGCAGGACACCCAAACGTTGGGGCAGGGTTTTTATTAAGCATGGATAAAAGTTTAGTTCCAGGTAAACATACTAAGAAAAAACTGATTTTTGAAGAGAAGGCTGGATTAGTAAATGTTTTCCCACAATATCAAAGAGACATTGTAACTGGATCTGAAATAGAAGCACCAAACTTATTTTCAAAAACCAGTGAAATTCCTGTCTCAATTGTATCCGATTGTGTTGGGTTGGATTATAAATCAATTTTGGTGAATAAGTCACCACCAGTTATTGCTGGAGTTGGACTTGAATTTGCGATTGCTGAAGTTGAAAATAAGAAAGTACTTGATACTGCAAAATGTGATCTGTCTGGTTTTGAGAAAGCAAATAAAAGTTATAATTGTAAGGGTGACTTTTTTTCTTTAATGTTGTTTGCTAAAGGAGAAAAAAATAACTTGTTTGCTCGTGTTTTTGCTCCTTTGTCAGGGATTATCGAAGATGCAGCAACAGGAAGTGCGTGTGGAGCACTTGGCGGATTACTGGCAAGTTTAGACAGCATGGAAAATGGTAAATTCAATTATACCATTTATCAAGGAGAAGCCCTTGGAAGGCCAAGTACTATTAAAATTTCCGTTACCAAAACTAAAGGGATCTCATCCAGACCAATGATTTCTGGTGACAGTGTTCTCGTCTCAGAAGGTAAATTCTATATATAAGAATTTTGAATAACGCATATACAATATTTAAATTATTTTTTGCTTGAAATAGAGGATTTATTAATATAGTACTATTTTAGTACTAGTAACATAATTTTTTTATTTTTTTAACAGAATGCTACTTTTATTAATTATAATAGTTAGCAAAAGTTATGGGTGGCAACTATTCTCCTTACTCAGTCAAACAAAGCTAAACTAGTTGTCACCCATAAACTATAAACTAAAAAACTATATAAATTTTATTAATGTTCTGATTATAACAATAATATTTTATTACAGTAAATTTGGGGCAGGAAAAGTTTTGCGCCAATCTATACATTTCCAGTAAAGTTCTTCCTCTGGAAAATAATTTAGTAATCGGATCATATGCTCAAATTGAAAAAGTCATTTTGGAGTTCTTTTAATTTGAAAACCCAAATAATTATTTGTTTATCCAGTCATCTATGAGTCTTCTCGAAATAGAAATTTCCCTAGGAAGAAATTTACCTTGGTCTGAAAAATAAAGCATTTCTTCTTTGGAAAACCAATTTACATCTTCAATTTCATTTTTGTTTATTTTGATATCAGTAGATTTCGCTTCAGCATAAAACCCTACCATCAGTGAAGAAGGAAAAGGCCACGGTTGGGATGAGTGGTATTGAATATTTTTTATTAATATTCCAGCTTCTTCAAATACTTCTCGTGCAACGGCATTTTCTAAAGTTTCTCCTGGTTCAACAAAGCCGGCAAGAGTAGAATACATTCCTTCTGGCCAGATCTTTTGTCTTCCTAATAAAGTTTTGTTTCCATGGTAAACAAGCATGATAACAGCTGGGTCAGTTCGTGGGAAATGCTCTAACAAGCAATTTTTGTTGAGACAATTTCTTTGGTGCCCTGCTTTAGAAATAGTAGTTTTTTTTCCGCAGTTGGAGCAAAAAGAATGTTTTTTATGCCAATTATTAATTCCATTTGAATATGCTAATATTGAACCAGACTCAACGTCTATTAGGGGGCTAACATCCTTTAGGTCATAAAATTTCCCATACTGACTAAAGATGCTATTAACCTCGATCTCAGAAAAATTTGAAAAATCAATGCATATAAAAAAAGTCTCTGAGACTTTATCGGTTGATGTTCCAAGGAATATTATATGATGCCTTTCATTCAAATGTTTACCTATATCAAAATAATTTGGAAAAATTGCCCTTGGCGCTTGAAGGCTTTTGTCTAATTTTGAAAATAAATTTAATGAATTCCATAATGGAATAACTTTAGTGCTTTTTTTATTTAATTTGTTCAACCAATTCTTGTCATCTCGAAATAATATAGCTCTGTCTAGCCCACTGTAACCAAAGTGATTTGGCTTTTCAGAATATAAATCATTTTTATTGAAAGTGGACATTTTATATTCCAATGGTTCAAAATTTATTTTTGTGCTATAACTTCTATTTCTACCAAAAACTCAGATTTTGTAAAACCTGATACTATTAATAATGTGGATGCAGGTTTAATTGATAAATCAAAAAATAGTTTGTCACGGACAAACATGTAGTCCTTGAAGTTTTTTCTTGATGTCAAAAATGAACTTATTTTTATAACCTGTTCCAAGTTATAGTTAGCTTCTTTAAGTATAGACAAGATATTAGAAAAGCAAACTTCAGTTTGTTCTTTAAATGATTTAGGTATTGTCCCATCTTTCTTAATTCCCAACTGGCCGGAAGTAACTAAAAGTCCAGTGTTTTTGTTCAGTATTCCATGAGAATATTTACCAAATGGCAAGAAAATATCTTTAGGTGTTAAGGAGACAAAATTATTGGACATTGCTTATATACTCCTGAAAATTATTTATTAAATAGAAGAAAAATAACGAGAAACCTTGTCTAAAAACTTCTTTCTATCAACACTTGTTGAGTGGTTCATATCATGAAGTTGCAACCATTTATATTTGCAAAACTTATTGAACAAAATTCGGTAACCTTTAAAAAGCATACTTTTCCCTGGATTTCCAATAAACCATAGCCACCATCGAGGTGATCCAGAAGTTGTAACCACACAAAATCTCCGAATATGCTTTAATTTACCTTTTGGTATATTTTGTTTTCCTGAAGAGATTTCAAAAGCAACATCCGGCAACCAAACTCTTTCAAGCCAACCTTTAAGGAGAGCTGGTGGTCCATACATCCATGTCGGAAAAATAAAAATTAAACCTTCCGCCCAAAGTAAACTCTCAACATGCTTCTTTAAATTTTTGATATTTTTGTGAGTTTCATCTAGGTAACTATTCCACTCATCAAGACTCAATTTAGGATCAAAATTTTCTTTATATAAGTTAATTTTTCTTATTTCATGTCCAGCCTTCTGTAGAGCTGTACATGTGCTATTGTATAGGGCAGCACTAAAGCTTTTTTGGCTTGGATGACAAAATAAAACTAAAAAACGCACTGCCCTATAGATATTTAATTTAGTTTAGCTTTTATATCTAAACCATGACCTTTGTTAACGAATTGATCAGTAGCAACTTTATTAATATCTACAGACCCTTCTTCAATAATTCCAGAATCTATAGATAATTTATGAAAAGATTTAACTCTATTCATGTCCATTGCTCCAATTCCTTTTGTTAAGGCATCTCCAACATCTATTATACCAAGCTTTTCAAATTGGGCCATTTCTTTATCTAATTTTTCTTTAGTCATTTCTGGGTTGTCTTTCATGATTAACCCATAGGCTGCTGTTCGATCACCATAGATAAAATTATACCAACCCTCTATTGAAGCATTTACAAATCGCTGAACAAGGTCAGGATTATTTTCCACCATTTCAGTTCTGGCTTCTATAGTTGTTGAGTAAGTTGTCCAACCTTGATCAGCTAGTAAAAATGTTTTTGGTTTTGCACCTGCTGCTGCAGCATAGAGAGGTTCGGCAGTTCCGTAAGCTTGCTGCACCATTTTTTCATCTTTCAAAAATTGTGCAAGATTGTATGCGTATGGTTTTACTTGTTCATCTTTAAAACCATGTGCATTGACCATCCATTTCCAAAAACTAAATTGTCCATCTTTGGATACAAGTATTGTTGGTGCTTTAGTTAGATCACTAAAATTATTGTAATGACCTTCATGAGAGATCATTGCTTGAGGATCTTTTTGAAAAAAAGCAGCCACAACCATTGTTGGTATTCCGTTGCGAACATTGTCAAAAGAAAGAAGAAGGTTTCCTGTCATTAAAAAATCTAGTTTTCCAGCTATAAGCATTGGCCTGTTGTTCATTTGTGGCCCGCCCATCATGATTTCAACATCTAAACCATGTTTTTTATAGGTTCCGTCAGCTATAGCTTGATAAAAACCTCCATGCCCACCTTGAGCAAGCCAGTTAGTTCCAAATACGACTTTATCAGCTGCATTAACTATATTAGAGCTCAATATTATCAATGAACCTAATAAATATATAATCAATTTTTTCATTTTTTTCTCTCCATTGTTTATTAATTTTGCTTTGCCATCTCTGGTGACCAACCACTAGTTTTACCTGGGTTCATCAAGCCATAGGGGTCAGCTTTCTTTTTAAATTCAATTTGATTATTGTCTATCTCCTTCATACCTCCGTCTTCGATAGTATAAACATGAGGATTATAGATTGTGCAATCATCTTTTTTTTCTAATTCCTCTATAAGTTTATACATATGATCTCTGCCGTTGCTTCTTACAAGTGGAAGTGCAAAAATTTGAACATGTCCACCCATGCGGGCCATTTCATGATGCCAGTAAATATCATCTCCGTAACGATTCATTTGTTTCATAACAAGATTTGGATCAAAAGGTTGGGGGTAGGCAACTTGAAGGTAGGTCCAACTCTTATCAACTTTTAAAGCCTGTAATGTAGTGTGATTCCAGCCAAATTCATAAGCAGGCTGCAATCCATTAGGTCTCAGTTCTTGTTCTTTAAATGAAAAAGAAATGGTTCCTTTGTGAGTTTCAGCAAATTTTTTAAAATCGTCAAATGCCTCAGGTGCAACCATAGAAAAGACAGCATCTCTATTGCTAGGGAATCGATCTTTGAGTTTTTCATAAAACTGAGAAAACCTGCGTTCAACAACTGTGAGCAGGTAACAGTCCAAAGATTTTTTTTGAGCGGCAATCGCAAAGTCCAAAGCTTTATTGTACCCGTCTAATAACACTGCACAATGGATCCAGTCCTTTGCTTTGGACAATGCAAGCTCTATTTCGAGTACTATACCATTAGTTCCATATGCATGTTGAACTTTTTGTATTTCGTCATTATACAATTCTATAATTTTTGGCTCTTTTTCAACTGTTAAAACTTTTAAGTAACTTATGTTTCCAGGGTCTCTTAACATGCCATTTCTAAGAGAGCCACATCCTCCTGAGCCACCCGCTAAAAACCCACCAATTGTAGCTGTTTGTCTTGTAGAGGGATACATTAAAAGTTCTAATCCAATTTTCCTGGCAGCGTCATCCAGTCTAGAAATCCTAATGCCGGCTTCTGTTCTTACTGAGTTTTTATTAAATTTAATAATTTTATCAAGCTTTGTCATTATCATAATGACACCACCCTCAAGAGGGACACATTGGCCATAGTTGCCAGTTCCACCTCCTCTTAAAGTCAATGGTATTTTATATTTAGCAATAGCAGAGGCAACCTTTATAATTTCTTCTTGATTTGAAGGAATTACTACCAGGTCTCCAATTTTATCATCAAGGATTTCTGATAAAATTGGGCTGTACCAAAAGTAATCTTTTGACCTTGAAGTGACAAAATCTTTCCCTTCTTCGAATCTAACTCCTGAGATTTCAGATTTAAATCCTTCCCAATTAAATTTTTTATTTTGCATAATTTAACAGTCCTATTAGTCTCTTAATTTAAAATATTTTTATTTACAATCACACCTTTATGCCAGACTTCAAAATTGTAATGAGTTTCATTTATTAAACTATTTATAGAATCAAAATCAAACCATATAAAGCTCACATCTGAACCTTCCTCAATTTGATTTTTTTGTCTCATCCATTCAGTTGGTATATTTGTAATACTATCAAACCATTTTGTTTCATCTAGATGTGCTCCAATTATTGCCGTTTTGAAAACAGATAAAAGATCATGGTTTCCAAAAGGAAAGAATGGATCTTGACAATTATCCGATGCGATCATAACTGAAACCCCTGCGTGCCTAGCTTCTTGTATTGGAGCCAATCCTCTTAACCTAGGAGTTCTTCCTTCCTTATTGTCCTGTAGCCAAAAATTTGTTGTTGGAAGGCATGTTAACCCAACTTCTGCATCTGCAGCATTTTGCAAGATCTTCGAAACTTTAGAATTTTTTCTTATAGATAATGAACATCCATGGCCACACAACACTCTTCTTCTCATTCCATATGATTTTGCAGATTTTATTATATAATCAATTCCGTTAGCTTCATCATCTAAACCTTCATCAACATGAAAGTCTAATTCGAGATCATACTTAAGAGCAATTTTAAAGACTTGATTAATTTTTTCTTCTAAATTTTGATTACGGTATACAAAAGAACCCAGAATAGAATTATTTTTTTTTACTGTTTTAGCAATATTTTCTCCATCTATAGCCAAAACATCAAGGGGGCTCAGTGAAGCCATTTCGATTTGAACTTGGTTTTTCCATTCTGATTGAAGGTTTTTTAAAACTTCCCACGCTATAGGAGCGTTTTTGTGTTCCCAGTCAATGTGTGTTCGAAGAAATCCAGTTCCATGTTTCCAAGCATTATTAATTGCCTGTTTTGCCCTTTGGTAAATGTCTTCTTCAGACCAAAATTCTTTATCTTGGTTCATTAGTTCTATTGCTTCAAAAAGAGATTTTGCTCTTTTATTAATTCTTTTAGATGTCCCTGTTTTATCCAAGTGAACATGTATATCTGCAAATCTTGGGGTTATTAATCCACCGGCTTTCTTTTCTGATTTCTGTATAGAGGTAATTTTATTTTTTTTACAAAAAATATTCCAAAACCCATTCCTCCCAAAAATTTCAACTCCTTTAAAACTATAATTGCCTTTTGAGAAAATCTTTTCACTCATTATTTTTCTCTTTTGATTTCACTTTCATGCCAATGACCAAGGACTATATGAGATAAAAGGCTTGTAATTAAAAAGATCGAAACTCCTAAAATTGAAACAAGAAATAATGCTGCAAACATTCTTGGTATCTCAAACCTAAAACTTGATTCAAGTATTCGTGAGGCAAGACCTGTATTTTGACCGGCAGTTCCAGCAACAAACTCTGCAACAACAGCGCCAATTAATGAGAGCCCCCCAGCAATTTTAAGAGCTGCCATAAAATATGGGAGTGCTGAAGGAAGCATCAAAAATCTCAATCTTTGCCATGGTGTTGCTCTATACAAAGAAAACAAATCTCTCAAATTATGATCTGCACTTCTTAAGCCTATTGCAGTATTCGATAGAATTGGGAAAAAAGCTACTATCCATGCGCAAATTAAAAGAGCCGCAAAAGTACTGTTAACGTAAATTAATATTAATGGTGCAATTGCAATTATTGGAGTTACTTGAAGTATAACAGCAAAAGGGAATAAACTCATTTCTACTGTTCTAGATAAAGCAAACAACATTCCTAATAGAACGCCTCCAACAATTGCCAGTAATAATGAAAAAAATGTAAGCTTTATTGTAAAGAGCATGGCCTTTAATAACGAAGGCCCATCTGTCCATAAAGTTGCAGAAATTTTACTTGGAGCAGGGATTAAATAGTGAGGAACTTCATAATATCGAACTAAAAACTCCCATATTAAAATTGCAAATGATATTGCCATAAATGGCATAATCCACTTAAGACGATTTTCCCATATTTCGGTTTTATCGAAATTTACAAACTCTTCCTCTTCTTTTTTATTAGTATTCAATGTCTATTCCCTTTAACTAAACTTTAAATTTTATTCCATAGTGGTTTTAAGGTTTTTACTTACCAACCGGCAATTTTTTGAATATTCAGAAGTAGTTCTGTACTCCTCTGATCTAGGATAATTTTCACTAAGAGGAATATCCGCAATAACTCTTCCTGGTCTTGGAGCCATAACTATAACCCTATTAGAAAGATAAACCGATTCAAAAACACTATGAGTGACAAAAATAACTGTCAGATCACTGTTTTCCCAAAAACTTAATACATCATCATTTAATTTAAAACGTGTCATTTCATCTAATGCAGCAAAAGGTTCGTCCATTAAAAGTAACTTAGGCTTCATGATTAATGCTCTTGCAATTGAAACTCTCATTTTCATGCCTCCAGACAACTCCCTAGGATAAGATTTATAAAAATCTTTTAAGCCTACTTTAGAAAGTACTTTTTCTATATCACCTGATGCATTCTTTTTTGTTATACCTTTTAAACGTAAAGGTAAAAAAACATTATCTTCAACCGTTGCCCAGGGCATTAATGTTGCGTCTTGGAAAACATAACCGATTTCTTGGTCAGAAGAGATTTCACTTGGTTTGTTGCCGTTGATTAGAATTTGTCCTGATGTAGGTCTCAACAATCCAGATATCATTTTTAAAACAGTGCTTTTACCGCAACCTGAGGGTCCCAGAAAACTGACAAATTGGCCTTGTAAAATATCTATGGTCATATTTTCAACTGCTAGAGTACCATTCTCAAAAGCTTTTTTTACTCTCTGCATATGAATAATTGTATTTAATTTAGACATTAAAAATTCTTTAAAATCTAATAATCAGTTTTTGTTGAAATAAATGTTAAAGGCATATCTTCAATCTCTTTAAAAATTTTCAAAAGTTTTTTAGAGACAAAGTCCAAGGTTATTTCTCCCTTTATTGCAGTAGAAATTTTTGCGTTTCCACATGCTCCTTTTTTATTTAAATCTTGAGACTGCCAAGCAACTTTTGCTGCTGAATTCAGTCCAATATTTTTGAACTTTTTTTCTATGTTAATCATTTCAGAGGCAAAGTTTTCTGCTCTTTTCATCTCAACATTATCAGGGTCAAGAGCTAACATTATAGAAGTTTCTAAATCACCTGCATGAATGCCATATTTAAGTTCATGTTCTGAGAACACACCATCTGGCATGCCAAAACCAAACCAATTTATATTGAAAACTAGCATTTCTTTTTGAACTCTTAGCTCTCTGGCAACTATATCCATTGTACTTATATTCCCACCATGACTGTTAAGAAAAACTAATTTTTTAATACCTGCAGAGTCAACACATTTGCCAATATCAATTAAAGTTGAGATTAAAGTTTCAACTGATAAACTTAAAGTGCCAGGGAAAAGAGAATGTTCGTTACTCTTACCTATTTTTTGAGTGGGTAAAAAAAGCAACTTATTACCTTTAGTTAATTTTTTTGCAATTTTATTGATTAATCCGTCAATAATTTTTGAATCAACACTTACAGGTAGATGTGGACCATGTTGTTCTATAGCTGCGATTGGCAGAATTGCAAGATGATTTTGTAAATCGAGATTCGAAAAATCGTAAGTGCTTAAATTTTCCCAAAAAACTTTGTTGATAATTTTCTCCGTTAAGTTAAAGAAATTTATTTTCACATTAATGCAATTAAATTATCTTAGCCATGTTTCTATATATTTATATATTAATGCAATAAAAAATTTTATATTATTAATTTTTTAAGATAATATATTCATCTAAAATTAAAATATTTGTAAAATATTAATTCGGAATGAAAATAACAATGCATCAAGATTCAGACAAAGATCATAATATAAATAAAACCTCAGATGAGTGGTTTAAGCCAGAAATTGATAGAAAAGTCCTAAAGGAATTATTGGTTAGGAGTGATTTTGAGGGTTGGCGACATATCATTATTTACTTTTTTTCTATCACCGCTTTAGCATTGTTATGTACTTATTTTTGGGGAAGTTGGTGGTTTATTATTTTTTATTTAGCATACTGTACAATGTGGGGTGGTGCAGATGCAATTTGGCATGAATGCGGCCATAGAACAGCATTTAAATCAAGAAAATTAAATGATTTTTTCTATCATATTGGTAGTTTTATGAACAATTTTGAGGCTGTAAGATTTAGATGGAGCCATTCTCTTCATCATAATTATACTGCTTCTATAGATCCCCATGATTTTGAGGTTGACGGAACAATTTTTTGGAAACCTAAAAAACTAATAAATTTTTTTATTATTTTTGTACCAGGTTTTGGCTTGTTGCATCTTCATAAATCTCTTCATAAAGAAATTTTACAGCATGCATTTGGAATTGAAACTGAAGTTATGAAAGAATGTATCCCAGAACATAAAAAATCTAGCTGTATTTTTGTATCGAGAATTTATGTTTTATTATATCTTTTAATAATTGTTTCTTCGATTTATTTTTATTCTCTTTTACCTATTTTGTTATTTTTAATTCCCAAATATTTTGCAACTTTAAATATAGTTTGGGGTTTAACTCAGCATATGGGGTTAAGAGAAGATGTTAAAGATCATAGACTTTCTACGAGGTCAATTCGACTTAATCCAATTTTTAGCTTTATTTATTGGAAAATGGAGTACCATATTGAACATCATATGTTTCCTTCTGTTCCTTCATATAATCTTCCAAAATTACATCAAGCCATTAAAAGTCAGTTACCTAAGCCTCAATCATTGTTTGAGGCTTATAAAGAAATTATTCCAGCAGTTCTCAAGAAGACTAAAGACCCTGGTTACTATATTCCTGTTAAGTTGCCAGCGAACTAGTAAGAATTATTTTCTAAAGTTAAGGAGTGTTAATTGGAAACAAGAAATTACATAAATGGTAAGTTCATAAATTCTTTATCAAAACAGAACATTAGAGTTGTTAATCCTGCTAATCAAAGCACAGTTGGGTTTATAGATGAAGCTTTAGACGACGAAATTGACTTAGCTTTTTCATCTGCATCTGAAGCATTTAGTAAAAGAATTCTTCATGATATGGATGCTTCACTTAAGACAGTTATGATGAGGTCAATAGCAACAAAACTTAGAGAAAATAAAAAAAATGGC
>MDTE01084435.1_pt1 | contig 14336 bp, 18 predicted proteins | sample 811231 | NCBI WGS metagenome assembly MDTE01 (sample SAMN05326651, study PRJNA326480) | marine metagenome | isolation source: seawater | place: Indian Ocean: Red Sea | collected 2010 | reverse complement strand
GGCTACTTATAAATACTTTTCTTACAATTAAAAGACCTCCAAAAATAAACAAAAATAAAGGTAATATCCATAAAATTAAAGTATATTTATTAAATTCAGGTTCATAAACAATCCAATCTCCATATTTTGATTTAAGAAATATATATATTTCATCCTCTGAGTTTCCAGATTTTAATTTTTCTAAAATCAAAGACTTCACGCTTAATGCAAATTCCGATTGGGAATCATAAATTGATTGTCCCTGACAAATAATACATCTAAGATTTTTTGAAATTTCATCAACTTTTGAAATTTTTTCAAAAGCATTGCTTGAAATAGTAATAGTTAAAAAAATTAAAAGCAGAATTAATTTGAAAATTTTTTGCATTATTTTAATAATTTTTTAACCTCAATTGTGCTTTCTGAGTCTATAGGTCCAATATATTTTTTCAAAAGATTTAATTCTTTGTCAACAAGAAATGATTCTGGAACTCCAAAAGCACCTAAAAAGATAGACTTTGTTCCATCAAGATCTTTCAAAATAATATCATAAGGATTACCAAGTTCATCTAAAAAATTTTGAGCATTATTTTTTTTATCTTTATAATTTAATCCTATTACTTTTAAATTATCAAATTTAGAAATTTTTGTAATATAAGGATGTTCTTGCCTACATGGTAAACACCAAGATGCCCATATATTAATTAATATATATTCATGATCCTCAAATAAATTTTTTAATTCCATATTATCATCTGAATAAAATTCTTTAGCTGAAATATTCTCAATTTTATTATTTAATTGTTTTGGAATATAAACTTTATCCTCGTATAAGCTTTTGAAAAAAATTAAAAACACAAAAATTATAGTTATAAAAATTAATATAAAAGATAATCTTAATTTCATTTAAATTTATTCCTTAAACCTAACAATCCTCCAACAGCCAGCATTATAGCAGAGAGCCAAATTAAAAGCATGAATGGTTTCTTTTGATATCTTATATTTAAATAATCAGTGTCTTTTAGATAATTTACAACTACAAGATTATCATTGAATAAATTTGTTTTAATATCAGCTTCACTTGTTATAGTCTCAGGTATTTTATAGAGCCTAAGTTCTGGATAGAATGTCAATTCTTTTTCATCACTTGCCACCTCAATTTCAGCTCTTAAAGATGTATAATTGTCAATTTCAGTTTTAGATATATCATTAAATTTTATTAAATAGTTTGATACTTTTTTCTGTTCACCTTTGTTTAGATTTACAGATGCCTCTTCACTGAATAAACTATTCATAAGAATACTTATTATTAAAATACTAAATGCTAAATGAGAAATTTTTTGTGATATTTTAAGTTTTTTATTTTTAAGATCTATTATTGATACGAAAAATAAATAAACAGAAACGGACATCAAAATTGTTAGATATAAAATTTTTGTATTTAAATGTTTAACAATAAAAAAAGATATTAATATTGATAATATAAATAAAATAATTTTTTTAATTGTAATTTGATTTTTTTTATTTTTAATCCAATCTAACTTTGGGCCAAAAGACATAAAAAATAAAAAGGGAATAAGTAAGGGAACTATTAATTGGTTAAAATAAGGTGGACCAACTGAAATTTTTTCAGTTGTCAAAACTTCTAAAAAAATCGGATAAATTGTACCAATTAACACTACAGCAAGGAAATACATCATAAACCAATTATTAATCACTATTGATGTCTCTTTGCTTAAAATGAATGAATTACTCTCTTTTTCAAAATTACTGTACTTAAAAAATATAATTAAAGCAGAAATAATTAATACAAATAAAAATATTAAAATAAATACACCTCTTTCAGGATCATTAGCAAATGTGTGAATGGAATTTAAAATTCCTGATCTAACTAAAAATGTGCCGCTCATACTTAATGTAAATGTACAAAGAGCTAATATAATTGTCCAAGATTGTAGATTTGTTCTTTTTTCAAGTACAGATGTACAATGCAATAATGCAGTTAAACAAAACCATGGCATTAATGAAACATTTTCTACTGGATCCCAAAACCAAAATCCTCCCCAACCCAATTCATAGTATGCCCAAACAGAACCCAACATTATTCCAAGAGTCAAAAATACCCACGAAATTAAAGTCCATTTTTTTAAATCTTTAGCCCATTCTTTATTTACATATCCACAAATTAGTGCAGCTAAAGATGATGAAAAAATTATTGAAGATCCAACATACCCTAAATATAAAATTGGTGGATGAATAGCTAAAGCAGGGTCTTGTAAAATTGGGTTTAACCCTAATCCTTCGATCGGTGTTGGAATAATTAATTGAAAAGGATTTGAAGTAAATATAATAAATAATAAAAATCCCAAAATTATTATTTGTTGAAAAAAAATTGCCAAATTCCTAAAAAAATTTAACAACTTTTTTGAATTAAGAAAAAAAATTAAGTTAAATAAACTTAATACTAACAGCCAAAGCAACAAACTTCCCTCATGATTTCCCCAAGTTCCTGAAATTTTATAAAATAAAGGTTTTGTAGTATGAGAATTATAATAAACAGCTAAATTGCTAAAATCAGAGTATACAAAAGCAAACAATAAGGCAAGGAAGCATATAGAAATTAAAAGAAACTGAAGAGAAGTAAAAACAAAAATGTTAAAATTTAGATTTTCAGTTAATCGTAAGTTTTTTAGGCAAATAAATATTATTAAAAATGAAAGAATTAAAGAAAAAATTAATGAATAATTACCAATTAAATTCAACACTTTATTTTTCCTTTAATGCCTCTTTTACTTCAGGAGGCATGTAATTTTCGTCATGCTTTGCTAAAATTTTTGATGCCTCTAAAAAAAATCTATCTTTCAAGAATCCCTCTGCCACGACACCTTTTTGCTCAGCAAATAAATTAGGTATCGCTCCAGAATACTGAACATTAATTTCATTTTTAAAATCTGTAATTATAAAACTTACTTGATTTGTGTTCATAGAAATTGAGTTTAACTTTACCATTCCTCCTACTCTATATTTTTTGTTATAATTAATTTCTCCTAGTTCTTTTATGTCTGTAGGTGAAATGAAATAAACAACGTTTTCTTCTAAGGATTTTAATACTAAATAAACTGTAAGTATAAATACTATTAATATTAGAAATAGAAATAAGAACCTTAATTTAACTTTTTTACCATACATGAAATTTTAAAGTTAAATTTTTGAGCCAGAATGTTTTAAAATTTCTTTATAAATTTCTTGATTTATAGCAACGTTATATTGTTTTTCTGTAAGCGTTGAGAAATTTTCTTCAAATCTTTTTTGCTCTTTTTTAAATTGTAAATTAATAATGAAATACAAACTAAAAAATCCTAATAACGTGAATGCAAAGGAAGACCAAACATATATTCCGTAACCATTCATTGTAATTAAATCTGATATCATAGCCGTTTTAACCCTTTGTTCTTAATTTTTATCAGTTCTGTATTATATTTCATCAAAAAAATCAAAATTGAAAATAGAGCAAATGCCGCAGTCATTATAATTAATGGAGTTAACATGGAAGAGTGAATTGCTGATTTTTCAGTTAAACTAATTGATGCTGGTTGATGTAAAGTATTCCACCAATCAACAGAAAATTTAATTATAGGTATATTTATTGCTCCAAAAATTGCAATAATGGACGATACCTTTATTAATTTATCCTGATCTTCAAAAATTCTAAATGACAAAAGATAAAGTGTGTAGAGGATAAATAATATTAACATAGATGTTATTCTTGCATCCCAAGCCCACCAGGTGCCCCATGTAGGTTTTCCCCAGATTGAACCTGTAACTAAAGCTATCAAAGTAAATAACATTCCTGATGGCGCTAAGCTTTTGGAAATCAAAATTATATTTTTATTTTTAAATAAAAATACAGAAATTGACAGAATTGCAATTGAGGTAAATATACCTAAAGAAATCCATGCAGCAGGAACATGAACGTACATAATTCTTACTGAATCTTTCTGGAGATAATCTTCCGGTGACAAAAACAATGCCTCAACAAGACCAATACAAAGGACTATTATAAAACAAAAAAAAATAATTTTTTGTAGTGCCGAATTAATTTTAAAGATTTTATAAGGGTTTAAATAATTAAACATTTTTTTTATAACCTATTCTAATGGGGATATTATTTTTAATCACTTTGATCAAGAGCTCTGAGGGAGATAAATAGGGAAAGTTTGAACTCCTGATCAAAGTATAATTATACATACAACTAATGTTTGTCCTTGTTTGGGATTAAATGTGTTTAAAAATTGTCCAAGTCTTTAATTTGAAGGTTTAAAGTAACTCGATCCCTTTTTTCCACTGAATATTTCATTTATTAATGGATGTTTAATTGGCTCTCCAGAGTCATCTGTAAGCAAATTCTGCTCTGATACATAAGCTTCGTAAGTAATTTCCTCATTTTCGGCTAGTAAATGATAAAAAGGTTGGTCCTTCTTTGGACGCACATTCTTTGGGATAGATTGATACCACTCCTCCGAATTATTAAATTCAAAATCAACATCGTAAATAACACCTCTAAAGTCAAAGTGTTTATGCTTTACTACGTCGCCTATTGAAAATTTTGCTTTTTGAGTTGACACGGTATTAATATGGTTATTTGAAAAAAAAAAATCAATAGAAAAAATGTAATCTATTTGCTAGGATGTTAATAAATATATAGTGAATAAATCATTAGTAAAATTTGTCACAGATTTTGGACCATTAGCTTTATTTTTATACATTTATTATTCTAGTGGTAAAGACATAAAAGTTGCATTAGTACCTTTTATAATTGCAACCATTTTAGCTTTAATTTTTGTTTGGTTTTTAGAAAAGAGAGTTCCAATGGTTCCACTTTTGGGTGGATTATTAATTACTTTCTTTGGTGGTTTAACCATTTACTTCAATAATCCTATTTTTATTTACATTAAACCAACTATAATAAATATTCTTTTTGGATTAGCTCTATTATTTGGAAAACATTTCACAAATGAACCAATATTAAAAAAAATACTTGGGAATGCACTAAATCTTAGTGAAGAAGGATGGAAAATTTTAAATACTAGATGGATGTACTTCTTTTTTATGTTGGCATTATTAAATGAGATTGTATGGAGAACCCAATCAGAAGAGTTTTGGGTAAATTTTAAAGTCTGGGGTCTGCTTCCAATAACATTTATTTTTACTGCATTTCAAATAGGTTTAATTAACAAATATAAAATAAATGAATAAATATCTAAAATTAGTTGTAAATAATTCTTACCCAAATGAGAAACAAAAATATTTTTTTGAAAAAGATGAACTTAAAATAATTTTAGACTTATATGCCAAAATGGTATCCAATGGTTCATGGAAAGACTACGGACTAAAAATTTCAAGTAAACAAGTAGCATTTAGTGTTTTTAAAAATTCATCAGAGAGTGCAGTTTATAATATTTGTAAAAATTTTAAACCAATAGATAAAAATCTAAAATATTCTATAACAGACACAAAAGGAAGAATTTTAAAAAATTCTTTTCTTCTGGAAAATCTCCTTAAAAATACTAATTGGAAAAAACTTTAAAATTTATCTTCTTTGGCCAAATAATCTTAAAAGCATTATAAATAAATTTATGAAATCTAGGTATAAAGTTAATGCTCCCATAACAGCTTTTTTGCCAATAACTTCTCCACTGTCCGATGCTGCATACAAGTTTTTTATTTTTTGAGTATCATATGCAGTTAATCCTACAAAAATTAAAACTCCTAGAATTGAAATTACAAAATACATCATTGAGGACTTAAGAAATATATTTACAATTGAGGCAATGATTATTCCAATCAAACCCATAAATAAAAATGATCCAAGTTTGGTTAAATCTCTTTTTGTTGTGTAGCCATAGATACTCATAGCTCCAAATGTTGCAGACGTTATAAAAAATACTCTAGTAACACTTAATCCAGTATAAACTAACAAAATTGATGACAATGATAGACCCATTAAGGCTGCAAAAATCCAAAAGGTAGTTTGAGCCTTAGATGAGCTCATTTTATTTATCCCAAAGCTCATATAAATTACTATGCCTAGTGGTGCTAACATAACCAACCATTTCAAACCTGAAAGATAAATTGCATTACCAACTTGCGTTAAAGCTACAATTGACCCACCTGCATCAGTTACAACTGACATTTTAAATGTAATCAGTGCAACTATTCCTGTAAGCAAGACCCCAGTAGCCATATAATTATAAACCTTAAGCATGTAGGCTCTTAAGCCTTCATCCATCACAACTGTCTGTTTTGCAGTTGTTGATTTATTTAAAATGTTTTCTCTATTAAAATCCATTACCTCTATATAATAATATTTTTGTTTATTTTCAAGCAGTCAAAAGATAAATAACAATGACATTATATTTATGAATTACAAGAATTTAGGCAATACAGATTTAAAAGTGAGTACAATTTGTCTCGGTACAATGACTTGGGGAGAACAGAACACAGAACAAGAGGGGTTTGAACAAATGGACTTTGCTTTAGATCATGGAGTAAATTTTTGGGATACTGCAGAATTATATTCCATTCCTCCTAGAGCTGAGACTTTTGGATATACAGAAAAAATTATAGGAAACTGGTTTGAAAAAACAAAAAAAAGGAGCAGTGTAATTCTTGCAACAAAAGTGGCAGGACCTGCAAGAGATTATCTTAGAAATGGTGAAAATAGTTTTGTAGGAAAAAATCTTGATCAAGCAATAAATGGAAGTCTAAAAAGACTTAAAACTGATTATATAGACTTATATCAACTTCATTGGCCTGAAAGAAATGTAAATATGTTTGGAAGACTTGGTTATAAACATGATGATAATGAAGATGAATGGAACAAAATTGAAGATGTATTATATGAGTTACAAAAATATATTAAGTCAGGGAAAATAAGATATATAGGTCTTTCAAATGAGACACCGTGGGGAGTAAGTAGGTTCTTGCAACTCTCAGAAAATTTTGGACTACCAAGAATGATGTCAATACAAAACCCTTACAATTTATTAAATAGAAGTTATGAAGTTGGATTAGCGGAAATATCAATCAGAGATAAAATAGGTTGTTTAGCATATTCACCACTAGCCACTGGATATTTGACAGGAAAATATAGAAACGGTGCTTTACCAAAAGGCTCTAGAATTGATCGGGATGGAGATTTTTGGACAAGATATCAAAAACCAAATATGGAAAAAGCTGTAGAGGAATATTTTAAAATTTCAAAAAAATATGATGTAAACTTTACTAAAATGTCTCTAAAGTTTTGTGAAATTCAGCCATTTATGACTTCAGTGATCATTGGGGCTACTACAATGGAACAGTTGAAAGAAAATATTGAAAGTGTAAATATAAATCTTACAAGTGATTTGATAAGAGATTTAAATGAAATACAAAAAATTTATCCAAACCCATGTCCATGATTAAAAAAATTATATTGTTTTCAATTTTTACCAGTTTAATTTTAGCAACCTCTACATTCGCCCAAGAAGTTAAAAAAATTGGTAAATACAAAGATTGGGAAACTATAGTATATATTGATGGTGAAGACAAAGTTTGCTTTGCACAATCAGTACCTGTTTTACAGGCACCCAAAAAAAATCAGAGAGATGCACGATTATTTGTTAGCTTTAGACCTAGTGATAAAATTTCAGACGAAGTCAGCATTACTTCAGGATATGAATTCAATAATCAGAATTCAATTACTGCAACATCAGGAAAATCAAAATATAAATTTGATATAGCTCAAGAGAATTTTGCTTGGATATCAGAGAATAAGGTAGAAAAAAAAATGATTAAAACTCTTAAAAAAGGATCTAGAATTATGATTACAGGATATAACAAATCTGGCTCACAGACAATTGATCATTATTCTCTTTTAGGTTTTACAAAAGCTTATAATTCTGCAAAAAAAAATTGTTCTTGATAGATGTCTAAAAAGATTGTTCTAGCTTATTCAGGAGGCCTAGATACTTCTATTATTTTGAAGTGGTTACAAGAAAACTATAAAGCAGATATTATCGCCTATACATCAGATATTGGCCAAGAATTAAATAAAAAAAAAATTATCAGAAATGCTCAAAAACTTGGTGTTAAGAAAATAATTATTAATGATTTAAAAAATATTTTTGTAAAAGATTATGTTTTTCCAATGATAAGAGGACATGCAATTTACGAAGGTATTTATTTATTAGGCACATCTATAGCAAGACCATTAATTGCAAAAGACCAAATTAAAGTTGCAAAAAAGTATAAAGCATATGCTGTATCTCATGGATCAACAGGAAAGGGAAATGATCAGGTTAGATTTGAATTAGGCTACCATTACTTTGGACCAAAAATAAAAGTTATTGCACCTTGGAGAATTTGGAAATTAAAATCACGAACTGATTTAATAAATTATGCAAAAAAACATGGAATTCCAATTCCAAAAGATAAAAAGGGAGCTCCACCTTTTTCTGTAGATGATAATTTATTTCATACTTCTACTGAGGGTAAAGTTTTAGAAAACCCTAAAAATTCTGCGCCTGAATTTATTTTTCAAAGAACTACTTCACCTCAAAATGCTCCCAATAAACCTGCATATGTAACTATAAACTTTAAAAATAGTGATCCGATTGGTATAAATGGAAAGAGGTTATCACCTGCAAAACTTTTAGAAAAATTAAATCTTCTAGCTGGTAAAAATGGAATTGGTAGAGTGGATTTGGTTGAAAATAGATTTATTGGAATAAAATCACGAGGGGTTTACGAAACACCAGGTGGAACACTTTTATTAAATGCTCATAGAGCAATTGAGTCTGTTACTTTAGATAAAGAAACAATGCACAAAAAAGATTCCATTATGCCTCGATATGCTGAATTAATTTACAATGGATATTGGTTTTCAAAAGAAAGGATTAAACTTCAAAAAATCATTGATATAAAAAGAAATAAAGTAAATGGGTCGGTTAAACTCAAATTGTATAAGGGAAATATTACTATTCAATCAAGAGTTACAAAAAGTGATGCTTACTCAATGAAAAAAGTATCTTTTGAAGAAAATAAAACTTTTAATAAATCAAGCGTTGAAAAATTTATTAATTTTCATAAAAAAAAGTTAAGAAATTAGTGCTAAATGAAGCTATGGACGGACAATTTGACATTTGAGAATTTTGACTTATGAATTAAATCTTAACTATGGAAGGTATTAAAAATTGGTTAAAAGATTCAGCAAATATACTATTCGATGATAGTAGAAATGATCTTAGAGCTTTGCCAAAAACAGTTAGATTACAAATTTTACTAGTATTAAGTTTTATTTGGTCAACAGTTTTTAGTCTTTATATATTCTCTTATACAACTTTCGCATTTGGGTGGGCTGGAACTTTTATTGCACATATTGGTTTAATTTTTGCAGTTTATTATACCTTTAAACAATTTCATAAAGCTGAAAAAAGTTCAGTAAGTGTATTTAAGTCAAAAAATTATGACCCATCAAAAATTATGGTAATAGTATTTGTAGTTCTGTTTATGTTTGTGTTTTCAAAAGGTATTGAAGTTTTAACAAGAACCAATTCTTATTCAATTCCATATGATGGACCAGCAAAATCAGCTTTTGAAAAATGGCTGCCATTTACAAAAGGGGATTAATGGATAAAGTTACAAAAAATTTACAATTCATTCTTCTTAGTATCATTTTATTAAGTACAGTGATTGCTGTGGGCATCGAACTAAAAAGAATGATTATTGAACAATCTGTAAATTTAGCAGATCTTCTTTTGATGTTCCTATACTTAGAGGTTATGGCGATGGTGAGAGTTTTTTGGAACCAACAATCAATTAGTATCACACTGCCTTTATTGATAGCAATAACAGCCTTAGCAAGATTTATAATATTGCAAGGTAAAGAAATGGATGCATCAGCATTAGTTTATGAAGCAGTAGCGATAGTGCTTATCGCATCAGCAATTGTGATTTTAAGATTAAGACATAGTGATAAATTAGGACTTAAAAAGAAAAAATCAAAATAATATTTATGAATTTTAGAGCTTCAAGAGCTTCGGCTGTTGAGAAATTGGAAAATTTTATAGAAAATAATCTTTCAAATTATTCGAAGGAAAGAAACTTTGATTACGGTCCTGATAATAGATCAAATGTATCATGTCTGTCACCTTATGTAACTCACGGCGTCATTAACGAAATAGAAATAATAGAAAAATCATTAAATAAATTTTCTTTTGCAAAAAACGAAAAATTCATTCAAGAAGTTCTTTGGAGAACTTACTGGAAAGGATGGCTAGAATTAAGACCAAATGTATGGTCTGATTATTTAATTGATTTAAAAAAAATTAGAGAAGATTTTAAAGATAAGCAAATTTACAAGGATGCGCTTGAGGGCAAAACCAATATCGAATGTTTTAATTATTGGGTGAATGAGTTAAAAAATAACAATTATTTGCATAATCATGCAAGAATGTGGTTTGCTAGTATATGGATTTTTACTTTAGATTTGCCTTGGCAATTAGGAGCAGAATTTTTTATGCAACATCTTTATGATGGGGATGCTGCATCAAACACTCTTGGATGGCGATGGGTTGCTGGTGTTCAAACACAAGGTAAACATTATTTAGCAAGCGAATGGAATATTAAAAAATTTACTAATAATAGGTTCAACAATATTAAATTAAACGAAAATGCTCCTCCAAAAATTTCTGAAAAAACTCACTCAATTATTAAACAAGATTTTAATAATCCAAAAAGTATTGAGGATAAAAGTTTATTAATTTTTGAAAATAATCTATCTTTTGAAAACACTGATTTTCAAGATATTAAATTTAAAAAAATATATTTAGTTTCTAATAAAAATCAGAACAGATCTATAAAACTTAGTGAAAAAGTAGAAAAATTTAAAACGCTTCTTTTCAATGACCAAGATCAAAGATTAAAAGATCTATCTATTGATTGTAATTGTATCGATATTAGTGAAATTAAGAATATTAACGATAATTATGTAGCATTATATCCAGCAGTTGGAGAAAACTTGGATTACTTAAACTTAAATAGTTTAAAAATAAATTTTTTATATAGAAAGCTTGATCTGTATTCTTGGCAATACTGTAATAAAGGATTTTTTAATTTTAAGAATTATATTCCAAAAATTATTTCAACATTTATCTTATAAAAAGATTATCTAGCAAGCTTTATAAATATATCACCCATTCCTCTTTTTAAACTTTCTAAAGGAGTGTTATTTCTTAACTCACAAAATCTTCCAGTTACTTCATGACTTTTTACAAAATCTATTTCTTCTTTTCTACATTTTCTTCCGTCATGCAACAAACCTATTACAATTCGATTATTTAGATTAAAAACTTGATCATTATTAATTTGCTCTCCATTGCAAAAGTAATCCTTATTTACTCTATCGGGAAAATCTTCCTTTTTACATGGGTTTTTGATTGTGAATACGTAAAATTCTTTTGAACCATCCAAAAATTCATGTTTCATTTTTTCAACTTTAGAATATTTCATAATATCACATGAACAAGGAATGCAGCACTTATAATAATCACCACAAATTTTTTCACCAGTTTTAATCTCTTTAGCATATAGAAAGTCTGGTTCACTATTAGGATCAATTAATGATCCAGAAACTGCACAATATAATTTATTATATTCTGTAAAATCTTTATAAGTAATTTTTTTATCTATAATATATTTAAAAAACTTTGGTCCACCTGCATTTCTATTTTGGTCAGGAAATATTCTAGACCAATCAGTAATTAACTCCTTATGATAATTTTTTTCCTCTGCATAAGACTCAAATTGAAATACTACTAAAAAAGTTAAAAAGACTTTCAATAGGTTTTTTTTCATTTTTGTTTAACTTTAACTGTTTGATTTAGTGAGTTTATTTTAATTAAATCTTTAGTACCATTAGTCCATTTAACTTCTACTTTAAAATTTTTTTCTTCTTTTCTAATTCCATAATGTGCCACAGGCTCCATTTGACATAAATACCCTGATCCAGCATCAATAGTTTTTGAATGTTTTCTCTGGTTAGTAATTAACGTTACTGTTGCACCTCTTGCTGGAGCACCAAATTTATTAATAGGTTTAATTCTCAAATATTTGCTCTGTTTATCGACATTTGCCTTATACAGAGTTAGTGGTTGTTCTTTACTTTCACCACGAGAAACTAGTAATTCTAAAATACCATCATCGTCAATGTCGGCAACTGCGGCTCCTGTACCAAACCCATCTGGTTCAAGGCCTGTTTGCAGGATTATTTCCTCAAAAATTCCATTCTCTTTTATCCTGAATAACTTATTTGGCTCTCCTATGTTGTTCATAAAAACTTCGTCATAACCATCATTATCAAAATCAGCAGATATGATAGTTCTTATTCTTGAAGGTTTATCAAATTTAATATTACCTATATCTTCAAATTGATTATCTTTTAAAACATAAGCTCTGTGATAACCTTGCCAGTTTCCACTAATTATATCTAACCTTCCTCTATAAAGTATGTCTGATAGTGCAGTTCCTCTACCGTTCTGGATCACATCATCTACTCGATAATCAAATGCAACGTCTTCAAAAACTCCATTGCTATTTTTCAAAAGAAAATTTGCACCTCTCTCATTTGCTGCAAAAATATCAGATCTATCTGTTAAAATATGTCCTGAAACAACTGCCCTTCCACCTGTAACCTTATCTAAATTTAAACTGGCCGACTTATCTTTAATATTTTTATCGTCAATTTCGTAAAACCGTGTTGGTCCTCCATAATTCGACACGTAAAGACCGTATTTACCATTACCTTTCCTATCCACACAAGCAACTGACCTGCCAGCAGTTAAATTTAAATCTTCTTTATTTTTTTCAATTTCAAACATGTCTAAAAAATTATTTCCCTCTAAATCTATCAGTCTGTCAGAATATTTTTTTGTTCCACTGTAGGTATCTGTATTAAGAAAATATATTTCTTCAAATCCATCTCCGTCAACATCACACGCAGCAACACCAATAGTTTTTCTAAACTCATCTGAAAATATTTTTTGACTAGCAATATTAATTAATTTTCCATTATCATACGATAAAGCCAGATTAGGGTAACCAAATCCTGTAACAATAAATTCATATTTTTCATTATGATCCATATCGGAAACAGAAATTCCGTAACTTAGTCTTTTTGGATTATCAACAATTTTAACAGTTATGTCCTTAAAAAAATCAGCATTCACAGTGTTTGGTACTATTAAAATTTGTAAAAATATTATTTTTTTTAAAATATTTAGTAACTTACTTTTCATTTTTTTTTCTCTTATAATTTTTCATCCAATCATTAAATACTTTTATGGCTCTATCCATATCTTTCGTTTTGTTTGGATGATTTTTAGCTCTACCAAGCATAGTAGAAACTACATTCACTTGATATTTGCTTGATCTATTTTTAATTGTGTTAATTGTAAATAAAGCTTTTTCTTTATTTTTAAATCCCAATCCATTTGTGGTAGTTTTAGGATTATAATCTGAGTATAAAGATAGGTTAAGTGGTTTAATTTTTTTATTTAATGGCATCTTATCAATTATTTGTAAAACTTGTTTATAATTTAAATTATTAAACACTTTTTTTGATTTTCCATCGAAACCAATAAGATCTATTGAAAAATTTTTATTTTTATTTGATTTGCATATTAATTTTACATATCTTTTATGAAATTCTTTAATCTTGCTTTGGTATATTTTTTTTACTTTTTGATATGATTTATCTTTAAAATTTGGCGTAATTACTAGTAAAATTCTACTTTTCCATTTATATTTTTCTAAATCCATATTTAATTTTTTTTATTAGAACACCTTTTTGAGCAATATTTGACTCTGTCCCAGTTGAACTTCCATTTTTTTCTCCATTTAAATGGTCTGTGGCAGACTAAACAAATTTTAGATGGCAGATTTTCTTTTTTCACTACGCAGTATTTTGTTTAATAAATTTTTCAGCGGATGATAATATTAATTTTTTTCTATCAGTTTTCATTTTATCAAAAATTTTTACCATCATGGAAAGTCTTGGGTTTTTTAGAAAAAACTTTCTGTTTCGATCTATAAATCTCCAATAAAGACCATCCATAGTATTACACCAATCACCTTTTTGAAAATCCATCATCTTCATAAAATAACTTGAACCACAAATGTATGGTTTGGTTGCAAATATTCCACCGTCACTAAATAAACCCATTCCATAAACATTTGGGACCATCACCCAATCTGAAGAGTCGACAAACATTTCCATAAACCATTTGTAAACAATAGTTGGTTTAATCTCACAGAGATTC
>MDTE01055039.1_pt1 | contig 14336 bp, 10 predicted proteins | sample 811231 | NCBI WGS metagenome assembly MDTE01 (sample SAMN05326651, study PRJNA326480) | marine metagenome | isolation source: seawater | place: Indian Ocean: Red Sea | collected 2010 | reverse complement strand
TGTTTTCTAACAATAAGCAATCAAATGTAATACTACGTCAGCTCGGATTACTGACGCTGGAGTTATTGCCATCAGCAAGAAAAACTTTTGCCGAACAGGCAATGGGAATAATGGCCAGATAGCTAAAGAACTACTGAAGTAATTCTCGAATACTTTCTATTCGATTTCGATTTGCACCAAGATCACTATAACCAATCCTTGATGCTGAACGCACATGCGTGATTCCTTTACTTTGATCGTAAAGAAACTCTACATCATCTACGTAGCGCATTAATCGACTCGTAAATTCTGCATATATATAGTTCTCTGACGCACTAACAATATTGGCCTCATCTAGACTGACGAGCACCTTCTCAATCTGTTCTAAGTTCGCATTCAATGGTTCTATACTGTGCTCTTCGTCGGATTCAAAACTTGATACGCAGTTTGGAGATTCAGGGCAGGGGGAAAGCCGATCTTCAGTCACCCCAATATTTTCTGGTGGTTCACCGGCACAAGCGGAAAGGAAAGGAATTAAAGTGAGAAAAGACCTCTTCATGGACTTACCTAAAATCGTCAATCAAATAATTTTTGCTAGTTATCAGCATGAGTTAATCAGGCTAGCACAGTCATTCCCAACCATTCTGCAATTAGTGCTGGTTTTTCTTCACCTGCAATCTCAACAGTGACGTTGTGCATAAGTAGATAGTGATTAGGCTTTTTTTCTTCCGCACTAATCAGCTCAAAGCGGGCACGAATTTTACTGTTTACCTTCACTGGATTAAGAAATCGCACTTTGTTGAGTCCATAATTAATTCCCATAACTGAATTTTCCAGCTTAATACCACCGCTCATGGAGCTTAATTTACTCAACAATGAAAGTGTTAAGAACCCATGGGCAATGGTGGCGCCAAATGGAGTTTCGGTAGCTCGTTCTTCATCCACATGGATGTACTGGAAATCTCCAGTAGCTTCAGCAAAGTTATTTATTCGGTCCTGATCAATTTCAAACCAATCTGTAAGCCCTACTTCTTTTCCAATGTAGTCGCCTAATTGATCGGCACTCACAACATTACTCATTATCTGGTTCTCCTGCTTTGGGGGTATTGGCATTGCCTCCAATTGAGCGCAGCAGTCTATCAGCACAGGCTAGGGATAAACAATGGGAGCTAGGGACTTTTCCCGATGCTGCTTATAATGGTAGGTAATGAATGATTCGCAGGAACAAAGTTTCGATATTGTAATCGTAGGTGGTGGCATGGTCGGTGCTACCATGGCCTGTTTACTGCGGGATCTAGATTTGAAAATTGCATTAGTAGATAGAGCGAAATTTGATGTTTTGAATCTTGAAGTTACCAGGGGCAAATTTGATCCTCGCGTAAGTGCGATAACTACTGCTACGAAAAAAATATTCTTAGACTTGAAAGTTTGGCCGGACATTGAAGCTGCCCGTTGCTGCAATTATCTAGGCATGCAAGTCTGGGATGCAGACGGTACCGGCTCCATCAACTTTTCTGCGATAGATTTAAATCAGTCGGAATTGGGCACTATAGTTGAAAATTCGATTTTGAGCAGTGCTCTTTATCAACAGATAAGTAATCAAAAAAATCTAAGTTTACTTGCTCCTATGAATATTGCATCGATGGAAGTCAGTGAAGGAGGCACACGTTTAATTACAGATAAAGGGCAGCAGAAAACTGCAAAACTGATAATTGCTGCAGACGGCGCCAATTCTATAATTCGTGAACTTTGTAGGTTCCCAACTAGAGAATGGGAATACAACCACAATGCAATAGTAACCACGGTAAAAACTGAATTAGCCCATCAACAAACTGCGCTGCAACGGTTCATTGATACTGGTCCTTTGGCCTTCTTGCCTTTATCAGTTGAACCAAATGATTCAATACAAAATTATTGTTCTATCGTTTGGACAGCGATACCGAAACATGCGGAATACTTAATGCAATTATCAGACAAGAATTTTTGCGCTGAGTTAACTAAAGCAATAGAAGGACGATTGGGCAATATCGAATGGTGTGATAAGCGTTTTACCTTTCCCCTATGGCAAAGACATTCCATCGATTATGTGAAAAATAATGTGGTGTTAATCGGAGATGCTGCTCACAGTATTCATCCTCTTGCCGGACAAGGGGTCAATCTAGGATTTCTAGACGCTGCAGTATTAGCTCGGGAACTCCATCATGGAATCGAAGTAGGGCGTGAACTGTCAGATCAAACTGTACTTGGACGTTATCAGCGCAAACGCAAGGGGCATAACCTTGGAATGATGTGGTTAATGGAGGGATTCAAATATTTGTTCGCCGAACAAGCACTACCGATTCGGTGGCTGCGCAATATTGGTATGAGTGGAGTCGATAACATTTCAGTCGTAAAGAATAATTTAGCTCGAAGGGCGATGGGTCTAGATTGGCAGACTAATGATGACTTTCAGCGTGCTGAGTATTTAAGATCGCGTTAACTGTCATCGTTAGATGATTTCGAATAAGTCCTTCGACTTGCTCATGACTAACTAATGAACAGGCTTTCGGCCAGTCCTGGTAAGTAACCGCTGCGTTAATGATTTCAGATTGCTTTAGTGCAACGAGCCCGTGTAGCTGCGCCCATATTAGCAATGTTGTGTTTACGACTTTTTCTTCTGAACAAGGAACTTTGTACTTGTCGTATATTTTCAATACCAATTTGCGGGTTCTTGCTAGGGTTCGAGTGGCGATTTCTACCATATCAGGGGTCGACCACTCGATTGGTAGGATTGAGCTGAATAAGAAGTGGAAGCGTGAAGGATACTCTTGGGAAAAATGACAGTAAGCTAAACAAATTTCCACAAGGTCCTGTTCTGGATCTCCAGAATTACTGGATCGATTCTCGAAGAACTTATTGAATTCGTCATAAAGGCGAATTTTGATGGCCAGCATTAATGCATTTCTATTAGAGAAATGGTTATACACGGCAGAGGGAGTTACTCCTACTTCTTTCGCGAGACGACGCAAGGAGAGCAATTCCACTTGGTTGGATTCAATTAGTTGCATTCCCTCGTCGATAAGCGCTTCCCTGACGTTGCCATGGTGATATGGTGGGGTTTTATCTTCTTCTGTTAGCATTTCTATAAACTCGTTGGGTGATTCTTATAATTTATTCAACTCAAAGTGATATCAAGCTGAATCACCTTTCTATCTGAAAGTAGCAAAGCCTTTCATCGAAGGTACTTCAGTACCCAAGTCTTACTATTCCACTTTTTATCAGCGATGGTTTATCAACTTCCTGAAGTTAAAAATCCTGAGGAATTCACAAAATTTATGGGGTAGTGTAATCATGCATATGAACTGCGTAAACTTAATGGTGTTCATATATGTACTACCGTAATAAAACCACACAAAAAATCCTTATTTTAGAAATTCTTATGAAGATTTCTTAAAGTCAGTCGATACTATGTTTTGCGAACTTTGACCCCCCTAAAATGGGGCATTGCGGCAGTATGGAGCAGTTTTTGGCATGGCTAAGGAAACAAAATTTCCCTTCGATCTGGATCTCAGTAATCTGGATACAGGGAGTATTACAAACATCCTCAATGATATTGAGCAGCACATGCCATTAATGGAGGACGAAGGGGACAGAACACAACTTCTCCAAGTAAAGGAATTCTTCGAAGAAGAGTTGAAAGCTGCCAAGCGTCTCCACTAGCTCTCCTACACTTTCTTTTCAATTTTCTAATCCCGAATTCGGTCGGTGGAGTATCACCTTTTCCCGAATTAGGTGTACTTGGCTGTTTAGGATGGTTTATTCTGCAAAGCTTTCTTTCAGAAGATAATATTCTTAAAAGAATTCTCTATTATTCTCAGGATTGTTCAAACCGAATAATTAACATAAGGGTAAGGTATATGAAAACTATTCTTTCACTAATAGCACTTTTCCTAGTTTGTTCAAATGCAACTGCTCAATTAGATACAGCTGCATTAGAACGTGCGATGGCAAACCCTGATCGACCAGCAGCAGAAAAAGAAAGAGACGCGGCACGCAAAGCTCCTCAAGTTCTTGCTTTTGCGGGTCTGGAACCTGGAATGACAGCTCTTGACATAATTGCTGCTGGTGGTTGGTATACCGAAGTGCTTTCTTATGCTGTCGGCGATAGCGGCAGAGTAATAATGCAAAATGCCGGCGCTATGGCTGAACGTTATAGCGAAGCCATAGTTGATAAGGAGGATCGTCTAAGCAACATAGAACTGCTCGAAGGTGATGTTGGTAGCGTTGCAGCGAGCTCAGTGGATTTTGCTATTACTGCACTAAATTTTCATGACGTACATAATTCAAATCCACAAGCGGCCCAAAGCCTGCTTGGTCAGATCGCAACATCACTAAAGCCGGGCGGCATTTTTTTGGTGATCGATCACGAGGGTACACCGGGTGCTGATAATGTGTCGTTGCATCGCATATCTTTTGATGAAGCAGTTAGCGCGATCGTCAATAGCGGCCAATTTGCGCTAGTTGGTGCAAGTGATGTTTTAGATAATGCTGCAGACGATCACACGGTTGGTCCATTCGATCCGAGCTTGGGTAGAAATACCGATCGCATTGTTTTGAAGTTTGTAAAAATTTAAACATATCCATCAAATTTCGAATATGAAACCCGGCCTTAGCAGGCTGGGTTTTTTATTGTGCTAGACTCTTTGGCCACATTTTATTCGTTATAAGTCTAGCAATCGCAACACATCAACTCATTCGCCTTGAAAAGAAATAGTCTTGGATACACAAGAATCAAATAACTCCGTTAACAAATTCCTCTCGGTTTTTCAATATAGCAAAGTTGCATTGGAAATAGTTTGGAGTACCAGCGCGGCTTTGACCATTGTGATGGCAATCTCGACCTTGGTTTCCGGAGTATTGCCCGCTGCAATCGCGTCCGTGGGTGGTTTGTTTGTGGACGCAGTAGCTTCGGCTTTGCAGCAAACTGGTGAATTCGCAGAGCAAGCCCAAAGAGATCTTTTATTTTATGTCTTTCTTGAGCTTGCTCTGGTTGTCATCATGACTGGTGCGCAGAAATTGAATACCGTTTGCCAGTCGATACTGCGCGTGCTGCTAGGCAACAAAATTAACGTCATGATTTTGGAAAAAGCCTTAACTCTTGAGCTTGCCCACTTCGAAGATGCGGAGTACTACGACAAACTAGTGCGAGCCCGCAGAGAAGCCTCAAGTCGTCCACTTTCCTTGGTTATTAAAACCTTCGATCTGATGAGAGACGTAATTTCTATAATTGCGATTGGGGTCTTTCTGTTCCAGTTTTCAGTTTGGGCGGTAGCACTCTTGGCGATAGCTGGAGTACCAGCATTTGTTGCAGAAGCAAAGTTTTCCGGAGAAGCGTTTCGAATACATCGGCGGCGTTCAGCGGAACGGCGTATGCAGATCTACCTGGAAATGGTGCTGACCCGAGAAGATGGTGTGAAGGAAGTAAAGCTCCTGCAGCTAGGTAAGCTCTTCTTACAGCGCTATGTAGATATTTTTCGTAACATATATAAAGAAGATAGAAGCCTGGTATTAAGGCGTGGTTTCTGGGGATATGTTCTTGGATTGCTTGCAAGCGCGGCATTTTACTTTGCTTATGGATGGGTAGGATTTGCGGCTATCGCTGGCGCAATCACAATTGGGCAGATGACGATGTACATCGCTCAGTTTCGACTTGGACAGAATGCAGTTACCAATAGCCTGACCGCAGTCAATGGAATGTACGAAGACAATTTGTACCTATCTAATCTTACAGAATATCTGGAACACAAGATTCCTGAACAAACTGGAGACAAAACTGTTGGTCCAAAGCCTGAGGATGGGATTCGATTTGAAGAAGTAACTTTTGTTTATTCCGGTAGCGAAAAACCCGCATTAAACAATGTATCCCTGCATATTAAACCGGGACAATCCTTGGCAATCGTTGGAGAGAACGGTAGCGGCAAGACAACACTGATAAAACTTTTAACGCGACTGTATAAACCTACAAATGGGAAAATATTTTTTGAAGGGCTTGAACTTAAAGAATGGGACATAGATGTCCTGCGTAAAAAAATCGGAGTCATTTTTCAAGATTTTGCTCGCTATCAGTTAATAGTTGGTGAAAATATAGGAATTGGTGATGTTGAGGAAATTGAAAAAGAACCTCGTATCCGAGAAGCGGCACATAAAGGCATGGCAGATGTCTTCGTAAAAGATTTACCTCAGTCTTACAAAACTCAATTGGGTACCTGGTTTAAAGATGGTAAAGAATTGTCAGGAGGCCAGTGGCAAAAAATTGCCCTATCCCGCGCCTTTATGCGAAGCAAAGCGGACATATTGGTTTTGGATGAACCGACTGCCGCGATCGATGCCAAAGCAGAAGCCGAAATTTTTAGTCATTTTCGCGATCTTACCGCTAACAAGATTTCGATAATTATTTCCCACCGATTTTCTACAGTTAGAATGGCGGACCATATAATTGTTTTAGATAAAGGAAAAATACAGGAAGAAGGAAGTCATACAGATCTACTGGACACTGCTGGCCAGTATGCGACTTTGTTTAATCTTCAAGCACAGGGCTATCAATAATGATTCCCCTAATTTTCGAAATAGATAATTTATTTCTGTTTGGCATTGCTCAGGGTTGGATTGCTCTAAGCACTCTTGCTGTCTAAAGCCATAAAACTTTAAAACCCACTATACATTAGCCGCAAGCTTGATTAGAGTTTAGACTGCCTTATCACTAGTAAAAGCAGGATACTAATGAATTCCCATGAACCAAAATCGGAAGAACCCAGCGATAACCTAGTGACCCCGCGACGTCGCACTGGTCTTGATCATCAGCCTTCTGTGCGTAAAATACATAGAGCTCGCATCAGACTTATCGTTTGTCTCTGGACGCTGCCGGTTTACATACTAACAGTCTGGATTCTGCTGAGTAATAGACAACCAATCGACCTCTTTATGTTTTTCTATTTTGTGCTCTGCGCAGGGTTCTGGTTAGACGTAGCACGCCGCCGTTGTCCCGCTTGCGCAAAACAGTTTTATGTAAAAAACATATTACTTAATCTAACCACACAAAAATGTGTGCATTGCAGTTTAGATATGGTTAGCACCAAGCTGCCTAGAGACAATAAAGTAAATTTCTAGTGCTTGGCGCAATCCTTGCGAATCAATTTTGAAATCTTTGCTGGTTGACTGGTTCCTATTAAGATTTCCCTAAAAACTTTTCTAACCCCTCTCTCTGCTCAGTTACTAGTTAGATTACAGGGATTGCAGAAACCAATTACAACGCGTCATTACTTGAACTGTTTGTATTGTCACAAAATCTACCAGAGTTTTTTGTGATTGATCCGGCAACTTTTTGATACTCTCTGTTTGAAGCAACAGGAGAAAATAATGTCATCAGATAGCAACGATGCATTTGAGCAAGTTTACGGATTATCTATATCCGACCCGGACCAGTTCTGGGGAAATGCCGCTGAAGAAATTCATTGGTATAAGAAACCCAGTAAGGTATTGGATACCAGCGAAAGTCCTCATGGAAAATGGTTCGTCGACGGGGAATTAAATACTTGTTTCAACGCGGTAGACCGACATGTAGAGGCAGGTCGTGGCGACGACATCGCACTTATTTACGACAGTCCGGTAACCAGTACAGTTAGAAAATTCTCCTTTTCAGAATTACAAGAACTAACTGCGAAGTTTGCCGGTGTTCTAAAAACTAAAGGGGTGGAGAAGGGCGACCGTGTCATTATCTACATGCCAATGATTCCCGAAACGTTAGTTGCCATGTTGGCTTGCGCTCGAATTGGTGCGATTCATGGCGTGGTGTTTGGAGGCTTTGCTTCTAACGAACTAGCTGTGCGAATCGATGATGCTGAACCAAAAGTAATCGTAACTGCAAGCTGCGGCATCGAAGTTAATCGCGTCATTCCTTATATGCCACTACTAAATGGCGCTATCGACATTGCTATACATAAACCCTCTTCAATAATTGTTTTCGAACGACCAGAAGCTACCGCAGAGCTAATTGAAGGCAGAGATGTAAGTTGGAACGATGCAATGGCAACGGCTGAATCAGCCGACTGTGTCTCCCTAAAATCTACTGATCCCCTTTATATTCTTTACACTTCTGGAACTACTGGGATTCCCAAGGGCGTGGTAAGAGATAATGGTGGTCATGCCGTTGCACTTAACTGGACCATGAAAGCGATTTATAACGTCGAAGCAGGCGATGTGTATTGGGCTGCTTCTGATGTCGGTTGGGTAGTAGGCCATTCCTATATTGTGTATGGTCCTTTATTAAAAGGATGTACAACGATTCTGTTTGAAGGAAAGCCAGTTGGTACTCCAGACGCCGGTGCTTTCTGGCGCGTCATTGCTGAACATAATGTAAAGTCATTATTCACAGCGCCAACCGCCTTTCGTGCCATTAAAAAAGAAGATCCTGATGCAGAATTACTTAAGCAATACGATCTGAGTAATTTTGAAATTCTCTTTTTAGCGGGGGAGCGAACCGACCCCGATACTTTGTACTGGGCAGAAGAGAATCTAAACAAACCTGTGATCGATCATTGGTGGCAGACTGAAACAGGTTGGTCTATCTCGGCTAATTGTATGGGCCTAGGTATGCTTCCGGTAAAAGCAGGCTCGCCAACTAAACCAGCCCCGGGCTGGCACTTAGAAGTGCTGGATGAGAATTGTAATCCTGTAGTAAACGGAGAAGTAGGTGCTCTCTGCGGTAAATTGCCCATGCCACCCGGTTCAATGCTGACGCTATGGAATGCTCCAGAGCGATTTGTAGAAAGTTACTTCGCCGAATTTCCCGGTTACTACAAAACTGCCGATGCGGGATTCATAGATGATGATGGGTATGTCTTTGTTATGAGCCGTACCGACGATATTATCAACGTAGCGGGGCATCGTCTATCTACTGGCGGAATGGAAGAAGTTCTCACCGGCCATCCTGATGTCGCTGAGTGTGCTGTAATTGGGGTTGCTGATCAATTAAAAGGACAACTCCCGGTGGGCTTTCTTGTTTTAAAAACTGGGGTACAAAAAGAATCGGACGACATTGTTGCCGAATGTGTGCAGCTAGTAAGAGATCAAATTGGTCCCGTGGCTGCATTTAAAAAGGCGGCGGTTGTGGTGCGATTACCAAAAACACGTTCAGGAAAAATTTTGCGAGGAACAATGCAGAAGATTGCCGACAACGAAGAATATCGGATGCCAGCTACTATAGATGATCCAATAATCTTAGATGAAATAGATGAAGCACTTCAGGTTTTAGGGCTTTCTAAGGCACGATCCTAGCTTTCAAGATAGGTATCTATAGCAGTTGCCGCTAATCGACCTTCATCGATTGCGCGCACGACTAGAGATTGTCCGCGACGGCAATCACCAGCAGCAAAAACTTTTTCATGTGAAGTTAGAAATTTGCCGTAATCAGCTTTGTAGTTGGAACGCTCATCTAGTTCTAAATCTAATGGTTCACTGATGTAGTGCTCTGGACCAAGAAAACCCATTGATAACAATATCAAATCTGCTTCCCAGAATTTCTCAGTACCTTTTATAGGTTGAAAATTCGTATCCACTTCAATTGTGTTTATGCCTAAAAGTTTTCCTGAATCGTCTCGTACAAATTCTTTCCCGGAAATTGAATACACTCGCGGATCTTGCCCATCACGAGCCGCAGCTTCTTCGTGGCCATAATCAACGCGGAATATAGCCGGCCATGTTGGCCACGGATTATTATCCGCTCTATCTTCCGGCGGCTTGGACATAATTTCGAAATTGACTAATGATTCACAGTCATGGCGCAGCGAAGTCCCGATGCAATCAGTGCCGGTATCACCACCACCGATAACAATCACATTAAGATCTTTGGCTGAGATGTAGTTGCCATCCTTCAGATTCGAATCCAAAAGACTCTTTGTGTTCTTTAAAAGATATTCCATGGCGAAGTGCACTCCGGCACCTTCGCGTCCAGGAATTTGTAAATCTCTGGGTGTGGTTGCGCCGGTTGCTAACAAGACTGCATCAAAATCATTAATGAGTTGTTCGATAGCGATTCCGTTTTCACTACTGCCACTAATGTCAGTATTGACTATAAAGTTAATTCCTTCTTCCTTCAGTATATTTACTCGGCGATCTACTATTGTCTTATCAAGTTTCATATTGGGAATGCCGTACATCAGCAGCCCGCCAATGCGATCATCCCTCTCATAAACAATGACTTCGTGTCCGGAATGATTGAGCTGTGCTGCGGCTGCTAAGCCGGTGGGACCAGAACCAACAATTGCTACAGTCTTACCCGAGCGAAAGTGGGGTGGATTTGCAACTACCCAGCCTTCTTCGAAACCTTTGTCGGCAATGGCACATTCTATATTCTTAATTGTGACCGCTGGTTCATGAATACCTAAGACACAAGCCCCTTCACAAGGCGCAGGACAGACCCGACCAGTAAACTCAGGAAAATTGTTGGTTTTATGCAAGCGTTCCAGAGCTTCCTTCCAACGTTTGTTGTAAACCAAGTCGTTCCATTCGGGAATTAAGTTATAGACGGGACAGCCATCGGAAGATTGGCAAAACGGTACGCCGCAATCCATGCAGCGGGCACCTTGAGTTGCCAGATGTTCTTCGTGATGATCAGTATAGATTTCTTTGAAGTCGACTAAGCGTTCCATCGCGTCGCGATAGGGTTCAGTCTTACGTTCAAATTCTTTGAATCCAGTGGGCTTGCCCATCTATAGTCCTACGTTTTGCTCTGTTAAATTTTTGTGATGGTCAACGCGCTATGCAGCTGCCCGTTCTTCAAGCACACGTTTGTAGTCGGTCGGCATAACTTTTACAAACTGTCCAAGAGATGCTTCCCAATTCTCTAAAACCTTTTTCGCAACTGATGAATCTGTGTAATTTAAATGATTTTGAATAAGAGACTTTAATTGCAATATGTCGTTTGTGGTTGAAACAGATTCCAAACCAAAGGTTTCCATATTGCATTGCTTGGCAAACGCCTTGTCTGGATCCCAAACAAAGGCAACACCGCCGCTCATACCAGCGCCAAAATTTCTTCCGGTCTTACCCAATACGACAACGCAGCCACCTGTCATGTATTCGCAACCGTGATCACCAATACCTTCGATAACAGCGCTGGCGCCGCTATTGCGCACCGCAAAACGTTCCGCCGCAATACCGCGAATATAGGCTTCGCCACCAGTGGCTCCGTAAAGAATCACATTGCCGGCGATAATATTGTCTTCTGCCTTAAAAGTGCTCTCCTTTGGGGGGTAGATAATGATCTTGCCACCAGATAATCCTTTACCGACGTAGTCGTTTGCATCGCCTTCAACGGTTAGTGTTATACCTTTCGCTAACCAGGCGCCGAATGACTGTCCTGCCGAGCCGGTAAACTTAATGGTGATCGTGTCATCAGGTAGCATTTCTTCTTTCCAACGCTTGGCAACTTCGTTGGATAGCATAGTGCCGACCACGCGATTGGTGTTGATAATTTCATGTTCGAAAGAAACTTTTTCTCCCGATTCCAAAGCAGTTTGAGAAAGGCGAATGAGTTCGTTATCCAATGCCTTATCTAAACCGTGGTCCTGAGCTTGATTACAATAGAAACCGGTGTTTTCGAAAACTACTTTTGCGGGTTCCAGGATTGCAGATAAATCCAAACCACTTGCCTTCCAGTGTTCGATTGCTTCGTCGGTATCAAGTAAATCAACCCGGCCAATCATTTCATTCACTGAGCATACGCCTAGCTGTGCCATAATTCTCCGAAGTTCTTCTGCTACCATGAATAGATAATTCACTACATGCTCCGGCTTGCCTTTGAACTTCTTGCGTAGATCAGGATCCTGAGTAGCAATACCAACTGGACAAGTATTCATATGACACTTCCGCATCATAATGCAGCCGAGAGTAATCAATGGCGCGGTCGCAAAACCGTATTCTTCCGCACCTAACAATGTTGCTATAGCTATGTCTCTTCCAGTTTTCAGCTGGCCATCTGTTTGCAAGATAACCCGCGAACGTAAATTGTTCATCACTAGGGTCTGATGAGTTTCAGCAATGCCGAGTTCCCACGGTAGTCCGGCATGCTTGATGGAAGTCAGAGGAGAAGCGCCAGTACCACCATCATGTCCTGCGATTACCAGGTGGTCAGTTTTTGCTTTTGTTACACCGGCCGCAATCGTGCCTACACCTATTTCCGAAACCAGTTTCACACTAATTCGCGCATCACGATTCGCATTCTTTAAATCGTGAATCAACTGTGCGATGTCTTCGATGGAATAGATGTCATGGTGTGGTGGCGGACTAATCAGTCCAACACCAGGAGTTGAGTGTCTTATTCGTGCAATTTGTTCATCGACTTTGCGTCCGGGAAGCTCGCCGCCTTCTCCTGGCTTCGCTCCTTGTGCAATCTTAATTTGTAATTCGTCGGCATTGGTTAGATACCATGCAGTAACGCCAAAGCGACCAGAAGCAACCTGTTTAATAGCTGAGCGTTTGGAATCACCGTTAGGCATCGGATCAAATCGCGCTGGGTCTTCACCGCCTTCCCCAGTATTTGATTTTCCACCGAGACGATTCATGGCAATTGCTAGTGATTCATGGCTCTCTTCAGAGATGGAACCAAAACTCATCGCACCGGTTGCAAAGCGTTTAACGATTTCACTCGCAGATTCGACTTCATCGATAGAAATAGATTCGTTTACATCATTACGAAATTTCAGAAGTCCACGGAAAGTACATCGGCGAGTTGCATCTTCATTAGCGTTTTGGGCAAAAACTTCATATGCCTCAACGCTGTTGTTGCGTGCGGCCACCTGCAAATTAAATATCGTATTAGGGTTCCACATGTGAGTATCACCACCGGTTCGCCAATGAAAATCACCGGGGTTGTTCAGCACAGGGATCAGATCACTTTCTTTTGCTGGGTAACCGATGGCATGCCGCCGATGGGATTCTTCAATTAAAACATCGAAGTTAACGCCCTGAACACGACTGGCAGTTCCAATAAAGCTCTTGTCGATAATTTCATCCGCAAGTCCCACCGCCTCGAAAATTTGCGCACCCTTATAAGATTGCAATGTAGAGATGCCCATTTTAGCCATTACTTTAAGCATGCCTTTGGCAACGCCTTTCTTATAACCAGCAACTAGCGAATCTTCGTCCGGGTATCTATCTCCTAACAATCCTTCTTGGTTTGCTTGCCATAAAGCTTCAAAAGCTAGATAAGGATTAATGGCATCTGCACCGTATCCTGTAAGCAAACAATGATGATGCACTTCTCTTGCTTCACCGGTTTCTAAAACGATACCGATTTGTGTGCGTTGCTCGTTTTTCACAAGGTGGTGATGGACTGCACCACAAGCTATTAGAGCACTCAGTGGAATATGTGTTTTGGAGGTATGTCGATCAGAAAGAATAATGAATGAGAAGCCATCTTTAATTGCGTCAGATGCCTCTTCGCAAATTCTTTCGATAGTATTTCGATAAGCGTTTTCTTCACCAGCCTCGTAGATAATATCGATCACTTTGGATTTCATTCCTTTGTAATCCATGTACCTAATATCAGTGAGTTGCTGATTTGAAAGTATTGGGTGGTCAATGCTCAATCGATATGCTTGTTCTGGCGTTGATTCTAATAGGTTTCCTTCTGGGCCGAGGAAACAACGCAAACTCATGACCACTTCTTCTCGGATCGAATCGATCGCGGGGTTAGTTACCTGGGCGAACAGCTGTTTGAAATAGTCATATATCATGCGTGGCTTATCAGACAAACAAGCCAATGCTGAATCATTGCCCATTGAACCCAAAGGATCCCGCGCTTCAGTCACTAAAGGAATCAACATGAACTGCATGGTCTCGGTGGTATATCCGAATGCTTGCATGCGCCGCAGTGTGTCTTCAGAGTCTAAAGAGTACGCCGCAGTGCTGGATGTAATATCAGTTAAAGAAACTTTGTGTTTTGCTAACCATTCACCGTAAGGACGCTTTTTGCAAATTATTTGTTTAACTTCTTCATCTGGAATCAGTCGTCCCTGGTCGAAATCAAGCAGGAACATTTTGCCAGGCTGTAAACGACCCTTGGTTTTTACATTGGCCGGATCAACATGCAGTACACCAACTTCTGAAGCCATGATGCATTTGTCGTCATGGGTGATGTAATAGCGTGACGGGCGTAATCCGTTTCGGTCGAGCACAGCTCCGATGTATTTGCCATCAGAAAACACGATAGAAGCAGGCCCATCCCAGGGTTCCATCAGCGCCGAATGATATTCATAAAAATCTTTTTTCTCCCGCGCCATATTTTTATCAGACTGCCAGGCTTCAGGGATCATCATCAT
>MDTE01007019.1_pt1 | contig 14336 bp, 12 predicted proteins | sample 811231 | NCBI WGS metagenome assembly MDTE01 (sample SAMN05326651, study PRJNA326480) | marine metagenome | isolation source: seawater | place: Indian Ocean: Red Sea | collected 2010 | reverse complement strand
GGACAATGAACTCTGGCTCACTTCAGATGCGGAGTTCGACGCCTGGGCCGAGGGTCGCAAATCCCTTCGGCTGGAGTATTTCTATCGATCCGTTCGCAAGGCGCGCGGTTGGCTGATGGACGGCGATAAGCCGGTTGGAGGAAGGTGGAACTACGATGCCGAAAATCGGCAGGTGCCTGGCCCCGGGCATGACTTTCCCTTGGTCGCCGGTTTCGAGCCAGACGATCTCACTGTGGAGGCTCGAGCCCAGGTAGACGCGACCTGGCCGGATCACTTCGGGGACACGCGGACGTTTGCCTGGCCGGTCACCCGCGAACAGGCAGTTCAGGCGCTCGAGGACTTTGTCGAGCATCGACTCGCATCGTTTGGGCCGTACGAGGATGCGATGGTGGAGGGCGAGGACGTCCTCTACCACAGCCTGCTCAGCGTTCCTCTCAACCTAGGACTCCTGCACCCTCGGGAAGTCTGTGAGCGTGCGCTCGCGCACGCTGCTGACTCTTCGAACGGCGTTCCGTTGGCTTCGATCGAAGGTTTCATCCGACAGGTCCTCGGGTGGCGAGAGTTCATGCGCCATATCTACCGAATTGGGATGCCGCATCTGCGCGAGGCCAATGGGCTCGATGCGACTCGACCGCTACCGAATCTCTACTGGTCCGGTTCGACTCGGATGACGTGCTTGCAGCGAAGCGTAGATCAGATCGCCCGGACGGGGCACGCCCACCACATTCAGCGGCTGATGGTGCTAGGCAATTTCGCACTCATCGCCGGTGTGGACCCTCGCGAATTGAACGACTGGTTTCTCGCGACGTTCGTCGACGCGCTCGACTGGGTGGTCACCCCCAACGTCATGGGCATGAGTCAGTTCGCGGACCTCGGCTCGTTCACATCGAAACCGTATGCCGCGAGTGGAAAGTACATCGATCGAATGAGCAACTATTGCGCGTCGTGCGCGTATGACGTGAAGTCCGTGGATGGCGACAACAGTTGCCCGATGAACAGCCTCTACTGGTCCTTCATCGATCGGCATCGGGAGCGTTGGGTAGCGAATCATCGGATGGCCGTGATCGCCCGGGGATGGGCGAAGCGCGACCCCGAGGCCAAGGCCCGGATCCTGGCCCGCGCGGGTGACGTACTCGAAAGGCTGTCCGACAACACACTGTGAGATGATGACTCGGGCTACCCTGGTGTTCGTGCTGCTCTTCACGGCTGTGCCGCTTTCGGCGCAGACCGCCATCCTGCGCGGGCGGGTCCTCGACGCCTCGGACCTCCGTCCGATCCAGGCGGCGACACTCACTGTCCTGGAATCCGGTGCCCAGACACTCACCGACGAGACAGGCGCCTTCCTCGTCACGGATCTGGAGCCCGGCCTTGTTTCCGTTCGCGTCGACGTCCTTGGGTACGAGTCCATGCTCGAAGCCGAGGTGAGCCTGCGAACCAGCCGCTCCACGTATGTCGAGTTCAGACTCGAACGACGGGCCTTGGAACTCGAGGGGATCGTTGTGGGCGCGCCGGCGTTCCGGGTCCGAGAGGCTTCACCGGTCTCCACTCAGCTCCTCTCGGCCGCAGAACTCCGTCGGACACCGGGAGGCCTCCAGGATGTATCCCGGACACTCCTCTCGTTACCGGGCGTGCTCGGCGGTGTGGACAACCGAAACGATCTGCTGGTTCGAGGCGGTGGCCCGGGCGAGAACGCGTACTATCTGGACGGTATCCGCATTCCCCAGATCAATCACTTCGCGACTCAAGGCGCCTCGGGCGGGGCGCTCGGCTTGGTGAACGTCGACTTCATCCGGGAGACGGAGTTCTTCGCAGGAGCGTTTCCCGTCCGATACGGCGATGCGCTCAGCTCGGTGCTCAGCATCGACAATCGTCCGGGGTCTCCCGAAGGCGTGCGAGGTGACTTCACCCTCGGGGCAACGGAAGCAGCACTGACCCTGGACGGTCCGGCCGGCGACGAATCGAACTGGCTGTTCAGCGTCCGCCGCTCGTATCTGCAGTTCCTCTTCGAGGCGCTTGGGCTGCCGATCCGTCCGGACTACTGGGATGCGCAGTTTCGGTTCGAGTCGCAGCTCTCGGACCGGGACCGTCTTCTCGTCGTGGGGATCGGCGCACTCGACAACTTCGACATCGTGCCACCTGCGCCGGGAGACGACTTCGAGAACTTCGAGATCGCATCTCGAGTGATCGACAACGACCAGAAGAGCTTCACCGTTGGCGCGAGCTGGCGAAGGCTGGTCGAAGGGGGCTTCGTGACGACGACTGTGAGCCAGTCGCGGAGTCGCTTTTCTTTCGAGGACCCCGGGGATGATGGCACGTCGGTTCTGACCAACGACAGCGAAGAGTTCGACACGCGGTTCACGGTTCAGGGCGACTTCGAACCCGGTTCGGGGGTGATGATGGCTGTCGGGATCGAGGCCGTGCGGTCAGCGGTTGGAGCCACGGTTTTCCAGCGTGCCGTTCCAGGCGGGATTCTGGAGAGAGATCTCGCGTGGGACGAAGACGTCGCCCTCTACAAGCTGAGCACCTTCGCTCAAGCTACGATCGACGTCGGGAGACGGACGAAATTCACCGCTGGGCTGCGGGCGGACGAGGTCACGGCGCTCGATCAGGGCTTCGAACTGTCTCCTCGGGCGAGTCTCGTCTTCGATTTGGGCCGTGGCGTCACCGCACAGGCCGGCGGTGGTCTATATCATCAGACACCCAGCCTCATCGCGCTGTCGGTGAAAGACCAGGGAGCGCCGGTCAATCTCAGTCTCCGGCAGCAGCGCAACCAGCAACTTGCGACTGGACTGGCGTGGACGGTGAACTCGGGGCTCCGCGTCTCCGCCGAGGGATTCCTCAAGCAGTACAGCCGGGCCCCCCTTCTCGTCAGCGATCCACGGGTCTCCGTCTCCAATCTCGGTGGGGACTACGGCTTCATCGGTGCCGAGCCGCTGACCGACGATGGGACCGGCCGTGCTCGGGGCATTGAGCTCTTCGCGCAGCAGAAGCTCCTGGGACGCGTCTACTTCCTGGGCGCGTACACTCTCTCGTGGAGTGAATTCGCCGGGGCGGACGGACAGCTGCGCCCGTCCGCGTGGGACCGTCGGCACGCCTTGGACCTGACCGGCGGGTACAGGGCCGGGGGTTGGGAAATCGGTTCGAAGCTCCGCGTGCTGTCGGGATTGGCGACGACCCCGTGGGATCTGACTGCATCCGAGCAGGCGTACGCGATCACGGGGCGAGGCGTGCCGGATTGGGCGCGTATTGGGGAGGTACGAACGCCGAGCTACATGCGACTCGACGTACGTGCGGAGCGGCGGTTGGACTTCTCATCCTGGAACGCAGCCCTCTTCCTCGATCTGCAAAACGTGCTCGGTCGACAGAACGCGGTGGGCTTCGCCTACACAGAGGATCCCGCGTTCGCCGATCGCATCCGCCCCATCGACGGATCCGGTTTCCTGCCGACGTTCGGCTTCAGCATCGAGTTCTAGTCGTCCGACGCCGGCCGCCGGCGCTGGGCCCCCAACGGAGTTGGTTCGTTCGGATGTCAGCGCTCCGACGGGATCAGGACCCACTCCTCCTGGGGGTCGATCAGCCACTCCGCACCGTTCTCCGTGATGACCACCATTTCCTCGACGGAGATCGTCTTCGTCGTACCGTCATCACGGGTCCATCCAAAGAAGCCGTCGAAGGCGAAGGTCTGACCCAGGCGCAGCTCGCGGGCCGCGTCACCGGAGGGAGCGGCTCCCCCCGCAGCGCCGCCGAGCCTCGGCCCTACATCGTGGGCCCAGTAACCAACCGGGTGACCGGTGCTCCAGATGATCGAGATGGAGCCGTGGCGCTCCAGTACCTCACGCTGCGCGACGTCCACGTCCCATCCTCGGACGCCCGGACGCATCGCTGCCTTGGCCGCGCGACTCCCTTCGCGTGCGTGCTCCCATCGGTCCTGCATCTCAGGAGGGGCCTCGGACTCACCGGGCATCAGGACGTAGGCGAAGCGCTGGATATCGGTAACCCACATCCCGTGAACACCAATACCGAAGTCGGTCTGGATGACGTCGCCCGGCATAATCACTTTTTCTGTCGAGTGCGAGTGTCCGCGATCCGGCCCGGAGTTGACGTTGGGATTCTGATCCGGTGCCCACCCATCCGTGACCCCGAGCTCGGCCATCCGTTGCTTGAGGAATCGAGCGACGTCGGCGTCCGTCGTCTCGCCGGGAACGATCTGTGCGTACGCCTCCAATTCCAGCTGCTCGGTGAGCTCGGCGGCTCGACGCATGATGTCGACTTCGCGCGGGAGCTTCACGGAGAGCCATTCGATGACGATCTCTTCGGAAGATACGAGGCGGTCCGACAGCGAAGGGCCGAGAGCAGCCTCGAGCGCTACGCGCTGCGTGTAGGACAGTCCATCGGCGATGTTGCGGCTGCTGCTGTTGACCGCGATCGAGGCGGGGTTCCGCCTCTTCAGTTCCTCTGCGACCGCAGTGTACATGCTCGTGCCACGCGGTACGGAGCGGACTTCGTCCAGAGGGCTGACCTCCGAGAGTGCGGTCGACTCGGTTTCAGGGGACACGGCGAGAGACTCGAGGTTGCCGTCGCTGTCGGCGAAGAATAGGAAGCCGGCGAGTCCACCAGCGTTCTCGGCACCGATATGGGCCGCGATCGGATCATTGGCATTTTCACGCGCCAGGACGACCCACGCTTCGATGCCGGCGCGGGCCATCGCCGGTCCGAGCAGTGTACGAATCCGTTCAGCCCGGATCGAAGGCCAAAGCTCGGGGTCGTCGGGGAAGGGAAGGGTTTCAGCTGTATCCGCTCGCGTGGTTCCTTCTGAGCCGGAGTCGTCGGTACACGCCATGATCGCCGTGAGGATGAGGCATGCGAGGAGGACGCGAAGTCGGTTCATCGTCATTCGGAGTTCGAGGGTCTGGATGTTCGACGTGCCTTGCGAAGAGCCTTCGTCAGAGTCCGGTCCAGTGCGGAAGCGAAGGCCTGTTTCTCCCGGTTCCCGAACGCACTGGGGCCTCCGGTTTCGACGCCGGTGCTCCTAAGTGAGTCCATGAAGTCACGGACCGATAGTCGCTCGCGAATGTTTTCGCGGTCGTAGATCTCCCCGCGTGGGCTGATGACATGGACGCCTTTGTCCACGAGGTCCGCTGCGAGCGGGATGTCGGCGGTGATGGCGACGTCGTCGGCTTCAGCTGCGGCTGCGATTTGGTGATCGGCGACGTCAAAGCCGTGCTCGACCAGCACGAAACGCACGTACTCGTTGTTGGCTGGTAGGCTGATCCGGTGATTCGCTACCAGAACTGTCTCAAGATTGAGTCGTAGGGCGGCCCGGAAGATGATTTCCCTTACTGGTCGGGGCGTTGCGTCGGCGTCGACCCAGATGATCATGGGGACGTTTCTCTTTGTGTAGCGTGTGTGCCATCATGAACTTGATCATACAAGAACATCACCCCCTCGCGGCGGTCGTCCACCTTTATGTAGCCTAAAGCAGGCACTCGTCGACCCGTCTCGGTGTACTGTCATATTGATTCCTAGATCCAAAGCCCGACTGCTAATGACCCACAGTCTGCCACGCCTCCCGTTTCACGTCCTTGCCCTTCTCGCAGTCGTGGGTTGCGGCGGTGGTACCGATCCGATCGTGCCTACGGAGCGTGTGCCCACGACCATAACCATCACGCCGGATCCGGTGAGCCTCACGTTTCTCAATCACTCAGTGCAACTCACGGCGCGGGTGAGAGATCAAAAGGGCAATGTGATGGCGACCGGGATCGACTGGACTATCGCCGACCCTTCGGTCGCGAGCATCGATGCGTCCGGCCTCATCACCTCGCTGGCGGTGGGTCAGACTACGCTGACCGCGACGGGACTCGGCCTCACGGCGTCGGCCGAGGTCGGCGTGATCCAGGAGGTTGCTTCGTTCACGGCGACGCAGGGGAACAACCAGGAAGCGATTCGCGATTCCACTCTGACCGACGCGATCATCGTCCGGGCGGTTGACCAAGGCGGAAGCGGCATTCCCGGCCTAGCGGTGGAGTTCAGGCCTGCCGCAGACAATGGAACAGTGACCGTCTCGTCCGTGGACACGGACGAGAACGGAGAGGCATCGACGGAATGGACGTTGGGCTCGGCCTTCGGGGAACAGAGGCTTTCAGTCTCGATTCCCGGTCAGTCGCTCACGGTCGACGCGATCGCGCGGGCCGAATTCCCCACCCCGGATCTGGCGGTCCTCGGTCCATTGCTGCTGAGCCATATTCAACCGTCGACGTTGCAGACGGTCACTGCTACGGCCTCGATCACGAACCTTGGCGACCTTGCGACCGGAGCTACCCGAGTGGCTCTGAACGCGAACGACGTCGAAATGGGGACATTGGATCTTCCGAGCCTTGACCCGAACGACACGACCGAAGTCCAGTTCGACATCGATGGACTCGGCGCGGGATCCGTCACACTCGACTTCATTGCCGATGCAGACGACGCCGTTGTCGAACTGTTCGAATCGAACAACGAGGTGAGTCGCACGATCAACGTGGTTGAGCAGGCGGTCGTGACCGTTGGGGTCCCGGTGACCAACCTCTCCGCCGCGATAGAAGAGGAACTGCTCTTCCAGGTAGACGTGGCCGGCCCGGAAACGATGACGATTTCGTTCAGCGCACCCAACGGCGACGCCGATCTGTACGTCGCGGAGGCGACGAGGCCGGCTTCCCGCGAGGACTACATCGCCTGCGTGAGTTTGTCACCGGATTCCAACGAGAGCTGCCAGGTGCCGTTCGCGGAGGGTACGTATCACATCCTGGTTCACGCCTACGATCAGGGCTCCGGCTTCTCCGGAGGGACTCTCACAGTCACAATGGGTGATGCCCTCGAACCGTATAACATCGAGTTGGACTTCCTGACTTCGGCGAGCGAGGCCCAAACGGCGGCTTTCGAGAACGCTGCGGCTCGCTGGCAGGAGATCATCGTGGCGGACGTGGGTGACCTCGAGTACTCGGTGACGAATCCTCTCGAGGGAAGTGATCCTGGAAACTTCTGCGGCACCGAACAGGGTTACACCCGCACGACCCCAATTGATGACGTACTGATTCTGGTCGTGGTCGACGCGATCGACGGTCAGGGGAATGTGCTCGGCCAGGCAGGGCCATGCTTCATCCGGGGAATCACCAGCCACACGTCGGTGGGGACGATGACCTTCGATGTGGCGGATCTGGTCGAGCTAGAAGCGTCAGGGCTCCTCGAGGACGTCATCCTTCACGAGATGGGACACGTTCTGGGTGTCGGGACGCTTTGGGACAACTACGGTTGGCTCCAGAACCCGTCCATCCCAGGGAACCCGGGTGCGGACACGCACTTCGACGGACCGAGCGCGATCGCTGCGTTCGACAACGTCGGAGGTGGCGCGTATGTGGGATCCAAGGTCCCGGTCGCGAACGATTCGATTCGTGGTCAGTCCGATTCCCACTGGAGGGAGGGTGTTCTCGAGTCGGAGTTGATGACGCCGTTCATCGAGGGCAGCGGGTCGAACCCACTGAGCGAAGTCACGGTCATGTCCATGAAGGACCTCGGGTACGGGGTGAATCCCAACGCGTTTGACAACTACGCGGTGCCGCTCGCCACCGAGCAGATTTCCGCGCCCGGGATGGTTCCGGGGCTTCCGGGCTTGATCGACCTTCGGGGAGACATCCGCGAAGGATCGATTTATGTCGTCGACAAGGTGGGACGGGTCCGGGACATCCTCCGATGATGAGACACTGGCTGGGCAGGGCCGTGGTTGCCCTGGCACTCGCTTTCTCGGCGTGCGGTGGCGCCCGCCCGGAAGAGATCCGGACTGCGGATGTCATCACGGCATGCGCCCCGGTTGCCTCTCCTTTGCCGGAGGGCGAAACCATGGCGTATATGGCAGGGCGATACGAAGTCGAGCTATACCGCGAGCGGAGTCGGGCGCAGACTCGAGGGCTGCTCGATCTCGAGGCTGCACCCGAGGACTACCGAAATTGGGGTGCGTCGACGGCTACGCTGTCCGGGACAGCGGATATTGACCTGGCCGAGGTTGGTGCACAGCCCATGGATGGCCTCGACAGCGACGACCCCGCCGCACCTGGCGTCCTTGTTCTGGAAGGCCCCACGACTGCCGGCCCGAGCATCGTGGTTCGGTTCGGGTCGACCGCGAATCGTCAGGATAACACACCCTTCGACGGCCCTTATGCGGCGTTGCAGGTCCTCGTGGTCGAAGGGGATCGGTTCGCGGGCGAATGGCGAAGCGGGACGGGCAACGAGCAGGTGGACGGCTACTTCTGCGCTCGGCGGCTGGATCGCTGACCCTGCGGCCCAACCATGGGGTTGAACCGCAGAAGCGAGAACGGGCCGGACTCCGGGGCGTCATTGCCGTAGCGGTGCGCCCTGCGGAGATGTTCGGTCCGTCTTCTCGAGCCTGGTCGCGCTAGACGTAGGTGAGATACCCGTGCGGGTCGTCGGTCTCGCCCTTCACCGTCGCCAGGAACCGTTTCTGGATGTCGAGCGTGATTGGGCCAGCCTTGCCGTCCCCGATCTCGATCCGATCGACGCTCCGTACAGGCGTCACTTCAGCGGCGGTTCCGGTGAAGAACATCTCATCGACCGTGTACAGCGCTTCTCGCGGTACTGGGCGCTCTTCGACCTCGTAGCCGAGATCCCTCGCCATCTGGATGACGGCTCCCCGTGTGATGCCTACCAGCGAGGTCCCGTCCAGAACAGGGGAGATCACCTTGCCCTCGTCGACCAGGAAGAGGTTCATGCCGCTGCCCTCGGAGACCAGGCCCCCTGGACCCAACGCGATTGCATCGACGTAGCCGTTCTGCACGGCCTCCATCTTCATCAGCTGAGCGTTGACGTAGTGACCGCCTGCCTTCGCGCGCGCAGGGAAGGTGTTCGGTGCCATCCGTTGCCATGAGGACACGCACACGTCCACGCCGACTTCCAGCGCTTCGGCACCCAGATAAGTACCCCAGCCCCATGCGGCGACGTACGTATCGATCGGGCTCAGAATCGGGTTGAGACCGGGGGTGCCGTATCCCCGGATGATCATCGGCCGGATGTAGCAGTTCCTCAGCTCGTTCTTGCGGATGACCTCGAGGCAGGTGTCGACGAGCTCATCAGCCGAGTAGTCAGGTAGCATCCGGTAGACCGTGGCCGAGTCGATCAGTCGGTCGATGTGTTCACGGAGGCGGAAGACGGCAGGTCCCTCCGAAGTCTCGTACGCGCGGATGCCCTCGAAGACAGAAGTCCCGAACTGAACCGCGGTGGCGAGGAGGTGGACGTTGCAGTCGTGCCAGCCAACGTATTCACCGTCTTTCCAAATCCAGTCTGCTTCCTGGAATCCTACTGCACCCATCAGACGAGTCCTTTGATCCAGCCGCCATCGACGGCGATTGATTGTCCAGTTACGTACGAGGCTTGTTCGGAGCACAGAAACGCGGCGACATCCCCGAGTTCACGCGGCTCAGCGAGTCGGCCCATCGGAATTTCTTCCATCCACCCCGCATAGGCACTGTCCACCGTGGTGTCGTCTCGTTCGGCGATGGCTTCGGCCAGATGTATGAGGCGTTCCGTCCGGGTGTAGCCCGGCAGGACGTTGTTCACGGTGACGTTGAACTCGGCGACCTCGTTTGAAATCGTTTTTGCGAAGCCGGTGACGCCAGCGCGAATCGAGTTCGAGAGGATCAGGCCTTTCACAGGCTGCTTCACCGAGATTGACGTGACATTCACGATTCGCCCCCAACGACGCTCCTTCATGCCGGGAAGCGCGCCTCGGACCAGGTTCACGACGCTGGTGAGATTCTGCGCGATCGCTTCGTCCCACGTCTCAGCCGAGTGGTCCTCGAACATGCCGGCCGGGGGACCACCGGTGTTGGTGATCAGGATATCGACCTTACCGAATGCCTGTTCGGCGGCCGCGATCAGATCGATGGCACCGTCAGCTTGCGTGAGGTCACACGGAACCGCTTCGACGCGGATACCGGTCGCTTCGATGATCTCCTCCTTCACCTGGAGAAGCTTCTCGGGCGACCGCGAATTGATGACTAGATCGACGCCTTCGGCCGCGAGTGAGTCGGCGATTGCTCGTCCCAGTCCCTGACTCGACCCCGCGACGACGGCCACACGACCCTGGATTCCCAGATCCATGATGTATCTCCGGCCTCAGCGATCGTGGAAGTACGAATCCGTGCCGTCCAGCCAGTCCTGACGCGGAGGGCTGAAGACATCGACATCGAAGGTGTCTTCGAGTGCCTCGGCCTTATGCGGGACGTTCGATGGGATGTACATGACCTCACCCGCCGAAACCACGCGCTCCTCGTACCCGGGCTCACCTTCGTTTCCGATCCAGAACCGAAGGGCACCCTCGAGAATCCAGGTGAGTTGCTCGTTCTCGTGTGAATGCTTGGGCACAATCGCACCCTTCTCGAGAAAGACCTGGGCGAGCATCATGCGCTCTCCCGTGAACAGCTTGCGCGCAATGTCATCCGTGACGTTCTCGCGCGTGATATCGTCCCACTTCACATGGTTGACCAAAGAGGCGCTCATAGGTGCTCCGACTGGGTGCGACAGGACCGGCCAAACGATGGGTGTGGAGACCCGATGTCAATGGGGGATTTGGACTTCCGGCTTGGGTGGAGATCGTCCGGCCTGTCGTCGGTCGCGGCTTTGGTCGATGTGTTCTGGGGAGCGGTAGCGGCTACTGCAGAAACGCATTCGGGCACCGCGGGCGGGATCTTCAGAGGTGGGGTGGGGGTTGTCTTCGCAAGAATCGGTGACGATTCCCCGAGAATTGATGTGCTTGGCCGATGAGATGAGGGAGACGCGCGTGTCACGACGAGTGGAGAAGAGCGAACAGGAATGGCGTGATCAGCTATCCGACATCGAGTACAAGGTGCTCCGAAAGAAGGGCACCGAGCGGGCGTTCACCGGGAAGTACCACGACGAGAAGCGTGATGGTACGTATGCGTGTCGAGGGTGTGGAACACCCCTCTTCGCCTCCGAGACCAAGTACGAGTCCGGGACCGGTTGGCCGTCCTTTTTCGACGTGGTCGACGGTGAAAACGTGAGCACCCGGACGGACCGCAAGTTTTTCATGACCAGGACGGAGGTTCTCTGCTCGGTCTGCGACGGGCATCTGGGGCACGTCTTCCCGGATGGGCCTGAACCGACAGGTCTTCGCTACTGTATCAATTCGGCTGCTCTTGAGCTGGTCGAGGCTCAGGGCCACGAGTCTGACGAAGCGTAGGGCTGTGGCGGGCCGGGACCCATACGAATTCACCGAACGATACGTCCGACCCTGACGGCCCGCTCGAGCGCCACCACATCAAAGCGAAAGAACGAACCCCATGGCTCGAACCATCACCGTGATCCCCGGAGACGGCATTGGACCGGAAGTCATGAGCGCGACGCTCGAGGTCCTCGAGGCCGCCGGCGCGGATCTCGAATATGACATGCAGCTCGGTGGCGTCACCGCACTCGAGCAGGTACATCATCCGCTTCCCCAGGAGACCATCGATTCTGCGGAGCGTACGCGTGTTCTTCTCAAAGGACCCCTGACCACACCGTCCGGGTCGGGGTTCCGCTCGATCAACGTCGAGCTTCGAAAGATCTTCGATCTGTATGCGAACGTGCGGCCGGTACGCACGATCGTACCGGGTGGACGATACGAGGACATCGACCTCGTGCTGATCCGCGAAAATACCGAAGGGCTGTACGTCGGGGTCGAGCATTACATCGGCATGCAAGGTGACGCGAAGGCGGCGGCCGAGTCTGTGATGATCATCACGCGTTTCGGGGCCGAGCGGATTTCGCGCTACGCCTTCGAGTACGCCCGAAAGCACGGCAGGAAGAAAGTTACCCTTGCTCACAAGGCGAATATCCTGAAGTACACCCAGGGCCTCTTCCTCGACGTCGCTCGCGAGGTCGCGAAGGACTATCCGGAGATCGAGTGGGAAGACCGCATCATCGACGCGACGGCGATGCAGCTCGTACTCGACCCGTATCGCTTCGACGTCCTCGTCATGGAGAACATGTTTGGTGACATCCTCTCCGATTTGATGGCCGGACTCGTAGGAGGCCTCGGGTTTGCCCCGGCCGGCAACATCGGCGAGGATGCGGCCATGTTCGAGGCTGTGCACGGCTCCGCGCCTGATATCGCCGGGAAGGGTGTCGCCAACCCGACGTCATTGCTGACCTCGGCGTGCCTGATGCTCGACCATCTCGACCAGAATGAGTGCGCTACGCGGATCCGCAGTGCGATCGACACCGTCGTTCAGAAGGGCGAGGCACGTACCGCTGACATGGGCGGCAACGCGACCACGAAAGAGTTCACGGCGGCGCTGGTGAAGGCACTCGCGTGAACAGGAGCGCCGACTCGTGAGCGATCGTCCGAAGGTCTCCTGGCGGGACCGGTATCCGGAAGAAGTGACGTGCGTCCGATGCCTCGAGGTGTACGACCAGGCGAAGCTCGACCGGATGCTCTGGTGCGAAGGGTGTCGGTTCCGCGCGAGGGAACGGGCAGCACTGTACGGATGGCTCGGCGGACTCGCGTTCGGTGCTGGTTGTGCCGTCTACGTATGGGTCGCGATCCGGCCGACCGACCTGATCGTGAGTGCGTGGACCGCGACGCTTGTGACGGCGGTGTGGATCGGGCAGAAGGTGGCGCGTGAGTTCATCTATGGAGCGATGCGTTGGAAGAACGCGCGGGCCGTCGAGGCCGTGCCGCCCGCTCTAGACCCCGAGGTGGAATGAGTGCCTCCTCACAGGGTCCGTAACTCCCCCACTGCCCAAGCGTCGGGGCTCGAATAGATTTCATCGCCGGCTTGGCGACACCCCAACACGGACAGCACGATGGCCCGCTTCGAAGGCATCGATTTTTATAACCTCGACACGCTCCTTTCTGAAGAGGAGCGGATGATTCGCGACACCGTTCGCGAGTGGGTCGAGAACACCGTCATGCCGATCATCGGCGACGCCTACATCAACCGGGAGTTCCCGAAGCAACTCATCCCCGAGCTCGGAGAGTTGGGTGTTCTGGGTGCCAACCTGCCGGAAGAGTATGGCTGTGCAGGTCTGAACAACGTGTCCTACGGCATCATCATGCAGGAGCTCGAGCGTGGTGACTCGGGCATCCGCTCGTTCGTCAGCGTTCAGGGCGCATTGGTCATGTACCCGATCTTCGCGTTCGGCAGTGAGGAGCAGAAGCGTGAGTGGCTGCCGAAGCTTGCGACGGGGGAAGCGATCGGTTGCTTCGGGCTGACGGAGCCGGACTACGGCTCCAACCCAGCCGGGATGATCACGCGGGCCGAAAAGACCGAACATGGCTGGCGGCTCAATGGCGCCAAGATGTGGATCACGAACGGCTCGATGTCCGACGTGGCCATCATCTGGGCGCAGACGGGTGAGGCCGGAGACGTGAAGGGCATTCGCGGCTTCGTCGTTCCGACGGATACGCCCGGCTTCAGCGCCAAGGATCAAAAGGGCAAGCTGTCCCTGCTCGCGTCCGATACGAGTGAACTCGTACTCGAAGACGTCGATCTGCCGGAAAGTGCGATGCTGCCTGGGAGCACGGGAGGGCTCAAGCATCCGCTCATGTGCCTTACTCAGGCGCGATACGGGATCGCGTGGGGTGCCGTCGGTGCCGCGATGGCCTGCTTCCACGAAGCGCTCTCGTATTCGAAGGAGCGCGTGATGTTCGACGCGCCGATTGGTGGAAAGCAGATCCAACAGGTCCGCCTGGCCGACATGCTGACGAAGATCACGCATGGTCAGCTTGTCACGTACCACCTGGGCCGGATGAAGGACGAGGGCACCATGACACCTCAGCAGGTGTCATTCGCCAAGCGAGCGAACTGTGACATGGCGACGGACATCGCGCGCGAGGCGCGACGCCTCTTGGGTGGGAATGGAATTCTGGTCGAGTACCACTCCATGCGGCACATGGCCAACCTGGAGTCGGTGTACACATACGAAGGGACGCATGACATCCATTCGCTGATCCTTGGCCAGACACTGACGGGCCTCAACGCGTTCTAGATGGAATCTCGGCCTGTAGAGTGAGACAGCCGATCACCCGGCGCGGCCCGGCCGCGATCAAGGTTCGGCACGTGGCCCTCTGGCCATCTTCCGAAGGTCTGCGGAAGTCGGGGTCAGAGGGGCGAGCTCCGCCAGGAGCCGGTTGACCCGTCCGGCGTCATCGGTGAGCTTTCCCGGCTCGGCATGCCTCGCTAGCTCAACTGGCAGAGCAACTGACTCTTAATCAGTAGGTTCGGGGTTCGAGTCCCTGGCGGGGCACTGAAGTAAAGCGAAGCCTCACAAGCACTTACAGGCTTGTGGGG
>MDTE01186784.1_pt1 | contig 14337 bp, 12 predicted proteins | sample 811231 | NCBI WGS metagenome assembly MDTE01 (sample SAMN05326651, study PRJNA326480) | marine metagenome | isolation source: seawater | place: Indian Ocean: Red Sea | collected 2010 | reverse complement strand
CGTCGAGTGGAGCCGCTGGTTTCCAGTCAGGTGCGCGGTGGGATATATTTTCAGGGAGATCAGCAGGTCGATCCGGAGAAACTGGCCCGGGGCTTGCTACAGGCTGTGGAGCAACGCCGCGGCCGTTTCTTCTGCGGTGAATCTATGGAAGCTCTTCGGGAGAGCAGTGACAGGGGGGTGGTAGTGCAAACCAACTGCGCTACCCGGATAGCGGATTTTCTGGTGCTGGCGACCGGCTCCTGGAGCGGGCGCTTGGGTGAGCGCTTGGGGGTGGCCATTCCCGTGCGTCCGGTGCGGGGCCAGCACAGCCGTTTCGGCCCTGGTGGGTCCGTGCGTCACATACTGCGTCATGGCGGTCAGCAAATAGTGCCTGCCGCGGGTGCGGTCGTCGTCGGTGCCACCACCGAGGAAGTGGGATTCGACGCGGCAACTACGGCGGCGGCGGCACGCCGCTTTGAAGGGGCCTGGCAGCGGCTGCTGGGGGTGCGAGCGGAGTTTGGAGAGCAGCGGGCCGGGTTGCGACCCAAACCCAAAGGCGGACGGCCGTTGATTGGGCCGCTGAATGCGCACCCGCGAGTTTTTGTGGCCACGGGCCACTACAAGAACGGTATCCTCATGGGACCCATTACCGGCCAGGTGATCGGCAAATGGATCGTGGAGGGCGACCCCGGGCGCGACATGGACTACTTTGCGGCCGAGCGTTGAGTTTTTGACATTTATTCCTGTTTTTGTTAGAATTAGCGGTTGCATTGACCGAGATATATATGCTGGAGAATCTATTCATTGCAGTCACAATACACCTGGAGAAGATAAATGGCTTTGAGTACACCTGAACTGTGGACGGCACTAGATTCGGTTATTTCAATTCCGATTATTCCTTTCGAGGATGGGAAGATCGACTACGAGGGGCATGCCAAAAATATCGCCTACTTGATGAGCAATAACCACCTGGACGGAGGGCGCAAGCGGGTAATTGCGGTTGCCGGGACCAGTCTGATCCACCACATTGATGCCGAAGACCAGATTCGCCTGATGGAACTCACCGGTCAACAGATGGGTGGTGAGGGGGTGCTCATGTCGGGTGTCGTGCCCAATCCAATCGGGAGTGCCGGGAGGATCATCGAGGCCCAGTCCAAGCTGGCCTATCCCCCTGATGTTTACCTCTTGATGCCCTTGAGCGGTATCGCCAATGCGGCGGGACTGTATCAGCAGTACATGGAATTTGGCGAACACTGCGGCACTGAGTTCAATGCCCGTTTCCTCTACTACCTGCGGCAGAAAAGCGAACGGGATACGGCCGTGCGTCTGATCAACGATTCGCCCCATTTCGTCGGTATGAAAGTAGGCACGGACGAGGGCGATGTAAGTCCTTCGGTAGCGGCGGTAAGCGAAGATTGCGGCATGGTGATCTGGGGCATCGGCGATCGCTCCACGCGCGCCGCCGAGCTGGGTGCCAGGGGGCATACATCCGGGATCAACATAGTCGTCGCCCGGGCTTCGGATGCCATCAATAACGCCCAGCGCCGCGGCGATTACGAAACCTCGCGCCAGGTCGAAAACGAAATTGCACCCCTGGAAGAGATTCGCTTTAGAGATGGCCGCATGTACAATTATTCGGCCGTGGTGGAGGCGATGCATCTGGGTGGTTTTGACGATGTAGAGGGGGGCAGCGGAGGACCTTTTAACCCGCGGGTGCCACCGGAAGTAGTGCGCGAGGTCGAAGCGGTTGTAGAGAACATAAAACACTACCACTGATATCTGCTGCCGTTGCGCATTCAGGCCGCTTAGCCTTTGACAGGGTATTTGAATCGGGTTGCTACTCTAGCCAGGCATATATTGTGCACGGCGACGCGAGATTCTTTTTGGGGGTTGTCCCATGTCTAGAGAGATCATGGTATCGCCGTCGTAAAACCGGTTTGAAAACCTATGTTCTGGTTTCCGTGGTTTGTTGTTTAGCCGCTCTGGGGGTGTACGTCTTTGTAAAGTTGACCGAAGATGTCAAGGAGACAGTGGGTGGTGTGGTCGAGGGGGCAATGCTCAAGGTGGTAGATGCCGCAACCAAGGAGGAAATTGAAAAAGCGCCGCGGAAATAGAATAAGATCCGGTCTGCTCTCAGCTGTTTAGTCGGTTCTGGCCAGGCGCTTCAGATAGGCTTCCCACTCCAGGGGCAGCATGTACTGCTTCTGACTATTGCACTGCTTACAGCAAGGCACCACGTTGGATTTGCTGCTCCTGCCGCCGCGGACAATGGGGACGACGTGGTCCATAGTCAGGTCCCCAGGGTGAAATGAGCTTTCGCAGTAATGGCAACGGCCAGAGGCCAGCCGGTTTTTCCACCATTGGGAGCGCCGCAATTCTTTGGCCCTGCGTTTTTCGCGGGTGACCTCTTCGGCAGAAATTGCAGTAAAGTAGGACTCTTCCATAGCCATTAAGGCTAATGCTTTAGCCTGGATTCTGCAAGTTTGGCTTGTCAAATCGCGTTGTTTCCGCGCCGCATAGAAGCATTTTTATGGTTTCAACTTGACCGCATATCGTCCAGTCATTACACTAGCCTGACTCTTTCAAATGATTTTTTGCCGCTGAAGTTCTGGAGCGAGCGGGCCCATCGAACCCTCCCTTCTGGAAAGCAACGCATGGCAGTACCCCCAAGTATTCCGCTTTTTCCCCTGAACCTCGTCGTCTTTCCGGGCGAGAGGCGCCCATTGCACATTTTTGAAGAGCGTTACAAGTCCATGATTGCGCATTGTCAGGAAAGCGAGGACTCCTCTTTTGGTATCTCGCTGATTCAGGACGGCGAACTTGCCAATGTGGGTTGCAGCGTAGAACTCGTGCAGATTCTGCATAAATACCCGGATGGCAGACTCGACATTATCACCAGGGGGTGGCAGCGCTACAGAGTCATAAAGTTCTATCAGGATCAACCCTATCTCAGGGCTGAGGTAGAATTTTTCGACGACCGCGAAGCATCCGCTCGTCCCGGCCTTTTCGCAGAGGCTGTGGAGCGCTGGCAGGAGGTGCTTTCACTGCTGGGAGGGCAGGGGGAGGTCGGCGACCACGAAGGGCCGCCGACCAATTCCTTCGAATTGGCACAGCGGGTTGGGTTGGAATTGCCCGTAAAACAAAAGCTACTCGAAATGGGCAGCGAAGATCAGCGCCTGGAGGAACTGGTCAAATACTTTGACCAGATTGTTGAGCACTACCAGAGAGACTTAAAACGGACGCGCTCGAATGGCCATCCGAAAGAGTTATAAGTTTCTGGCGGCGCAATCGCCTGTTTTCTAACCAGTCGATTGCCCTTTGCCGGGCCGAATTCGCGCCAGCCGCATGGCGTTGCCAGTTACCGCCAGCGATGTCCCCATATCGCCCACCAGGACGGCCATAATCAAGGTTACCAGACCTGGGAAAACACCCGCTATAAGTGAAAACTTTACCAGTACTGAAGCCCAGACATTTTGGCGGATGATGCGCCGGGAAGAGCGCGAGAGCTCTAACAGGTAGGGGAGTTTGGCCAGGTCGTCGCCCATCAGAGCGACATCGGCGGTTTCCAGTGCCGCATCGGCTCCGGCTGCGCCCATGGCAATCCCGACCGATGCAGCGGCCAGAGCGGGCGCATCGTTGACGCCATCGCCGACCATGGCTATCTCGCCGTATTGGCTTTTCAATTTTCCAACTGCCTCGACTTTGTCCCGCGGCAGTAAGTCGGCCCGCCACTCGTCCACTCCCAGCTCTGCGGCCATGGCGCGCGCCACTTCCCGGTTGTCGCCGGTCAGCATGACCACTCGCTCGATGCCCTGCCGGCGCAGCGCCGCAATGGCTTTGCCGGCGTCCTGGCGGGCGGTGTCGGCGACCGCCAGGACGCCGAGGAGCTGTGCATCCGTTCCCACCAGGATAGCGGTCTTTCCCTCCCGCCTCAGGCGCTCTGCAGGCTCAGGGGCCGCGTCGGCAAATAACTCTGGTCGGCCCACCAGGTAGGTAGTGCCGTCGATGCGACCCCGGACCCCTTCTCCAGTGAGGGATTCAAAATCCTCGACTCGGGGCCGCTCGAGGCCAGCGGCGCGCTCGACAATGGCACCGGCAATGGGATGTTGCGAACGCTGCTCGAGGGCGGCGGCAATAGCGAGGATTTTTCGTTCGGGACAGCCATTGAGCGGTAGCACATCGGTTACTCTAGGGTGTCCCTGGGTAAGGGTACCGGTTTTGTCAAAAGCCACGGCGCGTACTTTGGCCAGGGCTTCGAGGTAGTTGCCGCCTTTGATCAGGACGCCGTTGCGGGCGGCGCTGGTTATGCTGCTGACCACCGCTACCGGCGTGGAAATGACCAGGGCACAGGGACAGGCGATGACCAGCAGAGTCAGGCCGCGGACAAACCAGGTCTCGAAGGATTCCTCGAAGGCGAACGGGGGTAGCAGTATGACCGCGAGCGCCAGGAGGGTGATCGCGGGTGTGTAGTAGCGCGCAAATTTGCGCACGAATTGCTCGCTGGGAGCCCGGTGTGCTTCCGCTTCTTCGACCATCTTGAGGATTCGGCTCAGGGTACTTTCGGACGCCAGGCGTAGCGCCTTGAGCTCGAGGTAGCCCTCCTGGTTGATCGTGCCGGCAAAAACCTCTTCACCGACGGTTCGGGCAATCGGTATGGACTCTCCGGTGATGGTAGACTGGTCCACGCTCGAAGCCCCTTCGACGATCGCTCCGTCGACGGGAATTTTTTCTCCCGGACGCACCAAGACCAGCTCGTGGCGTTGCACTTCCTCTACCATAACGGTCATTTCGCATCCGTTGCGCAGAATTGTGGCAGTATCGGGTGCCAGCGCCATCAGGGCGCGCAGGGAACTGCGGGCCCTTTCGGTGGCATAGTCTTCGAGCAGTTCGGCAGAGGAAAAGAGGAAGGCGATGGCTGCGGCCTCGGTGTACTCGCCAATGGCCACGGCGCCGCCGATGGCTGCCGTCATCAGGAAGTCCATATCGAGGGAGAGAGTCCAGAGCGCGCGAATGCCCTTGGGGAAGAAGTTAAAACCGCCCAGCAGAGCAGCCGTCAGCAGGAGCAGGTCGGACGTTCCCAGATGGCCACGCCAGAAGTAGGTATGTCCCTGTTCCGGCCTGATCAGGTCGAGTGCCAGTCCGGCGAAAAAGAACAGTCCCGACAGGATGGTCAGCAGCTTCTCGCGATTTTTCCAGAAGGTTTCAGATGCGCTGCCCGGGGCCGCATGAACTGCTCCATGGATATCCATTGCAGTTTCCGCTTCACCGATCTTGTGGGGATCATAGCCGGCTTTGCGGATGGCGCTTGCAATGCTTGCTTCATCAACGCTGTGCGGGTAGTAGTAAACCGTCACTTTTTGCGTCATTACACTGGTCGTAATCTCGTCCACGCCCTCTATCGCACTAAGGGACCGCTCTATGCTGGCGGCGCATCCAGCACATTCCATATCCGGCACGCTAAATTGAGACGATGAGGTTCTTTCTCGGACTGCCATTGCAATCCTCCTCTCATTCATGCATGTGCTTGAGACCGGCCTCAAAAAGCTGGTGCACGTGATGGTCGTCCAGGGAATAATAGGCAAGTTTGCCCTCGCGGCGATACCTGACCAGGCGCATACTGCGCAGGAGGCGAAGCTGGTGGCTCACTGCCGACTCGGTGCAGCCCAGCAGGGCGGCCAGATCGCAGACGCACAATTCGCTACTGGAAAGGGCGTGGATGATTTTCAGCCGGGTGGGATGGCTCAGAACCTTGAAGGTTTCGGCCAGGGCGTTCAGAATCCCGGTATCGGGCATGGCTCGTCCGGCCTGGAGAACCTTTTCCCGGTCGACGATGGTGTGGGCTTCGCACAGATCCAGGGTTGTACTGTCCAGCAGATTGGTCATAAAGGAATCTCTCCGGATTACAACTGAATGATTATTCAAATGAACATATGATAAAATATTTTAGCTGGGATATCAAGTCCCCTGAAACTTGACATCCGGATGGGGTGATTTATACTTTAGCCGAGGTTGAAATCTGGCCGAATCCACCCGGAAAATGGGGCGAGCAGGCAATATTTCAGAGGAAGCGGGCAGCGTGATCAGTCAGGCCATGCAGGATTATTTGAAGACCATCTACAAATTGCAAAATGAGCGTGCCGACGTGGTCGTGGTAAGTAATTCTCTGATTGCCGAAAGCATGCGAATCGCGGCCCCCTCTGCTACCAGCATGATCAAAAAGCTGGCCGAGATACACCTGGTCGAGTATACCCCTTACCGCGGGGTGAGCCTTAGCGAAGCCGGTGAAAAGATCGCCCTGGAGATCATCCGCCACCACCGGCTCCTGGAACTTTACCTGGCCGAAGCTCTGGGCTACTCGTGGGACGAAGTGGATGCCGAGGCCGAAAAGTTGGAGCACGTCATATCCGAGGAGTTCGAGGATCGCATCGACGAGATTCTGGGTTTTCCAACTATCGATCCGCACGGTGCCCCGATTCCCAGCCGCAGGGGCGATATTTACAAGCGGACTTCTTTGCCCTTATCCCAGTTGCGGGTGGGGCAGTGCGCCATTGTCCAGGAGGTTAGCGACCAGAGTCCAGAACTGTTGCGTTATGTGGAGGATCTTGGGCTAAAGCTGGGAACCCGCATGGAAGTCCAGGAGAGGGCCCCTTTCAATGGTCCCTTGCTACTGAGGGTCGATGCGGAAAAGCAGTATTCCATGGGGCTGGAGTTGGCCAGTCAGATTTTTGTGGCTATAGTAGAGTAGTGATCTCCGGCATTAGACCGGATCTGCAAAAGGGGCCGAACGGGGTTTGTATTTCTGGCGTCTCGTTATACCCGGGGGGCGGTTCCGTCTTCCACCTCCAGCCCGCGACCTGCCTAAAAGGATCCGGAGCAGGCACCTCTGCCCCATTCATCCTCCCGCTCGGTCTCGTGCGCTCGTATAGCTGCATTATTTTGCGCAGGGTGTCGTCGGATGCAAGCGAAGCGTACTTGCTCCATCATTCCAGTTCGGCAAGCGAAGTGACGCGGTTCTTTGGGTCTTGTCGTAGATGTCGAATAAGCAAATCCAGGCCGGTGCCTCTAAAAGAAGACGCCGGAATTTCGTGGCGGCGCAGCGTTCCGAGAGAAGGGCAACAGGTGCGCGCGCGAGTTCCCAATTCGGCACTTGGATAGAGTCGAGCAGTGCTCTTTTGTCGGCTCCTGTCTAGGCTGGGAGGAAGCTCTTCTTTGTTGATTGCCACAGGGGCAGTTTAAAGGCAAATTAACGATTTGTGCTGCACTGGTTAATCTCAGCATATGTCTTTTCTATGACCACAGTTAACAGGGAGTGAATTTATGATCGGGCTGGCGACGATGAGCAGCGTGTGTCCGGACTGGACGCTGGACGAAATAATTGCGGCAATGAAACGCCATGGCTACCAGGGTCTGGAGCCGCGGGTGGAATGGAATCACGCCTGTGGCATCGAGGCAGAGTTGACGGCTGCTGGTCGCCGGGAGGTGGCGCAGCGCCTGGCGGACGAGGGGCTGGAAATATGCTGCATTGCCACCGGGGTGCGCATGGCGGCAGCAGATCCTCTCGAGCGCGCCCGTCACGTTGAAGATCTCAGGCGCTATATCGATCTGGCCGGGGATCTGGGGTGTTCTCTGGTCCGCACTTTCGGCGGGCAGCGTTCCAGAGAGGTCGAACTGCAGGCGGTGGTGGACTACGTGGCCGCGGGGTATGAGGCGGTGATGGACCAGGCCGCGGGGCGCGGGGTGACGGTGTTGCTTGAGACGCATGACGACTGGTCTTGCGCGGCGCCGGTGCGGGCAGTGGTGGAGCAGGTGGACCATGCCCGCCTGGGAGTGTTGTGGGACTTTATGCACCCCCAGCGGATGATGGAGAAAGCAGCCCACACATTCCAGGCCATCGGCTCCTTTACGCGCCATCTGCACGGCCACGATGGTCACTACGTGGATGGCAAGATAAAGGTAGGGCCGCTGGGTGCAGGTGTTTTCGATCACGCTACGCCTTTGCGGTTGTTAGGGGAGGCCGGTTTTAATGGCTATTTTTCAATCGAGGTAATCCACCAAAAAGGGAGTTCGCACGACGCCGATGGCGTTCTGGGGCAGTACGCCGAACAGTTCAGGAGAATGATTGCCGGGGATTGAAGTTGGCGCCAGCGGCGATTCGACCTGTGCCCGCTGCTCAGCGAGCAGCGGACGCAAAGCGCAGGTCCGAAGACACGCTCGGTGCGGCGTTGACCAGCGGATCGACGCCGCGCAGCATCATGCCCTGGCCGCGCGAGAGGTGTACGGCGGCCAGGGGCAAATCGACGGGGTCGCGCAACTGGACCAGCAGGGTGGTGCGGGCCTCTCCACTGGTGTTGAGAGTCGAACCGTGGATGGTGAGGTAGCTGAAGAAGAGTACGTCTCCGGCTCGCGCCGGGCAAGGGGTGGCCCGATCCACGGGGTAGTCGACGATCGGGAGGTGGTGACCGCCGTCGTCGAGGTGTTCCAGGGGGCCGAGTTTATGGCTGCCGGGCACTACCCTCACACAACCTTTTTCGACAGGGGCGTCGTCGAAGTGAATGACGGCCGCCATCATGGTGTGTTTTTCATGCGGGAAATAGGGCACGTCTTGATGCATGGGGAAGGGGGCTCCCTTCTCGGGCGGTTTGATGAACATCTTGGTGTGATGCAACTGGATATTGGGACCGATGAGGTCCGCCACCCGGTCGGTGAGGCGGGGATCGGCGATAAGGCGGGTGAAGGCGGAACTGTGGAACTGGACGTTGTGGCAGTGCAGCAATTCCCGGGGTAGGTCGGTTATTTTCGCACCGCTGGCCCAGCCTTCGTTGCGGATGTTGCCCTCGGTCCCGGGTTCTTGGGCTGCGAGCAGACGGGCGATGAGGTCGTGGGACTCCCGTCGGAAAAAGGCGGCTTCTTCCCTGGTGAAGACTCCTTCCGCCAGGAGGTAGCCGTTTTCTTTGTACAGATCTATTTGCTCCGGGTTGAGGCTGAATTTTTTTTGTTGGTCGGTCATGTTGCGTCTCTCCACTGTGGGGGGCTATGGGCGTTCAGTAGGATTAATTCTCGCAAATTCTCGCATCGGTTCTGGGTGGACGGCAACAGCCGTTCCTTTTAGCATGGCTGCTTACCTGGCAGCTACTCATCTGTAGCTCAATATATTTTACGAATACTGAGTATAGTCTCCCTGGTCATCCCTTTCAAGCTGCCGCATTCCTGTTGTTCCCTAAGCGGGTCTGGTTTATTTTGAAGTTTATGCGAAAATGCACGTCGTTCACGCGATGAAATTTTTCTATCCCACACCAGCCGGTGCCCCCCAATCTGCATCTGGATGAGGCGGCGGGTAGCCGAATCTTTCCGAGGATATTTACCGTGCGAGCAGCTGTTTTTGAAGAATTCTCCATGCCTTTGACCGTTCAGACCCTGGCCGATCCAGTACCGCAGAGACACGGCGCGGTAATTCGCGTGCAGGCGACCGGATTGTGCCGCAGCGACTGGCATGGCTGGATGGGACACGATCCCGATGTGAAATTGCCCCATGTACCCGGCCATGAAATTGCCGGTGTAGTGGAGGCCGTCGGCAGGGACGTAGGCAGGTGGAAAGCGGGTGATCGGGTGACGCTGCCCTTCATATGTAGTTGTGGCAGTTGTCCCGAATGTGCAGCGGGTAACCAACAAGTATGCGAGCGACAATTTCAGCCGGGGTTTACCCACTGGGGGGCCTTTGCCGAATACGTGGCCATTCCGCACGCGGAAGTCAATCTGGTGCGTTTACCGGATGATTTTGATTTTGTCACAGCAGCCAGTCTGGGCTGCCGTTTTGCCACCTCGTTTCGGGCGGTCATGGATCAGGGCAAGGTGGCCGCCGGGCAATGGCTTGCAGTACATGGTTGCGGCGGCGTCGGATTATCCGCCATTATGATCGCCCGCGCGGCCGGTGCGCGCGTCGTCGCAATTGATATCACCGCAGAAAAGCTTGCACTGGCTCGCTCCCTGGGGGCGGTTGCAAGTATCGACGCCAGCCAGGTGGAGGATGTGGTCGAAGGCGTAAAGGAGCTTACTGGCGGGGGTGCCCATGTTTCAATTGACGCTCTGGGGCACCCCCTCACCTGTTTTAATTCCGTTGCCAATCTGCGCAAGCGCGGCAGACACGTACAGGTCGGCCTGATGCTGGCCGACCAGCGCCATCCCGCGGTGCCGATGGATAAAGTCATTGCCAATGAACTCGAAATCCTGGGTAGCCACGGTATGGCGGCGCACAATTATGCGGCTATGCTGGACCTGATCCGGGTGGCGGACCTGCACCCGGAAAAGCTAGTTGAAAAGACGATCAGTCTGGATGAGGCGGGCGCCGAACTGGCCGCGATGGACAGTTTCAGCGGTGCGGGGGTAACGGTAATAGATAGGTTTTAGGCGTTTGTGGGGGCAACCAGGCAGTTTCTTGGATGGGCCATTATGATGGTTGCGGCGCCCGCGGTCGGTGGTCTTTGTCGGGGATTTGCGCAAGGGGCTGATTCTGGTGGGGGGTTGGCACTACAACTTGGAGTACGCGTCCGACATTAGGCCGCTTTAATTGCGAAAGTCACCTGTTTTTCCTCGCTGTCGCGGTAGCCGATTCGCGCTGCCTTTGCTCTCACGCTTATATTTCCCGGTTTCAGCCGCAACGGTTCGGTATAGAGTAGCCAGCGAGGCTTTGCACCTCGTTCGAAGGTGTAGGCAATGGAGGCGCCCTGCGTTGTGCAATGGAGCTGTAGCAACAGGGGGGCGCTCATTACAACGCTAGTTGTCGACGCTTCCTCGCCGCAGTTTTCCGCGCCGATGGGAATAAAAACGGGGGTTGCCGTTTGGGGTTGCACGCCATCGGGGTACCACTGATGGACCATTTGAGACTCCGGCATTTCACCTAGATCGCCAACGTCGTCGATCCAGTCGTCCAGTGCTTTTCGCAAGCGCCGGAGGGCACTTGAAAAATCGGGATCACCGGCGAGGTTGTCGATTTCGTAGGGATCTACTTCGGTATCGTAGAGTTCTTCTGCGGGACGGGCTTTGAAGATCAGGGATTGTGTTTCGTTCAATTCTCCCGCCGCGTGCAGGCGCCACATCTCCTGGACGATGGGGTGCCGGTTGCGGTAGGGGATCCACAGGAGGTAGGGCAATTCGGGGTGGTAATTGCGGATGTACTTAAAGCGTTTATCGCGCACTGCACGCACCATGTCGTATGCGGTATCGTGGCGGTCTCTCGAAGCATAGACATACTCCCTGGGCGATTCGGCCTGGGGCCCCAAAAATGCCTGGCCCTGCAAGTGGCAGGGCAGCTCTACTCCGGCGAGCGAGAGGACGGTCGGACCCAGGTCGATGGTGCTGACGAGGTCGTCGCTGAGCGAACCGGGCGCTATGCCAGGGCCGCGGACGATGAGCGGGACGTGGATACCGGAGTCGTAGGGCCAACGCTTGCCGCGCGGCAGGGGGCCGTGGTCACTCCAGTTGAAGATGAAGGTGTTTTCCGCCAGACCGTCTTCTGCGAGTTGCTGCAAAAGTAGGCCCAGTTCATGGTCGTTGGCGGCAATGTGGGTATACATGCGGGCAAGTGCTTGCCGGACTTTGGGCGTGTCCGGGAAATAGGGGGGCACCGGCATTTCATCCGGTTTGAAAATAGGATCTGCGTCTTTATCCGACCACATGCCACTTTCGTGCGTGCGCGCGAGGTTGAAAACGGCAAAGAAGGGTTGTTCGGGATCGGGTCGATGGCGCCAATGGGCCTCGGTGCCGAGTTCGTCCCAGGCAGTCGGGGGCGGGTCGAATTGGTAGTCGGTTTTAACGTTGTTTGTACAGTAATAACCAGCTGCCCTCAAATATTCCGGGAAGCACTTCACATAATGCGGCACGACCACCGAATAGGGCGTCGGTAGTTCCGGAGTGGCGGGGTCGGTATGGGTGGTGCGCATGTGGTGCGTGCCGATGGAGATCGGGTACATGCCGGTTATGACCGCCGATCGGGCCGGCGCACATACCCCTGCGGTTGAAAAGCAATGGCTCCAGCGACATCCCTGCGCGGCGAGGCCGTCCAGGTGTGGGGTGCGGGCGACCGAATCGCCGTAACAACCATAAAAGGGATTCGTATCTTCGAAGGAAATCCAGAGAATATTGGCTTTCTCTCGCGCGGCCAAAGGGCCATCCTTTCTGTCTGTTGCTGCCGAACTCGATAGTTGAAGCAGACGGTGTGCAAGGGATATTCTTCAAGGTAGCACCGCTCTAGGTGGAGGGTAGAATAATAATTTGCGCAAGGGACTACAAGAGACGGAACCAAAGTACAGGCCTGGCCTCCAGTTGCAAAACGAGTTCGCGGGAGATTTTCCGCCCGTTCTCTATGCCGAATCTGTGCGAGCCGGCCGCCGCGTTTTTTTCTGTGCAACCCAGGGGGCGATTTGTTATATTGATCCAGACTTTTTCTCTAAGAAAGGCTGGGATCATGGAAACGAGGGCTAGGTATGAGGTGCGCGACGCGCCCCGCGGGCTCGGGGGGTTGTTGCGCAATATCGGACCCGGGGTGGTGGTATCGGGATCGGTGGTGGGGTCGGGCGAGTTGCTGGTGACCACGCGCATGGGGGCCGAGGTGGGGTTTGTATTTCTCTGGGGCGTGATCGTGGCTTCGGTGGTGAAGTTTTTCATTCAGATGGAGTTGGGACGGCAGTGCATTTTGCACAATACCACTACAATTCAGATACTGGATCGGGTTGGCGGTTTGCGGTTGCGCAATACCTCGTGGGCCGCCTGGCTGTGCAGCATAGGTTATTTCGCCGTGATGCCCGCCTTGATCGGTATCCTGGGGGCGGTGGCCGGTCTCATGATCACGATCTTTCCAGCAGTAAGTTACGAAGTCTGGGCGGTGGTGGCCTTTGTCGTGCTTTCGCTACTGCTTTATCGCGGTCTCTACCAAGACCTGGAAAAGATGGTGACCGGATTGGTTGCCACCTTTAGCCTGATCGTGATTGGATCGGTGCTGGTACTGCAGGGAACAGATTATTCTATCAGCGGATCCGAGCTGGCCTCCGGCTTTGGATTTGAAATGCCGGCGGGGGGGGCTTTTGTGGCCCTGGCTGTCATGGGTTCGGTAGGGGCCACGGCGGTGGAGCTGTTCATGTATCCCTACTGGGTGCGCGAAAAGGGCTATCCAGATTTTGTGGGACCACAGCAGGACACCGCGGAGTGGCAGCGGCGCTACCGGGGGTGGATGCGGGTGCTGACTACGGATGCGCTGGTGTGCACCGGGATCGCCGTGGTCATTACGGCCGCATATTATCTGCTGGGTGCTTCGATCCTCAAGGAGCTCAATGTTTTGCCCCAGGGCATGAAGGTGGTCGAAGATGTGTCGCTGATCTTCACCGAGAGCATTGGAGGCTGGGCTTATTTCCTGTTTATGTTTGGCGGGTTCTGCACCTTATTTTCGACCTTGCTGGTATTTACCGCCAGTTCCGGCCGCATCGGGGTGGATTTTCTGCACCAGGTAAAAGTGCCCTCGCTCGATTCCGAGGAGGTTCGCCGGAAGCTTTTGCGGATTCTGCAGATTGTCATCCCCTTCCTCTGGCTCATCGGCACCATGGTGTGGAGCAGCACGCCCCTGGAGTTGGTCCTGATCGGCGCCAACGCCAACAATTTACTATTAATTCCCCTGGCCTATGGAGTACTGCACCTGGCCATGCGCACCCGAAAGGAGGAGCGCATGACGCTGTGGGGCGAGTTGGGGCTCCTGTTTACCATCTGGGTGATCATTAATTTCACCGTGATCAACTTCTATTTGAAGGGAAGTCACTAGCGGGTTATCTCTGGTTGAACTCTACCAGGCTCTGGTAGCGCAAACCGGCGCCGCCAAATAGGTCCAGGGCGCTGCCCACGGTAAAATCCAGCCGCCCCTGGCCCAGGCGCGCGATCGTTTCGATGTCTTCGAGGCTGCTGATGCCGCCGGCGTAGGTGGTAGGCAGCGGAGCGATCGCCCCCAGTAGTTGGACCAATTCGGCGTCGATGCCCTGTTGCTTGCCCTCGACCTCGGTGGCGTGGATGAGGAACTCGCTACAGTAGGCGGCCAGAAACTCGAGGTTTTCCCGCTGAATTTCAAAGTTGGTGAATTGCTGCCAGCGATTCGTAGCCACCACGTAGTTTCCATCCCGGCGAGTGCAACTCAAGTCGAGGACCAGGCGCTCGCGGCCAACGCTCCGCACCATCTCCTCCAGATTGTCGCGGTGGAGACGTCCATCCCCGAATACAAAAGACGTGACGATGATGGCCCCGGCGCCACGTTCCAGCCAGCGGGCGGCGTTGTCTGGATTCATGCCGCCGCCCAGGTGCAGGCCGCCAGGGTAGGCGGCTAGG
>MDTE01118713.1_pt1 | contig 14338 bp, 10 predicted proteins | sample 811231 | NCBI WGS metagenome assembly MDTE01 (sample SAMN05326651, study PRJNA326480) | marine metagenome | isolation source: seawater | place: Indian Ocean: Red Sea | collected 2010 | reverse complement strand
CCGTCTCCGGATCGGCCACCATGATTAAGGGCAGACTCGGAACGATTGTAAATAGAACCATTCCATTCAATATCCGGACTCGTATACGCTCCCCATCACCACTGCCCCGACAGAGCCTCCAGAGTCCGTAACTCGCCAATACAAGCAATACCACGGCGAGAGGTGCCTGGTACCGAACAACATCGGAGAGCGTCTGGGTCGTGCTTACGGCCAGAGGGAACATCGTCAGGAGGGTTAACAGGACAATCCAGCGCAGAGTCCCCTGCAACTTAACCAGGGCGACCACAGTCAACGGTAGAAAGGCGAATGGGATGATAAAGGGGTTCAAAGGACCAATGCCCGCATGACCCATCTGATGCGCAACCCTTGCAAGAGGATTGGGGGAATCCACGTCCCCGAACATGAAGGTACGGAAGGCATGAATCAAGTGCGGGGCCGTAACGATAAGTAGCAACCCTACAAATACAAAGCCCCAGCGACGTTTTCCCGCTGGGAAAAGAAGAGGAGCCAAGCCTATGGGCACCAGCCACGCCACGGTGACGATATGCGTTTGAATCGCCAAAGCGGATAACGCCATCGCTAGACATAGCCATTCCCAACGCTCCTCCGCCACCGCACGATGGGCAACCAGTATCGCCATAAGAACAAAGAGGGTGGCACATAGCAGTGGGCTCTCGGTCGGTGCAGAGCGCACTGCGATCGGTAGTATGGCGTACCATACCGCCGCCATACGACACATGGCCTCACTCCGCGTCATCAAAAAGGTCACCCGCGCTATCACCAGGGTACCAAAGGCCATCAATCCACCCATCCAGGATAGAAGCTCTGTGCCTACGGAGCCTGTAAAGAGCGCCAGGAAGCGGTAGATCGTGCTGCCAGCGTAACCATATGGGCCATCGGGCCAGGCCGCATCGATGGGCCCTAATGACGCAGGCATATAGGCAGATAGCTCGCGGATGCCGTGCTCGTTCGCATGTATCGGCCCCGCTATCGGGCCAAAGAACCGGATGAGCAGAGCTCCGAGGGTAATCGCGGCAAAAAATGCCAGCCGTTCCCTTGTGAGAGTGGACACAGTTCGGACACTACTACTCAAGTACCAGATGGAGAGGAACACCACCCACCAGACAAGAAAGTCTACACTATATCGCACCAACCTCTCGGGTTGCGGCTTACCGACCTCTTTCCCTGTTTTATGAACTTCTCGTCCGCCCCTATTACTACCCTGACGAAACCTTTCTCCCCGTCGGGCCCGAAAAAACTGCCCATTATCGACCGCACCAAGAATCTCCACGACTCGGCGAGCGATAGGCTCCAGATCGGACTCCGGTGGCGCCCTGCCCTTTCCGGGGGCGTGCGCACGGACACTGAAGCTGGGTAACGCCAGTCCATCCGAATAGAGCCCTTTTCGTCCCAACACGACAGTCGAAACCACCGACTCTTTGCCTGTCGCAGGATCTGTCTGTACCACGTCCAGCTCAACGGATTCGGGCCCGATACGACTATTCGGAACCTTCACTCCAGCCTCGTTGAGCACCTTCATCCAGTGAACAACCGTCGCCTCTCGATGTTCTGAGAGGCGGCCCACCTCTACATCATGCCATACCCGCTCGTGTAGTGGCCCAAAGACCATTGTACAGACTACGGCCACCACCAATGTGGCGGCCAGACCGAGTCCACGAGCACGAAGACCTGGCGCGGGAAATGGTTCAGTCACTTGGCTCCTCATGGATAGACACGACCGGGAATTCCGGTACAGGCTTTATATCCGATACCTGATACCTGCGAAAGCCATTCTCGTCGAAGCGGGTACCCAGAACCTCATAACCTGCGGCCCGGAGAATGTTTTCCACTCCATACGCCGTAACCCAGCGAGGCACCCCCTCAGCCAGTATTTGCTTAGCAATCGCTGGTGCTTTCTCCCGAAGAAGCCTTGGGTGTAGCCTGGTTTTGCCTTCGGGGTCGTCCCACCCTTCATGGTAGGGACAATCCCTGGATAAAAGATGTTCTCGACCGGCCTCCTCTGCCGACAGACACCAGGGTGCCTGCTCGTAACGGTTCGCATACACCGTACATCGGGATTCGCCGTTCGGTTCATAGGCCAGAAACTGACAGTGTACACCGGGAATAACGACGCGAAGTTGACCCAATCGAACGGCTGGATGACAGCTAATACCACAGCGTCGGCATCTCTCCTCGCTCGTCATCCCAACTCCACTAAATTCGGGGTAATACCCCGGTTCATCACCCGTAACTGCTTACACAATACCATAGGCTCCGAAATTCCTTAACACGTATAGGCCCTGCTAAATCGACAAATAATGCGGCTTCGATTGGATCTGACCATAGGAAATGGTATTAGCCCGCAACCTTTTTGAAGATTGTATTGGGCATATTGACCAAGAAAGAACTTTGTTAACTGATTGATTTGGAATAAAAAATGATTCCAGCACGATTGGTAGTCCACAAAGTGATTTTGTTTGCGAATTGGACCGGGAGGCCACGTATGAAGATTTTGAATTTGAAAGCCCTGGGGGCAGCAGTGCTTGGACTGAGCATGCTCTTTGCCCTGCCCGGCTGTGTTGACGAGGGTGGTACTTCATCTCTCTCTGGCGGCAAAGCCGATTGCCCGGACTGTGATCCCTCGGGCCCCAGCGCCTTTATCCAGGCCGGTCTCTCCTCGCGCTTTTACGCGACCGGAGACACCTTTTACGTCGGTTGGCGCTACTTCGATCGCAACGATATGGACAAGTCGCTTCGCCTCGCCGACGAGCGCGTAACCATGAGCGATTTCTACCTGTTCAAATATGAGGTGGTATCGGTCGATGAGCGTATCATTGATAGGACCCGTCGCCAGGTAGCGACCATTCGTATCAGTCAAGCGTTTCCATCCCAGACCGCTGGGTTTGCAAGTGTATCATCGCTCTTTGCTAACCACGCTCTGACTCGACACCAATATAGGCTGACATTCGAGATGGACGATCTTCTTCGCCCGATCTCCGAAACACTATATTCCAAACAATTCCCCAACGGTCGCACCGTGCAGACCGACATTGATTCCTCTCTGAATGGGAATTCGGACATCTTCCCACGCACCATTCCCCGAATCTACCGATCGGAGGGTTCGGATACAATGTTGCAGCTTCCCGATGAACTTCATCAACTGACGAAGACCTTCTTCCCCTCGTATGAGGAACAGACGGTGCGTCAGTTCAAGTTCAAAGACAACGGTGACCTCGTGTACTGGCGCGATGGTGACCTATGGCCGTTCTTTACGCGTACGAGGCAGGGAGAAGGAGTACTTCTTCTGCAGAAACTCGTAGGCAATTCGGCTGGGCAATAAGGAGGGAATCATGAAAACTACATTACGTATTGCACACTTTCTCTTCGTCCTCTCTCTCTTCTGCTTCGTAGCCTCCTCTGCGACGGCACAAGAGGGGTTCACCAATAGCGATAACGACCGGTATGGTGAAACACGATGGAATAAATTGCCCAAGGCAGCCACCATTTCAAAAGACATCTGGGTCGGTTCCTGGTGGGCCTACAAGAAAGACGGCATCGCCTGTCGTTGGCATGCCGGCACCTACGGTTGTACCAATTCGGCGACCAATATGGACCGTTGGAGCAAAGAAAATGCCGACGCCTTAGAGATCGACAAGCATTCTCCGTCGGAGAAGTTTGACCGCTTGATGGGTCGTTCAGACAAGATCGAATACGACAAGATCGTAACCTATCTGGGTGGATTGCATGCCAAGACCGCAGAGATCAACGAGCTCATTCTGGAGCGCCGCGATCTCATCTACAAGCTGAACGCATGGATCGAAGAAAATGCCGGTGAGGAGTGGCGTGAGACCGAGGATGGCAAACGCTATCTGGAGATCACCAAGACCATTGATACGGCGCAGGACGAGACCAAACATGACTTTGAGATCGATACTGCGACCGAGTTTGAGATTCTCCACCATGGAAATGGTCAGTTTGGACTTGAGAGCTGGTACGGCCACTGCAACGCATGGGCTGCGGCGTCCGTCATGGATCCAGAACCACGCTATCGCACCGAGGTTGACGGTATTCCCTTCGAAGCTGCTGATGTGAAGGCCCTTCTGACCGAGACCTGGATGGAAGCCCATTCCTCGTTCTTTGGTAGCCGTAACGATTACGATAAGGACAGCGCCGCTCGTGAGAAGATCAACTTCAAAGACGTAACTCCTGCTGCGTTCCATATCTTTTTCGCCGACCAGGTCGGTAATAAAGACCGCTCGTTCGTCATCGACCGATACACGGGTTCGCAAGTATGGAACCAACCCGTAAAGGCCTACCGTGTTCTCAGCGCAGAGCCCCTGTATGAGACCCCGGAAGAAGAGAACGCAGAAGCCATTCCCGTAGAGGTCGACCTGAAGGTGACTCGTTATAGCTGGACGGGTGCTGAAGAGGTCGAGTTGGGCAAAAAGAAGGTCTACCCCGTAAAGATTACGACCACGATCCATTGGATGACCGATGGTGTTCCCCCGGAAGAGCTCACAGTGGAATATACCAGTGAAATCGACGACGAGACCTTTGCGGACACCATGCGCATCAATGAGATGTTCGACGACCAGGTCGAAATACGTACCCTGGGATACACCCTCTATCTGGACCGCCCCATGGACGATCCGGACGCACGCATTATCGGCGACGGGGAGTGGAACCATGGTCAGACCGGTGGTTATACAGCTCTGCATCCGGATTTCATGTGGCAACCACAGTCCAATCGCCCCAGTGGTTCCCGTGAATACGAGAACCCCTTCATCGATTACGAGGTCCTCCTTGAGAAGATCCTTCCGGGAGCTACTACCTCGCCGGAAGAGCTCGCCGCGATCCCGGTTGAACCTACAATCGTAAGCGCGCAGGACCTGCCGGTAGCCATTCCGGACAACGACGAAGCGGGTATCATCAGTGAGCTTATCATCGCCGATGAGCTGATGATCACCGATACCCACATCCTTCGTATTACTGTGGAACACACCTATATCGGTGATCTTCGCGTACGACTGCTAGGCCCCAATGGGCGTACACGTCTTGTGAAGCATTTCGGCTCTGGAGGCTCCGCAGACAACTACACGAAGGTTCTGGATCTGAAGAAGTGGCTCGACACCGATGCACAGGGCACCTGGAGCCTGGAAGTGATAGACAACGCCGGAATCGACACGGGCGATATCACGCAGTTCGAGTTCGAAATCAAATAGTTCGACGCCCTTATAGCCAAGCAAAGGCCCGAGGAGGAAAACCCCTCGGGCCTTTCATTTTTTGCGCCGCATAAAAACGCATCAATCATCTTGTGAAGTTGAACTTCATAATATATGGTGTCGGCACATTTGCACGGAGAGCACTATGACGCAGAAGGATCCCCAATTCACGGAAGATCACGGTATCTTTCGAACCGCGTTTCGCAAGTACGTTGAAAACGAATTGGCTCCCCATGTAGACAGCTGGGAGAAAGAGAAGATCTTTCCACGCGAAGTCTTCACGGACATGGGACAACGAGGCTATCTGGGGATGCGCTATCCGGTAGAGCTGGGTGGTTCGGGGCTGGATTACTGGTTCACAGTGGTCTACGCCGAAGAGCTCGTCCGATGCGGGTGTGCTGGTGTACCCATGGCACTTATGGTGCAAACCGATATGGCGACACCGGTCATTGAGGATCTGGGGACAGAAGAACAGAAACAAGAGTTCCTGATGCCGGCAATTACGGGAGAGAAAGTCGCTGCTCTCGGTGTATCCGAGCCCAATGCTGGTAGTGATGTCGCAGGTATCCAGACCACCGCACGACGCGATGGTGACGATTATATAATCAATGGTGCGAAGACCTTCATAACCAATGGTACGCGGGCCGATTTCGTCACATTGCTTGTCCGCACCGGAGACCAACCAGGTTACGGTAGTATCAGCATCTTCCTATTCCCAACGGATACAAAAGGCTTCTCCGTATCCAAGAAACTCGAAAAGATCGGGAACCACTCCAGCGATACGGCCGAACTCGTCTTTGAGGATTGCCGCGTACCGGCTCGCTATCTCCTCGGACAGGAGAATATGGGCTTCTATTACCTCATGCGGAATTTCCAGGGGGAACGGCTTATTGGCTCCGTATCTGCCATGGCTGGATCCAAACTGAATATGGAACGAACCCTGGAGTACTGCTCGGATCGAAAGGCGTTCGGTCGCCCCGTCTCCAAATTCCAGACGAGTCGCCATCTTTTTGCGGAGATGGCTACCCGTATCGAGGCCGGTCAACGGCTTGCCTACCATGCGGCGGACCTCTACGACCGCAAGATAGAAGCAGTAAAAGAGATCAGTATGGCCAAACTCTACTGTGGCGAGACCTCGTGTTGGGTAGCCGACCGTTGTCTACAGCTCCACGGTGGCTGGGGTTATATGGACGAATACCAGGTGAGTCGAGCCTGGCGCGATTCTCGTCTTGTAACCATCGGCGGCGGTACCAGCGAAGTCATGCGTGAGATCATCTCGAAGTGTATGGGTGTATAACCCGGCGAGTTATTTCGAATCGATCTCGTTGGATAGAGACTGTACGCGAGGATGATCAGGGTCCGTAACACGAAGCTGACGAAGAAGTTTTGCGGCCTTCCTCTTCTGTCCCAATTGTATTCGACAGTCCACTTCATCCAACAGTTCATCCTGTTCGAGGACCGCGCCAAGCTCCCGAGCACGCTCGAACGCCACAAGAGCAGGCTTACACCCCTTCTTGCCCTGTAGATAGAGCCGGCCAGCCATCGCCCATGTCGTTCCTTCTAACGGCCGGACCTCCATCAAGCGCCCCAACCAGTCTTTCGCCTTAGCATCACCCACACGTTGGAGATCTCGTAAAAGGGACGCTCGTAACGACCCGTCGTGCTCCTTCACAAGAGCCAAACGTTTCCTCGCCTTCAGAGCTAGTGCTTCTACACCCTGCCCCTCATAGAGATCGACGAGGTCCTCGAGAATCGCGATATGATCTGGGACCACGGCCAGGGCCTCCTCCAGATGTTGGGCCGCACCTTCCGGTACGCCTTCCACCCGGTGGATTCGCGCCATCAACCAGGAGACCTCAAAGCCTCCATGCCCGTCGTCCTGCAAAGAACGAACGATCTCTTTGGCTCGCTCTGTGTCTTCCTCGTGCAACGCAAGATACCCTTGCAATAAACGCCCCTCCGGCGTTCCTCCCACGAAGGGTTTCGCCAATAGGGTTCCAAGTGACTTCCAATCTCCACGTCGACGTGCGTGTTCTGCCAATAAGGCTCCGGCCCGACCATCTCCACGCTCCATACGCGACAACAACGTACGGGGCGATGGTATCGCCCCGGACACAGACGGATGGGGAGCGAGATAGGGCTCCAGCCTAGTCTCTACCCATTTAAGAAAGGCCTCATCGACCGCTGTACAACCGAGCGAAAGAACATTCTCCAGGGCATCGTCCACTGTTTCTCCATTACGGAAGGCCGTCATAAGCGCGTTGATTGCTTTGCCACCACCACGAACCTGAATCCATTCCAACACCAGACGCGCCTGCATATAGGCATGCAACATCGATCGCTTATCACGGGCCTGCTCAAACGCCCTTGAGAGAATACATATGGGCTGCATCTCCTTCTGTCGGAAACGTTCTGCCATATGCGGATCGATCTCACGCGCCAGAGTGGGGTCAATACGCATGGTCTCAAGTTCAGCAAGCCCTTCGGTAACCCATCGCGGCACGCGACCGCCGGTATATTGAAGATGATAGGCATGGGCGAGCTCATGCAGAATGACTTCTCTTGCATTGAAATCACCCGACCGTGGCGATCGCATGGCCAGGACATGGCCAAAACACACCCCATGAGCCCAGAATTGAGGGAGACCAACGGTTCGCACCGAAAAGGTCTCTGGCTCCTTAAACACCTCGATTTGGACCGGTGGCTCGAGTTGGAACCCATAGCGTCGCTGATAATACGTTCGTCCGGTCTCTATCCAGCTGGAAATCAGAGGGAACAGAATGGGCTCTTCGGAACGCTCGAACCGATAACCTATCCCCGCATGCATCTTCATTCGATAGTCTTTCAAGATCGTATGATAGAGCCGTTCCGTCATGAAATAGGCTCGCTTATCGAAGGGGTCGGCTTCCCGGGCCTTACTGAGAAAGACACGTGCACGCTCGTCATTCGCCATCCGGCTATAGGCGACTCCAAGCTCTACCAGCGCAGGCACATAGTCCGGATCTAAACGTAACGCACGCTCGAGAATAGGAACCAGCAAATCATAGCGGTGAAAACGCGTCGCAAAATGTGCGATCTCATACCAGAACCCGGCGTCTTTAGGCTGTAACACGCGTACCCGCTTCCAATACCCTTCGACCTCGTTGGTTCGACCTAGCAGAAAGGAACGGGCGGCGAGAATCGCCAAGGCCTGCCTGTGGTTTGGGTTTCTTTTGAGTACCTGCTCCGCTCTTCGCTTGGCGCCCTCAAAGTCTTCGAGAAACAGCGAGATGCGTGCATCCAACACCAATGCTTCCAGGAGCTCAGGATTGTACGAGAACACTCGCTGCAATACGTTTCTTGCCTCCGGAGCGCGAGCCCCACCCTGGAACAGCACCCGGGCTTTTCCAACAAGGGCGAGAGGATGATCTGGCCAAATCTTGAGAACCTTCTCATATTCGGCGATGGCCTCCTCTTGATTGTGTTTCGCGAGAAGCAGATCGCCCCACCCCATATGGGCATCCACACGCCCCGGATCTTTCCGAACAGCTTCTCGAAAGATGTCATTGGCATCTCGGGGGTGATTCAGGAGATGAAGAGATCGGCCCAACCAGACCAGATCTTCCGAGCTTCGTAGGGTCCCCGCATCATAGAGTTCGGATAGGCGATCCAAGACTGCATTCCCACGGGTAGTCTGACCCAATAGATGATGTAGTCGACCCAATTCATAATGAACGAAGAGCCAGGTCGGACGGTTTCGAGCGATTCGTCTCAGTGCACGAACGGCGTCCTCATACTCTCCAATACGAGCTTTCTCAAGGGCATCTGATGCACGCGCATAATCCTTCCCCTCGAGCCCCATCCCCATAAGCTCTGTGCGGCGCTCCGTAGCGCGCTCGGCGTCGCCATATAACAGCCAACAACGTAGCTTCTCGTACGTTCCACGAGCGTCATCGGGGTAGCGATCACAGGGGATAGAGCCCGCCAATGCATAGGAATGGCACAACAGGAGTGCCAGTGTCAGCGCCACCGTTCTCCAGCGCCCTACCGCCAGACACCAAAGCCCTCTATCGTTCAAAGGCCCGACCGAATACGCCACTGACCATTCTCACGCAATAGCTCCAACCGGTTTACATCCCGCTTGGTGTGGAGCCGGGTTTCCGCCCCATCTTTATAACGAAAGGTAAGATCGTATTCGTAATCTACGAACGCCACATTGGACCTTCGCTGTATCTTCAAAACCTTCAGCTTGTGGTCCACGCCCTGCACCTTCTGGGTAAACTCTGGAATATGTTTCGCTACCAACTCTCGAAGGCCGTAATCGTCATCCGAGATATCGGTTGTCGAAGCGTTCTCGAGGTAGCGAGGGCTCACCAACGACAACAGCAGGTCGTTGTCACGATGCTCAATTGCTGTCCGGTAGCGCTCTACGAAGGTCACGATCTCTCGATTCTCTGGCGTATTGGGCACCTTCGTATTCTCAATATAGGTCGGTGCACAACCCAACATCAGCACACCCAGAAGAGCAATTATCATTAGACGATGGACTTGCACGACACACTCCGGTTTTCCGTTTGACCTGTCTCTTTTTGCATCAACAGAGGACGTTGGCAACTCATTCCAATGTTTTTCCCACTCTAGCACGGCATTTTCGTGAAGAATAAAAAGCCATCAAAGTGTAAAGTCGGCCACTAGACCCGCCTGCCAGGTATCTACTGTATCAAAAGCGGTTCCAGATTCCTGCGATGTACGCCATTCTCGAGCGAATAAGACCTGCAGGGCTAAAGCGCCAAAAACACGATAGCGGACATCTCCCACCAGGAGGGCCCCGTCCAGGTCAAAGACTTCTCCGAGACTCGCAGCATTACGCTTGATGTAGGTGGCAGACGCTCGGACTTTCCCGAGATACGGCATTGTGGCTTGCAACCACACGGCGTCATCCTGGTTACGTTCGGAAGCCATATACCGGCCACGAACATGCAGCGCGTCGAAAATCTTCGACCCGAGCTCCACCATAACCCCATTGGCCGATTGGGGAGTCTGATCTTCGAGAACCGATAGTTTCGTCTGCGATCCCAGATATTGGAACCGCTCCACCTCGTAGAGGTTATTGATATAGGAGGGAATATACCCTTCACCCAGTAGCTGGTATTCCAACCGAAAGGTCAGCTCAAAAACAGTGCTGGGGAGCCAGATATTACGCAAGCCCAGATGCCCTCCAGCGCCCTGACCAATATGACCATTTATGTCCAGGTATGGGATGACATGAAACTCCTGAGTAGATACCAGCGGCATCTCCATATCGAGCCCTAGAAAGGTTGTGCTCTCTCTCGAAGCCTGTGGAAGCCCCACATCATTTTGCACCACACTCCCGTCTGGATTGATTTCCAATGTACGGGGGGCGTTTAGATCCGACACTACCGTTAAACCAACGGCCGTTCGACCCAGGATATCCGTACGGGGGTTGCCAAACTGCAAGGGACGAACAAAGGTGCGAAGCCCTATGATTTCGGGACCGGCCAGATTATCGATAAGAAATTCCGCACCATACTTACGGAGATCCAGACGGAATTGGATACCTCCCTGGTAGTGGTCAGGATCCAGAGTATTGTAATAGCCATCCACGATTGTCCCATGACCCATAGTGGCTGCCACAAGCTCGCCATACCGGCCATAATAGGGGCCCGTATAGGGCGATCCCACCTCGATAAAGCGGATCACACGGAACCAATCGCTCACCTCATCCCAGTCTTCTTTCCGAACAATCCCATCATCGGCTACGCCACCATCGTGCACCCGGAGATTCAAGGGAACATGTAAACCCACACGAAAGGCCCGCAGATTCACCACAGTGCCCACATCCATGGACACAAAATGATCACCGGAATGCTGCGTCCATCCGAGACCACTGGTTATCGATCCGGATTGATAACCAGCCTGCGGTAATAGATAGGACTGCGGTTGTGCGGCCAAGGCCATCCCCCAGCCCAGAACAACCAGGGAAATAGAAAAAAGAAAACGTGTACAATATCGAATAAGCATCTACCTCTTTGATAGGACTCCTGACGGGACATGTCGAATTTCATTCAGAATAGATATGCTCTTAGTCAACGTAACCGGCCATAGAGACGGCTTTACACAACAAATTCCAGGATCTTTTTTCATGGAACTGCTAAGAGACCGTGACTCTTCCCGGTGCCCAGCGGAATCTGGCCATGAACGTAATCGAAATCTTCCATAGCATTCAGGGCGAATCGACCCTCACGGGGATCCCCACGACCTTCGTTCGTTTTGCGCGCTGCAATCTACGCTGTGTCTGGTGTGATACACCCTACTCCTTTGGAGGCGGCACCCCAATGACCCAGGAGGAAATCCTGGGCGAAATCAAAACCGCCGGACTCCAGCATATATGCCTTACGGGTGGCGAACCTCTACTTCAACAAGACCTGCCTGAATTCTGCTCCAGACTACTGGCCGAGGGATATGTTGTATCCATTGAAACCGGCGGCCATATGGACATCTCCGTTCTCCCGGAAGGGGTCAAGCGGATCTGCGATATCAAAACACCGGGTGCCTTTGGCAACGCCATCACCGGAGACTCAACAGAACTCTTTGTTAATACAGAGTTTCACGAGGAAAACATAAAGCACTTAACCTCCTTCGACGAGGTCAAGTTTGTGGTGATGTCCCTCGAAGAATTACCCTGGGTTAAGAGCGTCTTGGAGACCTATTCGCTGGCGGATCGAGTGGGCGCCGTACATATAAGCCCAGTCCATGGAACCATCGAGCTTGAAGCGTTGGCTCGCTTCCTCGTCGAGGAAAAGCTCCCAGCACGACTACACCTTCAGATGCATAAGTTTGTCTTTGGTGAAGACGCGATCGGTGTTTGACGTACAAAGCCGATCTGGGTGCCAGCTATTTTTCGTTCAATCTCGTTTCCAGTAGATCTCGCTGGGTTTTGTATCGCTGTGATAACGAGGGCTCGAGATCCTTCAACTGGTTCAACAGGGTACGTGCCTGGTTGCGCTTACCGTTCTCCATGGCGATCTCAGCGTATAATAATAAAAAGGCTGGATTACGCTTCAGACCAGGAATATCGGCGGCAAATTTTTCAGCTCGCTCCAGAGCAGTCTTCCAGCTTTTTTGCGTAATAAGAGCACGGAGATCGGTTTGCCAATTGACCTGTGGTGTGGATTTTTTGGCCTTCGCCTTCGCGACACCACCGCCGCCCACACCGGTACCACGACTTCCCAATCCATGGTCCTCTACGCTTCGTATACCGCCGCCTCCCGAACCTTTACCAGAACGCCCCACCCCTTCGCCCTCTACGAAGGCCATAGCCGTCTCCGCAGCGGGACTGGAATCACTACGCTCCACCCGTCCACTCAACTTCGGATGTTCCGTAGGCAGTTCGCTAAGCTGAGGTTTTACGCCGCCCGGAGTTGGTTGCTTCAATCCAACCGCGACCTCCTTCGTTGTCTCCGCTCTTGTCGGCGCAGGGGCGATCGCCGCTGGCTCCGGAGCCGCGGGAGGAGTCGTATATTTATTGCGCTGGGCGATCTTCCGACGTGCTTCTGGCCGGTTACGCCGGCTATTGGGTTTTGATTTTCGAAGGCGAGTCGGAGGCGCTTCACTCGCATCAGCATTCTCATCCAGACTGCCAATGCCCTTAGCGCTATGAAGAGTACCGCTCGGGGACTCGTCCATTATGCCGTCAACCTCTTTCGAGCGACGAGCACGCTCGTTCAATTTCATCTCTTCTGGTGCCGCTGCAGCCATTTCCGCCACCGGTTCATCCAGAACTTCTTCCATTTCCTCATCAAGCTCTTCAGACGTGCCGGACCCATCCGTCGCTTCGGCGAACTGATCAACAGCCTGTTCCTCATCTTTCTGATCTGCGAGCCGCATCACGGCCACAGAACCGATAGCAAGAATTACCACCGCCGTGGCTGCCATTAACAATGGTTGATTAAAAGATGTAAAGAAGCGCTGCCAGACATTCGATCCGCCGCGCTCACGACGAATGGCCTGGGCCGCGGAATCAATGATCTGAGCTCCCAGCTCTGGTGGGGGTTGTACCAACGGCATCGCGTTGGCTGAATCCATGATCTGGCGATAGAAGGAGAGCTCCGACTGGAGCTCCGGATCGGCAGACATCTCCGCTTCGAAGGCGGTAGCCTCCTCTGCCGAAAGATCACCCATAAGGTAATCAAGTATTCGTCCGTCCGTCGGTTTCACGACTCTCCCCCATCCGGCGCATACTTCGCTAAGGCTTCACGAAGTTTTAACAGCGCATATCGCATTCTAGATTTTACCGTGTTCACGTTCACATTCTGGATATCTGCGATCTGCTGGAAGGACAAGCCCTCCATCTGTCGCAATAGAAACACTTCTCGCTGTTCCTCGTCCAACAGGGGAATGGCATCCTCTAACGACGCGAGAAACTGTTTACCGTAGGTAGCCCCATCCGCGGGTATCGTGGTGGGATCGCCGGTCTGCTCCAATCGACTCGAAGAATCGGAGTCATTTCGAATCGGTGCATCGAGAGATTGATGACGTCGAAACTTCAAACGCCGAAATGTATCGATACTCAGGTTATGGGCTATTCGCCACATCCAGGTGGCAAACTTCGACTCGCGACGAAACTTCTTACGCCCTTTTACGATCCGCATAAAGGTGTCTTGGGTAAGATCACTCGCCACATCGGGCTTCCCAAAGGTGCGTAAAAAATAGTTGTAGATTCGGACTTCGTGACGTTCGAGTAGCGAGCCAAAGGCACGAACATCACCCCGTTGATAACGTTCCATGAGTTCTTCATCTGTGGGTTTCAACACTTACTTTCCCCAGTAGACGAATCAGTGGCCTGTACGATCTTCAAATTCGGCTCGCAACCGTTAACAGTCCTAGAATCATACCCATCAAACAAACGCTGTCCACCTGTTCGCAAAACGAAAAAAGCACCGGTCCTAAGACCGATGCTTTTCTCTGGGTTGGTCGGGTCACATCAGGGAGGATGCACCAGGTATAAGCGGGGCAGACTCCTAGATATTCCCATTTTTTTCTGAACGGCTTAGAAACCCATGCCGCCCATGCCACCCATGCCGCCCATGCCGCCCATGTCTGGCATTCCACCGCCT
>MDTE01076492.1_pt1 | contig 14338 bp, 16 predicted proteins | sample 811231 | NCBI WGS metagenome assembly MDTE01 (sample SAMN05326651, study PRJNA326480) | marine metagenome | isolation source: seawater | place: Indian Ocean: Red Sea | collected 2010 | reverse complement strand
ACGGAGTTTGCTCACTGAGGTCCAGTTGACATTGCGTAAAATGACAAACCGATTTTTTGCAAAAAATGGACTTTTATAAAGCTCAACAAAAGAATGCTTTTTGTTCCACATTTGGAGAGGCTCTTGAGTGCTCAAGGGCCGCCTACCAAGCACGTTATGATGGAACATGAGTGAGTATAAAAGGCGTGGTTAGATCGCCTGGGCACCCTTATAAAGTCTCACAAATGGACTGAGCAGCTTGGGCCGCACGCCAGCAGGTCTTATCTCTAGCTCTTTAATGTACAGTTTTTGCTGATGAAAACCGGTGACCAATCTCCACAGAGCGAGCTTGAGAGTCTCGTACGCCCAGTCCAGCCAAAGTTTCTCGCTGACCAAACGTATCCATCAAGTGACCCACAGACTCATAACGGTCAGGCTCGAAGCGAGCCATAAGAGCAGCTAGACCACGCCTCATAACCCCGAGACTCGCACGGGTCTCCGCAAAAGTTGTTGGTAAGGGCAAGCGAACCTGGTATTCGATAGAGTCGGCCTCAGAAATCATTTCGAAACGACGGACTTCAGCTGCCGAATTGAAAGCATCCAACAAAGCATGTTCTAGCGGAGCGTCTGGCTCCGTGAAGGCTGTCTTAAAAGACAGCGCACACGCATCATAATTCAGGTATGCCCGCGAAATCCGGCCTGGCCCAAGAACAAATCTAATTGACGTGCCTTCATGCAGATCAAAATCACGGCAAATATCACGATATCCGATCCGGAGAAGAGTCGGCCGTGTAAGTGGCCCAAAACCAACTCTTTCCAAAACACTTAAACCGAGTTTATAGGCATAACTGCGAAGAGGTTCATCCTGTTTTGTCTTCGCAGTTTCTCTGATCAGTTCTGTGACATATCCAAGGGTGGGTTCGTATACCCAATCCAATACAACCAACTCAGTGCTAAGATCGAGAACCTTGATTCGCCCACTGCCCAGATCAAGCACCTCGGCGGAGCCAGCTTGGTGTCCTTCTACAACTAGCGCGAGTCCAATGTCTTCGATCCTACCGCCTGGTGTATCCATTTCGTGTAGTTCACGGTATTGCACGACAGCCCGCGTGAGAGGTAGCTCACAGATTCCCGGGACATCCCCCATAGCCTCGGGGCGTGCCTGTATGTGCGTTGCCAAGTCCATTTGACCACTCAGTAGTTTTATCGGAAAAGAAACCCGGCCTTTCGGGCCGGGTTAGATTCCCTTCGTAACAGCAAGCCTCTTGCTGAAACTTGGTTTTTGTATCGGTCCCAACGATAACAATCGTTTGATATCGTCCGCAAGAAATAATTTAACTCTCATAGCTTAAAGCAGGTCAATATTTCTTGCTCTGATACTTTATCTTTAACATCTTCGGTCAGCCGCTATGGATCGATCAAAATGACACTCAGCGAACGCAGAAGATCAGTCGCCTTCATTCAGAAGGACAGTGAATCCTGGGCCTGTTTTCTCGTAACTTTTGTTACTCAAGCAGGGGAGTGGCGAGGGTATTTCTCTTTCCGCCCTGGGTATAGCGAACTCAGTGAGGATGAAATCCGGACAGCTGACATCTTCATCGAATCTTCAGAGGCGGAAATCCATGAGAAAGCAATAGGATTAGGGAAGCCTCTGCTGGCCGGGCTACTAGACTCAGTGCTGAACACCGGAAGTTCTCGTGGTCTTGTTGGACAGCAGCTCCGTGGGCAATTCCGAAGATTGCTGCAGGAAAATTCTCAGGACATCGCAGGAGGTTGGGCTGAAGATGAGGCCGTGCCCCCAAACGACGTGGAGCTAGATCGACTCCGATCTCTATATAGCTCATACAGGCTAGACCAGGTTTCACACTTTATAAGCCTCATTACCCCAGACAATTTCGAGGATACTGTCGATGAGATCTTGGCGGGAGAAAGCATTGATTTCTTATCAAAAGACCGAGTCCAATTCGCCATGATGGTTGTGGACTACATCGAACAATTATTGCCATTACCAGACTTTGAAAGTTGGGTGAAAGACTTCCTTACCCATCCTGAGGTATACCAGCTCTATACGCACACATTACACCGGGAGGGACGACTACCCTAAACTGAATAATACTTATGATCCCGTTGCCGCTTTAGGGATCCGATTATAGACTTTTGAACTCTACTTTTTCCGTTTAACAGCAAAGGGGTGTGATCTCCTTGGAAGTAGTCGTACAGGATAATGAAAGCCTCGAGCGGGCACTTCGCCGCTTTAAGAGGAAAGTGCAAAGATCTGGGCTCTATTCCGAGTTACGGAAGCGGCGGTATTATGAAAAGCCCAGCGCACAAAGAAAGCGTAAACGAGAAGCCGCAATCCGTCGCGAACGTCGCCGACAACGTCGTAACAAACGCTAGCTTCTCTCTAGTGAGCGCTAGAAGCGCGAACCGGCTTAAACGCTCAGGGCAGTGGGTTTCTCGCCAGACCAGTCATAAAACCCCTTTCCGCTTTTCTGACCAAACCTCCCCATAGTCACAATTCGCTTTAGTAGTGGGGGTGGTGCATATCGCGGATCTCTGTACTCATCAAACATGATCTCACTGATCTGGTAAAGCGTATCTATCCCAACAAAGTCGCACAGTATAAATGGGCCCATTGGATATCCAAGCCCAAGGGTCATAGCCGCATCAATATCCTCAACAGTCGCCACTCCGTGCTCAAGTTGCCGTATGGCATCCAGCAGATAGGGCACCAGCAGAAGGTTTACTACAAAACCTGAATTATCCTTCGCCGTAATCGGCACTTTGTTAAGAGCTCTCGAGAACTGCAGTGCACGGTCTAAGGTCTCCTGACTTGTAGCGATTGTCCTAACAACTTCTACAAGCTTCATGACCGGAACAGGATTGAAGAAATGGAGGCCGATGAACTGGTCTGCTCTAGATGTAGCTGCCGCAATATCAGTAACCGGTAGAGAGCTGGTATTTGATGCAAAAATTGTATGGTCAGGGCAAAGCCTGTCTAGCTGCTGGAAGAGCTCTGCCTTAGCATCCAGATTTTCGATGATTGCCTCAACTACTATGTCTGAATTTTCTAGCTCGGACACCTCAGCCGTGAAGTGGAGGTGGCCCCAAGCGACCTCCTGCTCTGTAAGCGTCATTTTCTCTTTTTCTACTGCCCGGTCCATAGATTTCCTGATCAGGCTCTTACCACTTTCTACCACCTCATCATCAACTTCACAGACGATTACATCGAACCCACTCTTGGCAGCCACTTCGGCGATTCCACTTCCCATCAGACCACATCCCACTACACCGACTCTTCTGATCTCCAAGACCTACCTCCATTCTCTTTAAAGATTCATTCTCAAGAGCGTTATTTGCTCTCTGTCAGACTACCCCCTAAACCCTCTCATATTGTGAGCTAGGGTCTATGAATCAACTTGCCTCCAGTACAATGGCAGCACCCTGCCCCCCTCCGATACACGCGGCACCAAGTCCGAATTTTCCACCCCGACGGCGTAACTCATGCAAGAGGTGAATCGTGATCCGGGCACCTGAAGCTGCAAGCGGGTGCGTGAGCGCTATAGCACCCCCGTTGACATTTGTTTTTTCAGGATCAAGCCCTAATTCCTTCTCGACTGACTTATACTGAGCCGCAAATGCCTCATTAATCTCTACCAAATCCATATCCTCAAGGGATAATCCAGCTTTATCGAGTGCTAGCCTTGAGGCAGGTGCTGGACCGATACCCATCACTTGGGGCTCCACACCAACAAAACCCCACGAGATTATTCGACCCAAGGGTTCGATACCGTTCGCCTCCGCCCATTCAGCACTCGCAAGGACCGCAGTTGCAGAGCCGTCACCCATACCACTCGCATTACCTGCTGTCACTAGCCCATCATCCTTAAAGTATGGCCTTAGAGCAGAGAGACCTTCAATGGTAGTATCAGGACGTATGTGTTCATCAGCTACGTAGGTCTTCTCGCCTTTTCTCGTCCTAAGCATGACACCTGCAACCTCAGTGTCAAAGTGACCACGATCCCATGCCATCTTAGCCCGCTGCTGTGAATGGAGAGCAACTGCATCCACCTCAGACCGGATTACACCATATCTTTCTGCTAATTCTTCAGCGGTCTGTGCCATCGAGAGGCCACAGTTTGTATCAGTCAGCGCCCCCCATAGCAGATCTTCGAATTGCCCACTTGCTGGCCCAAGCCTCAAGCCGCCCCAACGAGCACCTCGTACGACATGCGGAGCCTGGCTCATCGACTCAGTTCCGCCTGTCAGGGCTACTTCAGCTTCACCTAAGATGATCTCCTTGGCACCCTGCACCACTGCTTCAAATCCTGATCCGCACAGACGATTGATCGTCAGGGCAGGTTTTTCATCAGGGATGCCAGCACGGAGGGCAATATGCCGTGCTAAGTAAATAGCATCAGCAGAAGTTTGGAGTGCATTTCCAAAAAATGTGTGGTCTACTTGATCAGGACTAATGCCAGCTGCTTCAATGGCAGCAGCACTACTGAAAACCCCTAGATCAGTAGCGGAAAATCCTTTCAGAGATCCGCCGAATGTGCCAAAGCCTGTGCGCTTTCCAGCAAGTACGACAACCTCGCGTTCGTATCCCTGAGTTGCCATGGAGCCTCTTCAGAAAATGGTTTTACTTTGCTTATGATCCTCGGACTAAGAGTTGCCCCTCCGAGCCTTCATTGATTCATCGAACTCACTTGCTAGATATCCTCAGCACACAGCCTCAAGACCTCCTGACCATTCAAGGATGTAAGCAGTGTCCGATAATCATCCCATCTTGGAATCGAGTCAAAAAACTGGTTGTCTCCTCAATTAAACATCTAGCTACATTCACTCTCGATGTATGAAGCGATCCAACTGCCAACCTCTTCCGTGCTTGATTGGCCATCCAATAAATCGGGAGTGGTGATTCCGTTCTCAATCGAAGCAAGCACTCCCGCCTCTATACAATCCCCCAGGTGCTCATAATCGAAATACTCAAGCATCAGAGATACACAACGGATTGCTCCAATCGGGTTGGCTACACCCTGTCCTGCAATGTCGGGTGCCGAGCCATGAACCGGCTCAAAAAGTGCGTACTGACCTGGATGGATATTTGCTGACGGGGCAAGACCTAAACCTCCTGTAACCTCCGCAGCTAGATCACTGATAATATCTCCAAACAAGTTGGACGTAACAATCACTTCGTAATTATTAGGGCGGCGTACAAGATCCATGGCCATTGCATCAACGTACATCGAATCCTGAGAGATTCTTGAATAATCCCCCCCTACTTCTTCGAAAACCTTGCGCCAGAGTCCCCCAACAAACTGTTGCACATTTGCCTTATCAACTAACGTCACCCGCCCCCGCCCCCGTAATTCCGCATACTCAAATGCCGCTCGAATGATGCGTTCCACACCTTTTCGGGTATGGAGGTCCTTCTCTATGGCAATTTCGTCAGGAGTCCCCTTCTTAAAGCTCCCACCTAGGCCAGTATAGAGCCCTTCGGTGTTTTCACGAAATGTGTCTATACGAAATGGTTTCTGAATGCCCGCCAAAGGAGAAAGCCTGCCAAGTGACAACACACAGGGACGGAAGTTCACGTATAGATCAAGCCTAAAGCGTAACCCGAGGAGAATAGCCTTGATATGCTCCATGCCTGGTACACGCGGATCCCCTAATGCACCTAGGAAGACAGCATCATGATCATCAGCTAGTGCGCTGAATTCCTCTTCAGTGATGGCTACTCCATCCCGCAGATAGCGCTCTGCACCCAAATCCCAATCCACAAGTTCTAGGTCGAGTGACTCTGTATCATTCAGGGCAGCAAGCACCTTACGTGCTTCTCGCATTACTTCGACACCAATACCATCTCCGGGAATAACAGCGATTCTGGGCATCTGATCACTCAGAGAGAAGTGTGGAGTCAGGGAGTCCGAATAGAACATCCCTGAGAGCTATCGAGAGATTAAGGTCCGGCTTCCACCACCACCACCCCACGGCCGGGCGCTCCGCTCCCCTCTAACAAAAACGGATAGCGTCCTGGAGGTCCATCAGAGAAATGAACAACGTATCTACTGTCCTGCGTAATTAATGGAGGTGAAGCGACCTGGTCAGTGCGTTCCAAGAAAGTTCGGGCAGCAATACTCAGGCTGTCCAACTCAAAAACGATCTCGTGTACCAACCAATCCCCAGTTACAAATTCGACATAGCTTCCTGAAGCTACCACCGTTTCCGATGGCTCAGCATGCTCTCTATCACCACCCCTAATGACGATCCGATGTACCTGGTCACGATCCCCAAGTCCTAATTCCAGGCGGAGGACATTATCAGGATGAAAACTCGGATCTCCAGAGCATGACGCAAGCCAAGCAGCCAAAAATACAGTGAGTGAAAAACGGCCCACCAACATATACTGTGAAATACAGGTCATTCCTCAAACTCAATCTGAACGAAACCCGCATCTGCTGCTGATTTCAAGAAAGCTTCGGGATCATAAAAAGGAATCTCGACCCCTTTTTGTTCGAGCCACCTTTCAGCGATCCTACGCATGAATCCGATAAGAGGTTCATGAAGAAACCCTGCTTGTTCTCTCATTTGCTGGACAATCTCCAACCAGCTACCCCGTAGTCGGGTTCCATCACTTAATCTGACAATCTTGATATCTTGTTCGGTCAATGAGTGAGGCGAGGTGAAGAGTTCAAGCTGGCTCGGATCAGGGCGGGACCCAACCCTTTCCACACCATGCACAACTGAATGAATCTCAGCGAATAAATGGTCTATGGAGTCCGGTAGATTTTCTATGTGGGTTAAGCGCTCTGTCCATGGACTCAGGCGAGAGTCACCCTCTTCAATGTGCCAAAGCGCCCTCTTCAACTCGATTAAGCGCCAAACAGCTAAGGCATCCCAGTGGTCACGAAGAGGAACACACTCATACTCTCTCAGCGCTCCCTCCCAGTCACCCCGATCGTAGAGAAGGTGAGCGAGATAAATTCTTGCTTCGTGTAAGTCCGGATCAAGCCTAAGCGCACGGCGTATCTGACGACCTGAACCTATCTGGTCGCCTAGCTGGTGAAGTGCGTACCCCAATGAAGCAGCGGCGTCTGCACTATCGGGGCGAGCTGCTGATGCCTGGGCAAAAATATCCCTGCACTCCGAATAGAGAGCTTCACGATAGAGTGCCCTACCCATTGTGAGCATAAGTTCGGTGTCATGATCATAACCAGCTACTGCTACTCGCTCAAACAGTGCAAGAGCTTCCTGACGCTCTCCAAAACGAAGAAGCGTCTCACCCAAACCTACTAGGGCATCTTTATTAGAATCATCCAAAGCTGATGCACGCTCGAAAGCTCTTCTAGCCCAAGCGTATTCCTCCCTAGCTAGCCTCGCGTACCCGAGTCCAATATTCAGGTCTATTGCGTTCGGGTATAGGGAAAGACCTTCCTTGAGTACTTGGAGCGCTCCATCATAGTCACCATCGCTGTACAGTTTGTGTGCCTGTTCGTCATATTCCTCCGAACCAAGAAACCGTCCGGGCATTTAAAGGCCTCCTTGCAACCCATTAAGACGAACTCGATTGGCACGCTAAACCCGTGCGTATGCTACCCCACAGCTACTGCAGACGAGGTTTTTCCCTGCCCTCACAAGTCGAGAATCAGGACCATGCCTCGGGCAACCGGGGTCCCCACCTTGCTGGAGCACGTCCCTAACCTTCTTCCGTTCGGTTCTAGTTGCTTTGGGAATCACGATCTCATACCGAAGGGATGACACACTACACTCGAATACCCCAACCGCTGGCCCACTTTCCTGTGGGCGAACCCCCAGCAGGATAAGAAAACCGCCATTAGGCGACTCCATTCTTTGCCCGGTATAATATTGCTTTAGGAGTTGCTTTGCTTTTTCTATCTGTAGCGCTTCAGCCAACGCGCACTCCCCCTTCGGATCAACAGTCTAGATTGATTAAGGTCGTAAGAAATTACCCACGCTCGAACAAGTATGCAGAATCCTCATGGCGTGAGTCCCCATTAACGCTGACTGCAAAACGAGCTCCGGACCAAATAGCAGCTCCACCCCAATCACCGTTCTTGTTTACCGCATAGTAATTTACATTGAAATTCGGCCTGCCATTTTCGTCGCGCAAACGGTCTTCAACTGTCACATGAACAATCCGGCGAAGCGCCTCTAGGCACGCGTCTGTGGGATGCATCCCGCTCCTCATCATCTCTACGACCGTATAGCTGCCGCAGGTTTTTATTACCGCTTCCCCACGACCTGTCGAGCCTGCTGCGCCAACGTCGTTATCACAGTATTGTCCAGCTCCGATGATCGGAGAATCTCCCACTCGCCCAGGTATCTTATACGAGAGTCCAGATGTGGTTGTGACAGATGATAGATCACCATCCGAGTCCACAATATCACAATTAATTGTGCCCTGTGGACGGTAACCATCATGCGAATCGAGTAGGCCATCTCCAAACTCTTCGGGTTCCCGGAAGGGTCCTATACGTTCTCCTGACTCTTCAGGCGATAGATAATCGTCCCTGTCGCTCAGCCGGGCTCGCCATTCGATCCAGCGCGCTCTAGAAGATTCGGTTAATAGGTCCTCGAGTTGATGACCCATAGATACCGCGAATCGTTGTGCTCCTTCCCCGACCAATAAGTGGTGGTCCGTATAGCGCATAACGTCGAGTGCGACTAATGATGGCCTCTTAAACCCTTCCAGCGCAGCGACAGCTCCTGCTCCACGCGTTGGGCCATGCATAAGGGAAGAGTCAAGCTGCACTACACCCTGCTCATTTGGTAATCCCCCATAACCAACTGACGAGTCATTCGGGTCTTCTTCCACCAAGTTGACACCTCTAACCACCGCTTCAATCGTGCTAGCCCCGTTCGCCAATTCTTCGATAGCCCGAGATACCGCGCCAAGCCCATTACCAGAGGCGACACAAACCGGAGTAACACGCCTGCTGATTATGTTCGGAGCCTTAGCCTCTAGCGGCTTTGGGAGCGCTCCGAAAGCAGCCCCGACTCCTACACCGGCAGAGGTCCGAATGAAATCGCGTCTGGTGCTCATGGAGCCTCCTGGTAAAACCCTTGAATAAGCGGCCGAAAGTATAGGCCTGTAGCTCGCTGATCGCTACCTAGATTTGATCTAATTCAAGAGAAAGTTCGTTAACACAACTTCCTAGCAAGAAAAGAGCGGGGCACCCTATGGGCCTCCCGCTCTCCTATTATCCTAAAAAACAAAAAAATGACGAGTCAAGCCACGCTTGCGTCATCCAATGTATTGAAAGTACTCTCGCCCTTACGTGAAATAGCAGGTTGGCAAAAGCGAGTGCCGATCTCGTGGAGACCCGAAAGATCTACTTCACTCAAGTCCGGATAGCGCTCTCGTATGTAATCAATCGTCTCGTCCATCCATTGCCGCTGGTCACCCTCTACCGCATTAATTACACCACAACGGTTGATGTGACTAAAAAGTTCATCCCTTGCTCTTTCTAGGAGCTTTTCTTTGCCCAAATCTGCCTCCGCTTATGGTTTCTGACTCTTGGATTAGACAAGCCGACAGAAGTTTCTGCCGAACTAAGTTGATACTTCAGCCAGGTAACCTAACCGAGCCCTGGATACGCTTGTAGTGGGGATGCGAGATACTTATGGAGCAATTACGGTGACTCAGTCCAGTGCTCCAAAGGCTGTGTCCTTGGAAATATTCCGGCATTTGTTCACCGCTCTCTGTGAGGAAATGGGGGCGACGCTCAAGCGAGCATCATTTTCACCCAATATTAAAGAGCGCCGAGACTACTCATGTGCTCTCTTTGATTTCTCGGGAGCGGCAGTCTCACTTGGTGATCATATGCCAGTTCACCTCGGAGCCATGCCGATGAGTGTGGAGGCAGCCCTAGCTGAAATTGGGGAACTCGCGCCGGGAGACATAGTCTGTTTGAATGATCCATTTAGTGGTGGCACACACCTTCCGGATATCACGTTGATAGCCCCAGTATACGAAGAGAGAGGAAAGTTACTCGGTTACGTAGCTTCAAGGGCTCACCACAGTGATGTTGGTGGATCCACTCCCGGATCAATGCCATTAGCTCAGGAGATCTTTGAGGAAGGGATAAGGATTCCGCCAGTTCATCTTTATGAGGCCGGGCAACTAAATACGGGCCTATGGAGAACTTTGTTAGCTAACGTGCGAACTCCAGTAGAACGGGCTGGAGACCTCGACGCTCAGGTTGCAGCACTACACACTGGATCCAAAAGGCTCTGTGAGATCGCTCAGCGAAGAGGGGTAGAGGAAACCTCAGCAGCAATGGGACAACTCATTGAGTACGCAGATCGTCTGGTCGAGGTGGGGTTAAATCTTGTGCCTGATGGGTGCTATCAAGCGAACGACTGGATTGAGGATGATGGCTTCGGGTCAGGACCGATACCTATCCGGGTCTCACTTAATGTTGAGGGCTCACGACTGACTGTAGATTTTGAGGGAACCTCGCCACAGGTACCCGGAGGTGTAAACGCAGTTGCCGCAATCACCTCATCTGCAACTCGCTATGTCGTACGCTGCATTATTGAAGCTCTGCTAGGAGAGCCATTACCCGCTGGAGGGGGCTCAATGTCAGCGGTGAAGCTGATCCTTCCGGAATCATCAGTTGTCAACGCTGACCCTCCGGCCTCCGTCGCAGCAGGCAATGTGGAGACAAGTCAGCGCATCACAGACGTACTCCTACAGGGCTTCAGCTTCGCACTGCCCGATCACATCCCGGCTATGTCTCAGGGAACTATGAATAATACTTCGGTTGGTGGCATAGATCCCCGTAACAATGAGGCTTTCGCCTATTACGAGACTGTTGGAGGAGGAATGGGAGCCGGACCCACTGGCCCTGGTCTCTCCGGAGTGCATTGCCATATGTCCAATTCCCTCAACACTCCCGTTGAGGCACTTGAGCACGCCTACCCTTACAGGGTTACGCACTATGGGATACGCAGAGGCTCAGGAGGCTCAGGCATGTATCAGGGCGGAGATGGACTTCGTAGAGATCTAATGCTGCTTGTCCCGGCCAGGGTAGCACTACTTTGCGAACGTCGCACTATAGGTCCATCAGGCACCCAAGGCGGGAACTCGGGAGCACCGGGAGAGAATGTCTTGATTTCTGATGGAGTAGAGAAACACTTACCTGGAAAAATCAGCCTTACCATCCAAGCAGGTGATATCATTAGCATTAGGTCACCCGGTGGTGGTGGGTGGGGCGCCATTCCAAAAGAATCGAGACACGAGAGCTAATTTTTATGAGCTGTGCCCTACGTTTTTCTGCAGTGTGCGATGACGCGCGAACAAGCCCTGATGGCAAACTCGACTTGCACGGGGTGTACCATGATCTGGCAGCGCCGGGCTTCCCAGCGAAGCAGGATCATCTTGTTCTCGTTCTGGTAATTGAGTGGGGTCACAAAGATCATGGTCGATTCCAGTTCAAGGCTGATCTGGAAGATTCAGAGGGTAATATTTCTCTAACAGTCGAAGGGGAAAGCGAAGTTCGAGCAACACCCGAAGGCCATCCGCCACCGCGTAGCCAATTAGTTATGCCCATGGACGGCGTCATCTTCCCAAAGCCCGGACAATACCTTTTTCGAGTCAAGGTCAAAGGTGAGACGTTTCAAGGACCGGGTATATACCTACGTGACGTGCCCGAGGAACAGATCGCACAACCTGAAACATGAAACTCCCTAATGGCTACCTGCGTGTCTGCCATAAGAACAGTACTGCCTTCACAATTCCAACTGCACTTGAGTGGACACAGTCTGTTTTTGCTTCGGGCGACACCCTTTATGACTGGGTAAGCCGGCATTCCACAAAAGACATCCTGGCCGGTCGTGGTCGCGTATTCATTTTTCCTGCTATAGAAAGTACGGACAGCACAACACATTGGATCTTACGTCACTACCAGAGAGGAGGCCTCCTCTCCCCATATCTTGATGATCGGTATCTGGTAACTGGGACACCTCGGCCCCTGAAGGAGCTGCGGGTAAGCAAAGAGGCCCGCTCAAGGGGCATCCCTACGCCGCGCATTATTGGAGGAGCTACATACAGATCTGGCCTATTCTACCGTGCAGACCTCATAACCGAATATTTGTCTGACGCAACAGATTTGGCTTCAGTTCTCTTCGGACTGAAGCAACGCAACAGGGCGCTTTGCATCACTGCGTTACATACAACAGGCAAGCTTGTGCACCTTCTGGAAAAAGAACGCGTAGCGCATGCTGACCTGAACGCTAGCAATATCCTAGTGAATCAGCCTGGGGGCGCCTGCTCCGCACATGTTATCGACCTAGACCGCTGCCGACCTCTTTCACTAACTGCACCTGCTCCGGTCAAACTTATGCGCCGTCGATTAGAGCACTCCCTTAAGAAGCTGGCACAGAGGCATGGGCAACCTCTTGATGAAGTCTTATGGATGGCACTCCGTGATGGCTACGAGACGTGGCCATCATGACTGAAGAGCGAGCTTCTTGGTGTGCGGTGACCCTAAAACCCAAACCACCCGAAAGTAGCTTTCAGAGTTAGAAAGCTGAACATAGCTAGCACTCCTAGCAGAGCTTCCCATTCTTTGTTTCGACAGTACCGCTTGAAGCGGAAACCATCCCTTCCACTACCCCCAAATGACCTATACGGTAAAACTCTTGGAATAAATGAAGGGACGCTACTCGCATATTCACGATACGCTTGTCCGAAGACTTTAGTGAGCCGGCTATGCTCTATTGACATTGTCGTACCATATACAGCGACGAAGTAAGCTAGAAAGAAAAGTATCCATTCACTTGCTCCTCCGGCCACCGTCACACCGATACCTATAAGAAAAGTTCCTAAGTACAGAGGATTCCTGAGATATGCATAAGGTCCCGAAGTAGTGAGCTCTTGATCCTTATCAATTGATCCAGCTGCCCAACTACGAACCAAGAGCCCCAATACTGACAAAGGGGTCCCCAAAAGCAAAAGCATATTTGTTGGATGACAATACCACAGAAACGGTAAAATTATCGCCCAGGCAGTTAGTCGACGGAGGGTCCCTGTATCCCAGGCCACAATGCTATGTGGCCTTACCTATTCTCAACGTCTGACAATTGTATCCGGCTCTATAACAGCTCGATTCAATCTCCCTTCTCTTGCCGTGTTACGTGAATCAGGGTTGAGGGGCACCCCTTCCTGGATTGACCTTAAATGCAGTGTGAGCGACCCAGGGAACATAGGGATATTTGACTTCATATAGACCAAGATTCTGCGGTCATCATCTGTGAAATGGAGTTCCGCTTCCCCTCCCTGACCAAAAAGGCCATCGGTCTGAACGATAGGCTTAACCACAATCGTACTGTACTTCACACCTTCCGTTTCATACTCATCTTGGCGAAGAACCTGTATCACAACCGGATTTCCTTCTTCCTTGAAGTAACGGGAAAAACTGTATGTTTTCCCTACTTCAAGGGGAAGGCGCCGTATGAAGTAAATGAAGGCGATATCATCCAGTGGCAAGGAGGACGCTAACGGTCCGGATTCATCATTATCTGTGCGATGCCAAAAACCTCGATCCGGATAAAACTCGTAATTCCGGTAGGACTCGTAGAAGGGCTCGTCAATATCCCTTATGTAACGCCAGGTTTGGAGTGTCTGTACGTCCATCCAGGTCGTGTAACTGTCATCAACACGTAGTCCCGGGAGCCCACCTTTTATACCCATAACCGCGCGATAAGTCTGATGCCCCCGAATACTGTCCAAAGCCTCTACCGTCATATGACCTTCGCCCGCATTAAAGATGCCGACTTTTACTTGGTAAACGAGGTGTTCGCCGGGTCCCCACGGAGTCTCAGCAGCCCACTCATCCACGGGGTAGAGCACAGACAAACTATCCGTGAATGATTCCTGATCGAATAGCAGATCATCAGCTCCAATAGCCACTTGACCAAGCGCGATGATAGGAATATTGAAGGCCATAAGGATCTGAAACACACCCTTAACAAGCAGTGAATTCATACACCCTGTGCGCTTGAATTTGGCCAAAGGTCACGTCCCCGCAGCCTCATGAGAGCCATCAGGGTGCTGAGTGGCCTAAACCGAGATCCACGCTGCCTTAGGTCATGCCTCACTTCTGCTGGCACTTCAGCAATCCTCCTCGCATGAGGAACTAGTCTGCTAAGCAATTCTGCGTTTGCCGCCCACCCTTCAGTTCTTATTAAGGGCTCATCCTCAGGACCATCACGCAACGCTTTCTTAAGTACGATTACCCGGTAGGCTCTCAACCCATTAAGGGGGTCAGAAACTGGAGCTCCTCGAAATACCGTCGAAAGAGGCCACCGTGACAGGCTTCTCACGATCTTT